>ENA-OYZF01001107-OYZF01001107.1-human-gut-metagenome-genome-assembly--contig:-NODE-1107-length-9590-cov-5.825695_pt1 | contig 9590 bp, 10 predicted proteins | sample MGYA00244074_ERZ653472 | MGnify/ENA primary metagenome ERZ653472 (study PRJEB26926, sample SAMN06165179) | human gut metagenome | biome: ENVO:00009003; feature: ENVO:2100002; material: ENVO:00002003... | reverse complement strand
AGGAAGAACAATGGTATAAGGATCAGCAGTATGACTTTATGCTTAGGTAAAGGAGATAATTATGACAAAAGCGGAGAGGTCAAGGAATTTAAGATACAAGAAACCTATGCTTGCTGATCTTGGTTATCAATCAATGCTGGAAACACTTTTGGAAATCCAAGAAAATTGCTCAGATATAAAATGGGCGACCGAAGAAGATAACGGTACTCTTTTAAATGCTTTGGATGACAATGAGGACGACGAGTTTGAATTTAAAATGTCGTTTGCAATGCTTGAAGCGGAATGCGAAAATCTTTACTATTTACTTACTGATCATTGTATATCAGAGTACTTTGATACATGTACAGTAGCGCTCATTGGCAATAGGTTTAACACCGTAGGTTTTGACGACTATGAGGAGGACTATTATTCCCTTACCTATTATGAGCGAGGCTTAGCTTACACAGAGGCGGGCAAAAGGATCATGCGGATGACTAAATCTGAGATGCTGTCTACTATTGGTCAATGTTTGGGGATAATTTTATCTTTCCAAAACGTTTTAGTTAAATATGACTACCTTAAAGCAACTATGGACATTTTAAAAGACGAAAATCATTGCGTTTTGAAAATAATAAAGGAGATAGAAAGTGCGTATGAAGATGCTAACAAAGATGAATTTTGCTGGCGCGAAAAAAGTACCAAAAGATTCGACCGACTTGTCGAAAGTTTGCCTGAAAAGTTTTGGATTGAGTAGATGTGGATCATGCATAAATAATAAAAAATGTATTGACGGCGCTAATGTAAATTATGCTAAACGGTGCAAAGATTACAAAAAATCCGCCCGCACTGCTGGCACAGTAACGGACGGAAAGCAATATATAAAACATGTTTAGTATAGCATGTTTTATCCAAAAAGTCAAGCAAAAGAAAATCCCGCCCAAAAGGACGGGGTAACAAAAAGGCAGGTTTTGTTACAGATATATAGTAGCATATCAGAGGAACGGAATCAACAAGTAAATATTGGGAGGTAAACAGATGGTTAAGATAAACAGTCTGGAATTTGAAAATGTAAAAAGAATAAAGGCAGTGCGATTGGAGCCTGCTAAAACAGGGCTTACAGTAATTGGCGGGAAAAACCGTCAGGGGAAAACATCCGTACTTGATAGTTTAGCTTGGGTGCTTGGCGGTGATAAGTATAAGCCATCATCTCCTCAGCGGGAAGGCTCGGTGATAGAACCGCATCTTAAGGTTACTCTTGACAATGGCATTATTGTTGAACGTTCCGGAAAGAACAGTTCTTTAAAAGTCATTGATTCTACCGGAAATAAAGGCGGTCAGCAGCTACTTAATAGTTTCGTTGAACAATTCGCACTTAATCTGCCAAAATTTATTAATCAATCAGATAAAGAAAAAGCAGATACTCTCCTGAAAATTATAGGGGTGGGAGATAAACTGTATAAGCTTGAAGCGGAAGAACAAACGCTGTATAACCAACGACACACGATAGGGCAAATTGCAGATCAAAAATCTAAATTTGCTAAAGAAATGCCTGTTTATACTAATGTTCCTCCGGAGCCGATTTCAGCTTCCGATCTTATTAAACAGCAGCAGGAAATACTAACCCGAAACGGAGAAAATCAGCGAAAGCGTGATAATTGTTACGCATTACAAGCAGAAAGAAACCGTCTTGCTGATAAGGTTAATAGTTTGCGTGAGGAGCTTAAAAAATACCAATCTCTGCTTATTAAAGCTGACAAAGATATGGAAATTGCATTTAAGTCTGCTGAAGAGCTTACTGACGAAAGCACTTCTGAATTAGAAAAAAACATATCAGACATTGAAGAGCTTAATAAGAAAATATATGCAAATCTTGACAGGGAAAAAGCAGAAATTGACGCGGAGGGATATCAGAAACAGTATGCTGATCTTACTCAACAGATAGAAAATATACGGCAGCAAAAGTCAGAGCTTTTGAATAGTGCTTCTCTCCCGCTTGCAGAATTATCAGTTAAAAACGGAAAACTGATATATAAAGGATTTGAATGGGATAATATGTCCGGCGCTGATCAGCTTATTGTAGCAACATCAATTGTCCGTAAGCTTAATCCTAATTGCGGTTTTGTGCTGTTGGATAAGCTTGAACAGATGGATAACGATACTCTTATAGAGTTCGGCGAATGGTTGGATCAGAAGGGCTTGCAGGCTATAGCAACAAGAGTTTCAACAGGTGATGAATGCAGTATTATCATTGAAGACGGCATGTCAAAAGAACCTGAAGAACAGCCTCAGCAAAAATCATGGAAAGCAGGTGTATTCTAATGTCTTTTGAAATAATTTCGGGTATAGTAAAATCAGCGCAGAAGGTTGTGGTATATGGTCCTGAGGGAATAGGCAAATCCACTTTTGCATCACAATTCCCCGACCCGCTGTTCATTGACACAGAGGGCAGTACAAAGAAACTTGGAGTAAACCGTTATCCTAAACCGACAAGCTGGGAAATGTTAAACAATGAGGTCAGAGATGTTATCACCTCGAAGAATTGTAAAACACTGGTAATTGATACCATAGACTGGGCAGAACAACTGTGTTTAAGATCAATATGCGACAGATACCAGAAAAAAGGTATTGAAGATTTCGGTTACGGAAACGGATATGTATATGAGAAAGAGGAGTTCGGGAAATTTTTAAATCTTTTACAAGATGTTGTCGACAGTGGAGTAAATGTTGTACTTACTGCTCACGCTCAGATGAGAAAATTCGAACAGCCGGATGAATTGGGAGCATATGACCGTTGGGAACTAAAGCTTGGCAAGAAGACGTCTTCTCAGATATCTCCTCTTGTAAAGGAATGGGCTGATTCGGTTTTATTTGCAAATTACAAAACCTATGCTGTGGCTGTAGATGATAAAGGAAAAAAGTTTAAGGCACAGGGCGGCGAACGGGTTATGTACACATCTCACCATCCTTGCTGGGACGCTAAAAATCGTGACGGTCTTCCTCCTGAAATGCCTTTTGATTATAAAAGTATAGCCCATCTTTTTTCGGAACAGACTACGCCGGCAAACAATAATCATAATCAGGACGTAACTGATATAAAAGAAACGAATATTAAAACTGATGGATCTAAATGGCTTGATAATAGCTTGGACGGTTTGGAGGGATTTGAAGAAATTATTCCGGAGGTCCCGGAAAAAATACCGGAAGCGCTGAGGGATCTGATGATTTCGGACTGCATAAGCGAAAAGGAAATCAGGCTTGTTGTTTCAAACAAAGGATTTTTCCCATTTGATATGCCGGTTTCCGACTATCCGCCGGATTTCATTACAGGCTGGCTGCTGACTGTATGGGATAAGGTAATTGAAGCAGTAAAACAAAACAGACAAGTACCATTTTAATATTACGGAGGAAATATAAATGAGCGATTTTATGGAATACGGATGGGAAGATGAAATTGTTAATGAAAGCGGAGACTATACTCTTCTGCCTGAAGGAGATTACGATTTCACTATACAAAAATTCGAAAGGGCGCGCCACGGCGGTTCGGAAAAAATACCGCCATGTAATAAAGCGGTAGTAACCTTTACAATATGGGGCGCTGAAGATAAAACTGAAATAACAGAAAACTTCTTTCTTTGTAATAAATTCGAATGGAAGTTGTCACAATTGTTTCTTTCCATAGGTCTGAAAAAGCGCGGAGAGCCGCTAAAGATGAACTGGAACGCCGTTACGGGCGCAAAGGGTAAGTGTCATGTATATATAGACAGTTACAAGAAAAATGACGGCTCTGACGGTAAGTCCAATAAAATAAAGAAGCTTTATGCGTATGATGAACAAATCAATACCATTAAACCTGCTAACCCACAACAGACACCTAATGCAGCATGGAAACCGGGTGAATTTTAATGAAGCTCAGACCATATCAGGAAGAAGCATTCTCGTCCGTATTTTCTCAATGGGAAGACGGAATACTTAAAACCCTGCTCGTACTGCCTACCGGCTGCGGAAAAACTATTGTGTTTGCCAAAATAACCGAAGAATGCGTCCGCAGAGGGGACAGAGTTCTGATACTTGCTCACAGAGGAGAACTTCTGGATCAGGCGGCCGACAAGCTTAGCAAAGCCACTGGTCTTAAATCAGCAGTTGAAAAAGCGGATCAGAGCTGCATAGGATCATGGTTTCGTGTGACAGTAGGTTCAGTTCAGACTTTAATGCGTGAAAAACGTCTTTCGAGTTTTAGCAAAGATTATTTTAATACTATTATAATTGACGAAGCTCATCATGCAATTTCTGACAGCTATCAGCGAGTACTTAATTACTTCGTTAATGCTAAGGTTTTAGGCGTTACAGCAACACCTGACAGAGGCGATATGAAAAACCTTGGAACGGTCTTTGAAAGCTTGGCTTATGAGTATACGCTTCCGCAGGCGATTAAAGAAGGTTATCTCTCTCCTATAAAGGCGGTTACTATTCCGCTGAAGCTTGATTTGACAGGAGTTTCAACACAGGCAGGAGATTTCAAAGCGTCTGATATTGATACAGCTTTAGACCCTTATTTATATAGTATAGCGGACGAAATGATAAAGTATTGCCAAAACCGCAAAACAGTTGTGTTTCTTCCTCTTGTTAAAACATCGCAGAAGTTCAGGGATATACTTAATTTAAAAGGCTTTAAAGCTGCCGAAGTAAACGGCGAAAGTCATGACAGAGCAGAAATACTAAACGATTTTGATAAAGGAGAGTATAACGTTTTATGTAATTCCATGCTTTTAACAGAGGGTTGGGATTGCCCGTCTGTTGACTGTGTTGTCGTATTAAGGCCTACTAAAGTACGCGGCTTATATTGCCAGATGGTTGGCCGCGGCACACGGCTTTGCGATGATAAAAAAGAATTATTGCTGCTTGATTTTCTGTGGCACACCGAACGTCATGAGCTTTGCAGACCGGCACACCTTATATGCGACAACGAAGAGGTGGCACGGCAAATGACTGAAAATCTTGCAGAAAATGCAGGATGCCCCGTTGATATTGAAGAAGCCGAAAATAAGGCAAGTGAAGACGTTGTTGCACAACGAGAAGAAGCTCTTGCTAATCAATTGGCAGAAATGAAAAAACGTAAAAGAACTCTCGTTGATCCCTTGCAGTATGAAATGTCAATACAAGCTGCTGATTTATCATCTTATGTTCCGGCTTTTGGCTGGGAATGCTCTCCGCCATCCGATAAACAGAAATCAGCGCTTGAAAAGCTTGGAATTTTACCGGACGAAATTGAAAACGCCGGAAAAGCTGCAATGATATTACGTCGGTTAGAAAAACGTAAAAGCGCCGGACTAACAACTCCGAAGCAAATACGGCTCCTCGAAAAAAGGGGGTTTCAGCATGTTGGACAGTGGTCTTTTGACGCGGCAAGTAAAATGATAGCAAGAATTTCAGCCAACGGATGGAAAACTCCTTTGGGAATTGATCCGTCTACATATTCTCCGGAATAAGGAGGGGAAGCATTGGAAAATCTATTAAAAATTTTAGAATATATAAGCCCCGCAGATTGTGATTATCAAGAATGGATTAACGTTGGAATGGCGCTGAAACACGAGGGATATAGGGCGGAGGATTGGGACGAGTGGTCCCGGTCCGACAGCCGCTATCATAACGGAGAATGCCATAAAAAGTGGCAGTCATTTAACGGCAGCAGTGAACCTGTTACTGCCGGAACAATAATTCAGATGGCTAAAGACAGGGGCTTTATACCGGATAGTTTCAAAGAATACGATTGGAGTGATGAAATATTTGCCGAAGAAAATTCAGTAATATTCAATTCTAACGAGGGTATAAAAATTTCTGAACCTAAAAACTGGAATCCGGTTCAGCAGATCATTACATATCTGGAAACACTTTTTGAAGCTTCGGAAAATGTAGGATATGTTACTGAAACGTGGGAAAAAGAGGACAAGGGATTGTTTAAATTTCTGCCGACAAGGGGAGCCTGTGACAGAACGGCAGGAGAACTAATTGAACAGCTTAATAAATGCAATGGAGATATAGGTGCGGTATTAGGTGATTGTAATGATAAAGCAGGAGCGTGGATTCGATTTAATCCGCTTGACGGAAAAGGCGTTAAAAATGAAAATGTCACTGATTTCAGATATGCGCTTGTTGAATCTGACAGTATGCCGATAGAGCAGCAGAATTCCATTATCAGAGAGCTTGAGCTGCCTGTTGCAGTACTTGTATATTCAGGAGGTAAGAGCGTACACGCTATTGTTAAAATAGACGCACCGAATTATGATGAATATCGAAAACGCGTTGATTACTTGTATAAGGTATGCAAGGAAAACGGTCTTGATATTGATAAGGCAAATAAAAATCCATCAAGGTTATCACGTCTTCCCGGAATAGAACGCAACGGCAAAAAACAATTTATCATTGATACCAATATCGGAAAAGAAAGTTTTTCGGAATGGAAGGACTGGATTGAAAGTATTAACGATAATCTTCCGGACGCTGAGAGCCTTTCTGAAATATGGAATGCTCTTCCGGAACTTTCTCCTCCGGTTATAGACGGCGTTCTGAGGCAAGGTCATAAATTATTGTTGACAGGACCGTCAAAAGCCGGAAAATCTTTTGCGCTTATAGAATTATCGGTGGCCTTTGCGGAGGGTATAAAATGGCTCGGTTTTCAATGCTCTAGAGGAAAGGTGATGTATGTGAATCTTGAGCTTGACAGAGCCTCCTGCTTTCACAGGTTTAAAGATGTTTATTCTGCCATGGGCCTTAAGCCGGAACATTTAAATAATATTGATATATGGAATCTCAGAGGACACAGTATCCCGATGGATAAGCTTGCTCCTAAGCTGATACGAAGGGCAAGTAAAAAAGATTATGCGGCTATTATTATTGATCCTATTTATAAAGTCATAACAGGTGACGAGAACAGTGCTGACCAGATGGCTCTCTTTTGCAATCAATTTGATAAAGTCTGCACAGAGCTGGGCTCCGCAGTAATTTACTGCCATCATCATTCTAAAGGCGGTCAGGGAGGTAAAAAGTCAATGGACAGAGCCAGCGGCTCCGGTGTGTTTGCCCGTGATCCGGACGCTATACTTGATTTATCGGAATTAGAGATTTCTGAAAATTTAATTAAACAACAGCAAGATGAAGCGGTCTGCAGCATAGCTTACAAATGGCTTGAACGTTTCAGGAAAGACGTCTACTGCTCTCAGGATGACAAAGTCACACCATCCAGCATTATAAAAATTGCACAAGAAAATCTTCAGGCAAACTCTTATGACCTTATGTTTGAAGAAATAGAAAAGGCTAAAGCAGGTATAAAAAAACGTACTGCATGGAGAATAGAAGGTACTTTAAGAGAGTTTCCGAAATTCCCTGTCATGAATATGTGGTTTGATTATCCTGTTCATAGGAACGATACAACAGGCGTTTTAAAGGACTGCGAAGTAGACGGATCAGGCACATGGCAGAAGAATTTCAGCAAAAAAAGAAGCAATTCCGAGCGCAGACAAGACAGGAAAGAAAGCATTGAAACTGCTTTCAGCGCAGTAGCTGATAATGGAAAATGTACTGTAAAGGACCTTGTTGAATACCTTGGAGTAACTGAAAAAACCGTCAGAAACAGGCTGAAAGAGCATGGCGGTTTTTGGGTTGACGAAGGTGAATGCGGTATGAAGCATTAGGGAAAAATCCGATATTTTCCCTTTCCGTCAAAAAAGCAGTGTAAGGAAAATATCGAGTAATTTTCCCTTTGATTTTAAAAACTGTTATAGGGAAAAAATCGAAAATTTTCCTTACCCTTTGAAAATGAAAAAGTCGATACAAAACCGATATTTTCACTAAGAGGGAAAAATTCGAAAAAACACCCTTTTTTTCCTAAGGGAAGAAAAACTATATTATTACATAATATATATTTCTGTGCCTAAGGCGCACAGAAATTATTATGAAACAATAATAAACACACGAACGGAGGCGCAGAAGATGACAGAATTTTTTATGGCTATGGAAGACGTACCGACAGTAACCGCTCAGGAGCATAAGGTTACGGTAAGAAACGGAAAACCAATTTTTTATGATCCTCCTGAAATAAAAAATGCAAAGCAAAAACTTTTATCAAATCTGCAAAGGCATGTACCGAGTGAACCGTATCGAACAGGAATCAGACTTATCACAAAATGGTGCTTCCCTAAAGGAGGCAGTCACAGGAACGGCGAATACAGAACAACTAAACCGGATACCGATAACCTTGCAAAAATGCTTAAGGATTGTATGACAAAATGCGGATTTTGGACTGATGACGCTTTGGTGGCTTCAGAGGTGATTGAAAAGTTCTGGGCTGATGTCACCGGAATCTACATAAAGGTTGAAGAGCTATGAATATTTCGGAAGTTAAAACATATCTGAACAAACCGGTATATTATTCTAGCAGAAAATTCAATATTGAAAATGCAGAGTATATTTTAACTGCTTGTATTTTAAAACAAAACAGTAAAGGAGAATATTATTATCTTGCAGAGCTTACAGATGCGAAACAGCGTATGAATGTTATAATTGTTAATTTGGAAGATGTAATAACAGGAGGAAATCATGAGCAGAGAGATTTTGTTTAGGGGTAAGCGAACCGATAATGGTGAGTGGATTAATGACAGCGAAACCTACATACGTGACGGAGACGGCATTTGGCTGTCAGACGAGGATTTACATGTTGTTACAATACGGGATGATACACTTGGGCTGTACACCGGCTTGACCGATAAAAACGGCAAAAAGATTTTTGAGGGGGATATTGTTAAGTTACTTGATAAAATGATTGGTACAGTCATTTTCGAATGCGGTGCTTTTAGCATTGCTTTTAAAAACGAGATCGACTGGGATTATATCGAAAGTGAAATCCTTAAATATACTGGTTGCGATAATATGGCTTGTGTATGTTTCAATGACAATGTTATTTCTCTTTGGGAAATCTATTGGAATTTTAACGAGGAAGAAAACTCGCTTAGTGTTGTTGAGGTAATAGGCAATATCTATGATAATCCGGAACTGTTGGAAAAGGAATGAAAGGATAAAAGACTATGGAGTTTATAAAATATCAGCAGAAGGTGCTAAAAAGCGAAAGAGCGGTCGGCTGCGAAGTTGACGATAACAGGGTACTTATTTCAGCGGATGGTTGTATGGCTGTAGTAATGCGAAAAAGCGAATGCAGGATTGATATAAGCAAACTAAGGAGCGTGATTGAACCGCCTTTGGATGATAGTCAAGCTCAGGAGCTTAAATTAACTAACGATTGTAAATTCATACGCCAAAAAGACCTTGTAAGGCGATTTGAATTTGAATCAGGCAAGCCCATGTATGTACAAGAGAAATTTATAAAAATTTTTAGCGGCGGCGTAGCTTACAAAGGCGATCCAGCCAAACAAGTAGTTTTTGTTTACAGTCACGATAAAATTATAGGTTTGATAATGGGGATTTTGCTGAAACCGGAGGATAAAAATGAATAAAGAAGAAATCTTAAAGTTTGTCGCTGAGGCAATCGAAAAGCAGATACCCAAAAAGCCGAATATTTATGGCTGTCTCTTATACACATCTCCGAGCCCACGAGACACTGA
>ENA-OYZF01001090-OYZF01001090.1-human-gut-metagenome-genome-assembly--contig:-NODE-1090-length-9686-cov-4.848510_pt1 | contig 9686 bp, 9 predicted proteins | sample MGYA00244074_ERZ653472 | MGnify/ENA primary metagenome ERZ653472 (study PRJEB26926, sample SAMN06165179) | human gut metagenome | biome: ENVO:00009003; feature: ENVO:2100002; material: ENVO:00002003... | reverse complement strand
AACCAGCTCTGTGCCATGCAAAAGATAAGCACCATTGTCAAATAATTTAATCATACTCTTCCTCCTGGTAATAGCTTTTTGTCTTTTTAGTTGGGATTACTGTCCTTCATGTATACAAAACCCCATGCTTCTTTACATGATACCATATTCCATTGATTTTTTAAACAGGATTATGTGTCAGTAACGCATATGATGGTACTTAGAGGTATGATTGGCCGCTTTTTCTATTGCCAGAACAAAAAAGAAGCTGCCACAGATGTATGTAATCTGCAGCAGCTTCTTACGATAGATAAATGGCTATACCATATCAAGTAGCTTGAACAGCCATCTGAAATGGTAGTGTGCGTCAGATCACATATGCTGTACAACAGCCCTTTTTACAGGAACCACTGCACACCGCATACATCTTCTGACACTTTATAATCAATCTCCCCTCAGAGTCAATTATCCTGTGCTTACAATATTATCCGATTTGTATACATTTTCCAATAGGTCAGGCAAAAATCGACACGAACGACGTGTCTATCGACGTGAACAGCAAATATTTTTGTGTATAAAATACATATACTCATTTTCAACCTATTGTATAATACCAATATTGTATGTTAAAATACTATAGTTAACTAAAGAAAAAACATATTTATTATATAAATTTTTATATTTCAGTTACAACAGAGGAACCTTACAATGAACACTGATATGAACACTGATATGAACAACGATATGAACCAACAATCGCCGATTTCAATGAATATACTTATTGTTGAAGATGACGCTATACAGCGCAGCGGCCTGAATCATATAATCGCCGAACACTATCCAGCGTTTTCTGTATTCACCGCATCGTGCTTCAATGAAGCCACAGCCATCATCGACTCCTCTAAATTTGACCTTTTTATGCTTGATATCAACCTTGGAGATGGCAAAAGTGGACTTGACGTGTGTTCCTATCTCAGGCGCAAACCTGAGCACAAAGACACTCCTGTCGTATTTATAACGGACGTAACTAACCCAAGTCTTGATGTGATAAACAAATATCACTGCCGATACTACTTTTCAAAACCGTACAACAGTGATGAAGTCGTGTCGGCCATAAACAATGTAATGCACGGTTCAGAATCCATTCCGACTAAATTACAGCTCAAAGATATACAGGGAATCTTGTTCCATGTGATACCTCAGGATATTATCTTTGTTAGATCCGAGGGACACCACAAACACATTTTCACAGTAAACGGTGACTTTATTGTAACAAATTCTACATTTGACACGTTGATGGAAAAGCCTGATATTCCTCTTGTCAGATGCCATAGGAGTTACTATTTTACTCCCAGCTTCATACACAGCTACGATAGAGCAAACTGTCTTTTGATGCTGTCTGGAGTTCAGGGCTCCATACCGATCGGCAGAAAATATAAAACAGAAACAGAAAAATATTTGGAGAACAGATAATGGCTGCATATTTTGATTTTCTTTCCAAGATACTGTTTGATACCTTTGTATTTTTAGTATTCTTGATGGCGATATATAATGTAAAATTTTCCCAGATAGCAAAGAGACTTCCACCTTTGCTTCTGCTGACTTTACCAGTCTCTCTGATTGCCACAGTTACAGACTCCATGTTAATATTCACACTGATATCATACATCTACTGCTTTGTATTCTACTCCCTGGTCTTCCGTTATCCGCCAATGAAGATCATAACGGGCTACGCAATAGCTCTTATAATCATGACAGTGCTGAACCTTATACAGATGGTTGTCATCATGCAATTCACAGACAACCCTTTCACCAATACTTCAACATATATAACTGAAGCTATGGCTTTTGTGATAGCTATTTTGCTGTACAAATTCGGGCACCTGGATAAGCTGTATGAAACCCTCATCATAAAAAACCAGGTTTTCAGGAATATAATACTCGCTGTATTTGCCCTCATGGTCTCCATGGTTTTATACCAGCGTATATCACCTAAAGATTTCATGAATGTGTTTATGACTTTCCTGTTTATAGTTATTCTTATACTCATCCTGTACGCCGGAATGTACAAGAACTACTTGAGTCTCAGGGAGTCCCAAAAGCAGCTGCAGTCTTATGAACAGTATCTTCCTATTATAGAGGAGCTTATCGATCAAGTTAGAATGAGGCAGCACGATTACAACAACGAACTTCAGGCAATAAGTATGCTGCCGATCAGCTGCACCAATTATGAATCACTCTCTGCCGCTCTGGCAAAGGAACTTGATACTTCATGCAGCGATCACGTTATAAAAAATTCCTACCTTCTGAGGATCAACATGAAACTGATCGCCGGATTCCTGTTCAGCAAGATGAACCTTGCCCAGGAGCGAAATATAGATCTCAATATAAATGTCAAGAATTCAACTCTCACATCAAAGGCTGCTGAGTTCGAACTCCTAGATACGATGAGTATTCTGGTAGACAATGCATTTGATGCCACCGAGGATGGAGGACATATAGAAATAGTGATCGACTCAGATGGAACGAAGACATCCATTGAGACTCTCAATGCAGGACCGACACTCACCGCCACCATGCGAAAGGATTTCTTCACCAAAGGCTACTCGACAAAGCCGCTTAGGGATGGCAGATATTCAAGGGGGATAGGTCTTTATAAGTTAAAACAACTCACTAAAAAATATGACGGTGAGATTCTTCTCGACAATCAGACAGTAGACGGACAGACTTGTATTCATTTTCTTGTAAGATTGTAAATATCACTTTTATGAACGTTTAAGACAGCTATGGGGTGATCCCATATCTGTCTTTTTTGTTGGCGATGGTCTCTTTCATATATACACATGCAATATTTTTATCCCTTTCTTCCTTGTTGTTTATGATTTTATGTTGCACGACCCGCCAACATCTAACATTTTCAGGTGTATCCCCCATTATTCGTTAATTTTTTCTGTATTTCCCTACACATCCTTAATTTTATTCTTTACTTATTATATATAAATGGTATAATCAAAAGGATTATTTTTCCTATTAAATGGAACTTAATGATAAATTTTTGACAGGAGATGTGAAAGTGAAAGATACTATCGAAATCAGATGGCACGGACGTGGTGGTCAAGGTGCCAAGACTGCTGCCCTGCTGCTCGCAGATGTGGCATTCAAAACAGGTAAATATGTTCAGGGATTCCCTGAGTATGGTCCAGAGAGAATGGGCGCACCTATCACTGCTTACAACAGGATCAGCAGTGAACCTATCAGAGTACATTCCAACATTTACGATCCACAGTATGTGGTTGTAGTTGACGAATCTCTGATCGAACCTGTACATGTGACTGCAGGTCTCGCCGAGGATGGCGCCATCATTATAAATACACCTAAGACTCCGGACGAGGTCCGTCCACTGCTCAAGGGTTACAAGGGCAGGGTATACACACTTGATGCCAAGGAGATCTCTCTGAAGACTCTTGGCAAGAATTTCCCTAACTCTCCTATGCTTGCAGCCATCGTTGCTGTCAGTGGAATCATGGAGGAGGGCCCTTTCCTCGAAGATATGAGACAGTCATATCAGCACAAATTTGCCAAGAAACCAGAGGTTATCGAGGGCAACATGGAAGCATTAAAGCTCGCCTTCAGGGAGGTAATGAAGTAATGAGAACAGATATAAGCAAGATACATGACAATAGCAAATGGACAGAGCTCACACCTGGAAACCACGTATACGGCGGTGGCACATCCAAGGCATTTAACACAGGTGAGTGGAGGACTTCAACCCCTGTCCTAGACGAGAGCAAATGCGTACACTGTCTTCTGTGCGCACCTGTCTGTCCGGATTCATGCATTCCGGTCGTATCAGGCAAGCGTCTCGCATTTGACCTGGAGCACTGCAAGGGCTGCGGTATATGCGCATACCAGTGCAAATTCGGAGCAATCACTATGAAGGAGGGCAAATAAATGGCTATAAGAGAACGTCTTTCAGGAAATGAGGCTGTGGCACATGCTATAAAGCAGATCAATCCGGATGTTATGCCTGCATTTCCTATAACACCTTCAACTGAGATACCTCAGTTCGTTTCAACATTTATCTCCAATGGAGAGATCGATACAGAATTTATACCGGTAGAGAGTGAGCACAGTGCCATGAGTGCAGCGATCGGCGCAGAGGCTGCCGGCTGCCGTACACTCACAGCCACATCATCATGTGGTATGGCTCTCATGTGGGAGGAGCTCTACGTGGCAGCGTCCAATCGTCTTCCACTTGCCCTCGCACTTGTAAACAGAGCACTCTCCGGCCCTATCAACATCAACTGTGACCACTCAGACAGTATGGGCGCACGTGATACAGGCTGGCTTCAGATATACGCAGAGAACAACCAGGAGGCATATGACAACTTTGTTCAGGCATACAGAATATCTGAGCACAAGGATGTCAGACTTCCTATCATGATATGTCAGGATGGTTTCATCACAAGCCATGCCGTTGAAAACATTACCCTCATCGAGGATGACCTTGTAAAGAAGTTTGTAGGTGAGTACAACCCTGAGCAGTATCTGTTAAATCCTGAGATGCCTATGGCTGTCGGTCCTTACGCCACATCTCCTTATTATATGGAGACTAAGATGGCTCAGAACACTGCCATGAAGAATGCAAAGCAGGTTATTCTTGACGTTGCAAAGGAATTTGAGGAGATGACAGGCCGTCACTACGGATTCTTTGAGGAATACAGACTTGACGACGCTGACTACGCCATCGTTATGATCGGTTCTGCTGCCGGAACAACAAAGGAAGCTATAGATGAGCTGAGAAACGAAGGCAAGAAGGTCGGACTCTTGAAGATCAGAGTGTTCAGACCATTCCCTGGTGAGGAGATCGCAAAGGCTCTCGCCCACACCAAGGCTGTGGCAATCCTTGACAGATCGGAAGGGTTCAGAGCAGGCGGCGGACCTCTCTCAGCAGAGGTTAAGGAGCACCTGTATGACATTCAGGCAACCACAAAGGCTGTCAGCTACATCTACGGTCTCGGCGGTCGTGACTACACTGTGGAGAGCGCAAGAGGCGTATTTGCACAGCTTGAGGACATGATCGAGAACGATGCTGAGATCCCTCAGTATCAGTACATAGGACTTAGACAGTAGGAGGTAAGATGAAATGGCATATAATTTTAAAGAAGTAATGAACAAGCCTGAGCGTCTTGCTCCAGGTCATAGAATGTGTGCAGGCTGTGGTGGTACTATCACTGTCAGAACTGTACTCCGCGCCCTTCACGAGGGCGACAAGGCGGTCATCGGTAACGCCACAGGATGTCTTGAGGTTTCAACCTTCATGTATCCTTACACAGCATACGAGGACAGCTACATACACAATGCATTTGAGAACGCAGGCGCAACACTCTCAGGTGTTGAGACAGCCTACAACGTTCTGAAGAAAAAAGGCAAGATAGATGATACATACAAATTCATCACATTTGGCGGTGATGGCGGAACTTATGACATCGGACTTCAGTCACTGTCAGGTGCCATGGAGCGTGGACATGACATGGTATATGTATGCTACGATAATGGCGCATACATGAACACCGGTATCCAGCGTTCATCAGCTACTCCTATGTATGCTGACACCACAACCACACCAGTAGGCTCACAGTCAAATGGTAAGATGCAGAACAGAAAGGATCTCGCCCAGGTCATGGCTGCACACGACATCCCATATGTCGGACAGTCTACTCTTCTCGGCAACATGCGTGATCTCTACGAGAAGGCTGAGAAGGCTATCTACACGCCTGGCGCAGCTTTCCTCAACGTCATGTCACCATGTCCTAGAGGATGGAGATACCCTACAGAGAAGATCATGGACATCTGCAAGCTGGCAGTCGAGACATGTTACTGGCCTCTGTTCGAGGTTATCGAGGGTAAATGGATCCTCTCCTACTCTCCTAAGAAGAAGCTTCCTATCGAGGACTTCCTGAGAACGCAGGGCAGGTTCAAGCACCTGTTCAAGCCTGAGAACGAGCACCTTCTCGTTCAGTATCAGCAGGAGGTTGACCGTCGTTGGGAGGATCTGCTGTATAGATGTTCTAAGAATTAAATATTAACAAACGGACGAAAGAAATCCAGTCCAGTATATATACGATCACGTTTGTCTTCCTTCGTTTCCGCTTGCTTCTATCTGCATGCGGCTACGCACGCGATAAGGGCGTTGCGTGCTTCGCCTTAGCAAGAAGCGCTGAAACTCAGTCGACTACACTACCGATCGTAATATATACTGGACTGGATTTCTTTCTGTTCTTGAATATATTGTAATTCTTAGAACATCAAATCTTATCTTTTAATTTAGTTCTTAACTGCTGATTGTTGCATATTGTAATATACGGATTTTCTAGTTGTTTTGTATTCTTTACATGCAAGTGTATAATCACACAATAATGGCATCGCATACTTTATAATACGTTTTATTATTCAATACACATTATCTGTGTCTATTTACTCCAGATGATCGTAACCACAAACTTTCCATCTTCCATGGCTATATCCCCGGTAAAACCTGACAGGTCAAGTATTTTCTTCACTATTGACAGCCCCAGACCATTTCCTGTATGTCCGGTCCTGGCGGAATTGCCTTTTTTCATAGGCTCCCACAGCTCAGATGGATCACAGTCTATCTCACCATCCATATCATTTGATATGACCAGTCTGCCCACATCAATAGCAATATTTACAATGCTGTTGTCTGACGCATACTTTACCGTATTCATGATCAGATTATCCAGCATGATATCCATGAGTCTTGCATCGGCGCGTATCTCAGCATGACCGGTGATTTCGCACTCTATATTTCTGTTCTCCAGTTCACCTGTATACCTGTCTGTAACCTGTCTGGCAAGCGCCGCCATATCCAAATTGTCATTCTTAATAGTCAGTGTGTTTTCCAGCCTGATGTATGAGAGCATACCGGTTATCATCTCATTGATATATGAAACATTATCCAGTATAGAGGCCGTGTAATGCCTTGATTCAGCATCATGAACTATCTGCTGCAGGTTCTCCGCATATCCTGATATGGCGGTAACCGGGCCTCTCACATCATGTGCTATAGCTGCAATGATATTTCTGCGGGTCTCATCCTCAATAATCTCTTTTTTCTTTTTCCTATAGGATATCACCGCCGTTATCACATAGCACAGAAGAACTAATGGCGTCATATATATAATGATGCGAAACAGCCCCATCTCAGATCTTGTAAATGGATCCTCGTACATCGCAGCTGCAACATAATAATCGTTTCCACCAACAGTCACAGTTCTGCCTCTGTAGTAATATCCTCTCCAGGATATGTCCTCTTCATAATCTGTATTGGTGTCCATCCCTTCCCTCTCAAATACATCATTCAAATATGATCTTGAGCTCTCATACTGTTTTTCCATATTTACAAAATCCACATTGTCTTTCCCCTGCGCAACAAAGTCATGGTATATCTCCGAAACCGATCTTATATCTTCATATACCTGATCTTCTGACTGAACTTTGACAGCTGTTATACCTTCATCCGTGGATATCCACTCATAGGTTACACCATTTTCAACAAATCTGTCTCCCGGCTGAAAATCATCATCCCCTGAGCCTGTATCTGAGCTGTTATCTTCATCCTCAAGCTCAGCGTCATCCTCATATGCAGCATCTTCCTCAAACTCAGCATCATCCTCAAGCCATGCATCCTGTCCTGACAGCTTAACCCCATCGTCATATCTGTAAACCTTTGATACAAAATAAGGTGTATTGCATTTGCTGAGTATCCCCTCTATATCTTCCCGTATTTCCTGATCACTCTCACCATCTTTTATCACTCTGTACATTCCATTGCACACTGTTCTCACATCATTGTCGAATCCTGATCTCTGGTTGTAATTGACTATAGTCAATAAACCAAGTGCGGCTATGATGATCAGCATAACCATAACTCCTGCAACCAGAAAACCGCGCCAAAGTTTTCGCCTCACTATACGCTTAAGCTCACGTCTTACTGCCGATGTATATTTCTTATTGTTATTCTTTTTATCAGTCATATCGTTTTTTCTCCCTTTTTACATTCTAATCCAGACTTTCTAATACAGACATTTTTATCATCATTTCTTGCCTGATATAAATTATATTTCTTTCACCTGATACCCCTTGCCTATCACAGTCTTTATCTGCTTTCCTGCACTGCCTATACCTGCCCGGAGCTTTCTTACATGATTATCCACGCATCTGTCGCTTCCTTCATAATCATAACCCCAGATATCAACGAGCAGTCTTTCTCTTGTGATAACCTTTCCCTTATTCTCAAGAAGTATCTTCAGAAGAGCAAACTCCTTTGGTGCAAGATCGACCTCCACGCCATTTACCTTCGTCATATATCTTGACGGATTCATGCTTATCGCTCCACATACCAGCTCTCCATTGCTGTCAGTCCCCTTGGATCTCTTGATAAGCGCCTTGCACTTAGCATACAGAGTTGCAAGTGAAAATGGTTTCACTATGTAGTCATCACAGCCCAGATCATAGCCCAGCATAATATCCCGTTCGGAATCTCTAGCCGTCAGAAATAATATTGGAACCATACTGTTCCTGCGCATCTCACGACACACCGCAAAGCCATCCATCCCTGGCAGCATGATATCAAGCAGCACAAGATCAAATGTCTCCATCATGAAACTGTCCAATCCGTCATCGCCATTATACGCCACCTCGACATACATCTGACCTCCACTCTCTCTGACAAAGTAGTCATGTATGACCTCACTTATGTGTATATCATCCTCCACCAACAATATCTTGTTCAGAGCGAACATTTCCATTTTTGAAGTCTCCGAATTCTTTTCTGCATATGCGGCATTTATTGATGCCTCTATGTCATTTCTCTCCACATCATCACCTCCTTGACCTGCATATTAACAAACCGATATGACTTTCATATGTCCATTATAACAATTTACTACAAATATGTGCTATAGTGATATACATACATTACATGGAGGTAGAAAACCATTTGAATTGGACCGAAGGACTTATTAACGCAATTGATTATATTGAGACTCACCTTATTGACGGTGAAGTATTAGACCAAAATACAATAGCCAGGCAGGCTTACTCTTCTCCCGACAACTTCAGGAAAGTATTTCATCTAATCACTGGATATACTATAGGGGAATATATCAGAAACCGCCGGCTTTCCCTGGCTGGAGAAGAACTCATTTCCTCCAACCGCACGGTGACTGACATTGCACTTGAATATGGATATGATACACCCGAAAGCTTCACGAAGGCTTTCACACGCTTTCATGGAAGCTCTCGACATCTGGCCAGATACAGGATGTTATACTTGTCAGCATAGGATATCCAAACTCTTACAATTATGATGTCATCAGGAAAAGAGATCTCCAGACTAACCCTGATTCATTCTTGCATTTTATTGTAGATAACCTAATTCCTTATCTGGAAGAAATATACTCTGTAAACCCTGAAAATATGACTCTCACAGGACATTCCCTTGGTGGCTACTGGGCATACTACGCTCTGTTCCATAATGACACTATAGGGAAAAATACATTTACAAATTATTATATTGGCAGTCCTTCCATGTGGGCAAATACTGGCGGCAAATTTATGTCTACGTACGAAGATGAATATTACAACAGAACACAGACTCTGAATGCTAATGTCTATGTAACCGT
>ENA-OYZF01001088-OYZF01001088.1-human-gut-metagenome-genome-assembly--contig:-NODE-1088-length-9700-cov-6.015552_pt1 | contig 9700 bp, 8 predicted proteins | sample MGYA00244074_ERZ653472 | MGnify/ENA primary metagenome ERZ653472 (study PRJEB26926, sample SAMN06165179) | human gut metagenome | biome: ENVO:00009003; feature: ENVO:2100002; material: ENVO:00002003... | reverse complement strand
CCGCCCCATGAACGGACAGGAACGCTTGAACGTGCTGCATGGGATTTTCCACCCAGAGGGCGAGCCGTTCCGTTTCTCTTGGGATTGGCTTGCCCCGTCGGGGCTTAGTACAAAGGACTTTATCGCCCCGTCCTCATTCCGCTTTGGCGACGGGCGCACATTCCGCATGGGGCGCAAACTCGGCGCGGTATCGTTCCTTGAAATCCTTGCGCCGGAGCTGAACGACCGCCTGCTGTCGGATATTCTCGACCTTGAAAACGGGATTATCGTCAATCTCCATGTAAAGAGTATCGACCAGAGCGAAGCAATCAAGACCATTAAGCGCAAGATTACCGACCTCGACAAAATGAAGATTGAGGAACAAAAGAAAGCTGTCCGCAGCGGGTATGACATGGATATAATCCCGTCCGACCTTGCCACATTCGGCAGCGAAGCGAAAAATCTCTTGCAGGATTTACAGAGCCGCAACGAGAGAATGTTTCTGCTCACGTTCCTTGTGGTAAACATGGCAGACACGAAGCGGAAACTGGAAAATGATGTGTTCTCCACGGCGGGCATTGCACAGAAAAATAACTGCGCTCTGACCCGCCTTGACTATTTGCAGGAAGCGGGCTTTATGTCCTCTATCCCGCTTGGGGAAAACCTTATCCCTATTCAGCGGGGGCTTACGACAAGCAGCACCGCGATTTTCATTCCCTTTATCACGCAGGAGCTTTTTCAGCGGGGCGCAGCCCTTTACTATGGGCTGAACGCGCTTTCCAACAACATGATACTCTGCGACCGCAAGCAGCTTAAAAACCCTAACGGCTTGATTTTGGGAACGCCGGGAAGCGGCAAATCCTTTGCGGCAAAAAGGGAGATTACAAACATCTTCCTCATTACCGACGACGATATTATCATCTGCGACCCGGAAGCGGAGTATTTTTCCCTTGTGCAGCGTCTTAACGGTCAAGTTATCCGCTTATCGCCCACGGGCAAGGGCATTGACGGAAAGCCCCAGTACGTCAACCCTATGGATATAAACTTAAATTACTCCGAGGACGACAGCCCCCTTGCGCTGAAAAGCGATTTTATCCTTTCCCTCTGCGAGCTTGTCATTGGCGGCAAGGAGGGCTTGCAGCCCATTGATAAGACCGTCATTGACCGGGCTGTTAGGAACGTGTACCGTCCGTTCCTTGCCGACCCTGCCCCGGAGAAAATGCCGATTTTGGGCGACCTTTACGACGAGCTGTTAAGACAGCCGGAGCCGGAAGCCGCCCGCATTGCGTCGGCATTGGAGCTTTATGTTTCCGGCAGTCTGAACGTCTTTAACCACCGTACTAACGTGGAGCTTTCAAACCGCCTTGTCTGCTTTGACATTAAGCAGCTTGGAAAGCAGCTCAAAAAGTTAGGTATGCTCATTGTGCAAGACCAGGTGTGGAACCGCGTTACTATCAACCGTGCCGAGAAAAAGGCGACACGCTACTACATGGACGAGTTTCATTTGCTGCTCAAAGAGGAACAGACCGCAGCTTACAGCGTGGAGATTTGGAAGCGTTTTCGGAAATGGGGCGGCATACCGACCGCTATCACACAGAACGTCAAAGACCTTTTGAGCAGCCGCGAAGTGGAGAATATCTTTGAAAACTCCGATTTTGTCCTCATGCTCAATCAAGCTGCCGGAGATAGGGCTATCCTTGCAAAGCAGCTCAACATTTCCCCGCAGCAGATGAAATACGTTACCCATACCGAAGCGGGCGAGGGGCTTATCTTTTACGGAAACGTCGTGCTGCCCTTTGTAGACCGCTTCCCGAAAGATACGGAGCTTTACAAGGTTATGACGACGAAGCCGGAGGAAGTGGGGAACGCATGATAAAGGAACTGACAACCGACTGCATTATCAACCGGGACGCCCTCTATGCACTTAGGGAGCTGCCCTCTGAAAGCGTCCATTGTGCGGTTACAAGCCCGCCCTACTATGCTTTACGGGATTACGGGCTTGACGCGCAGATTGGGCGGGAGGACACGCCGGAACAGTATATTGAAAAGCTGACCGAGGTTTTCCGGGAGCTGCGGCGGGTACTACGCCCGGACGGTACCTTTTGGCTGAATATCGCAGACACTTACTGCGGCACTGGAAGCAAGGGCAGCTCTACCGACCCGAAAAACCCGAAAGGCAGGAACGGGCAAAGCGTGTCAATCGCACGAAAAGCGGCGGGTATCAAGCAAAAGGATTTAATCGGTATTCCCTGGCTCTTAGCCTTTTCGCTGCGCTCTGACGGGTGGTATCTGCGGAGCGATATTATATGGCAGAAAGCAAATCCCATGCCGGAAAGCTGCAAAGACCGCCCGACCCGCTGCTATGAACATATTTTCCTGCTTACAAAGTCAAAGCACTATTACTATGACGCTGCCGCCATAGCGGAGCCGATAGCCCCGAATACGGCGGCGCGGTACCGCTTGGGGCGCAGCACAAACACAAAATATGCCGGAGAAGTACCCGGACAGGGGAAAATACAGGGCTTAAACCGGGTGCGAAGCGTCGGCTACTATGACGACGCGCTCATGCCGACCACAAGGAACAAGCGGGACGTGTGGCTGATTAACACCGTTCCCTATAAAGGGGCGCATTTTGCCGCGTTCCCGCCGAAGTTAGCCGAAACCTGTATCTTGGCGGGCTGTCCGAGGGGCGGCGTTGTCTTAGACCCGTTTTTTGGAAGCGGCACCACCGGGAAAGCCGCAAAAGACCTTGACCGCCACTATATCGGCATTGAGCTGAACGCAGAATATTGCGCCCTTGCAAGGGCGCGGATTGGAGGTGTGAAGCCATAAAGCAATATAAACCGCGTGATAAAATCACGCAGAAAATGACCCGCGACGGGCTTATCGAAGTCAACGAAACCAAAGAAACCGCTGAGCGTGTGAGCAGGCGGGAACAGGAAGCGGACTTCCAGAAAAAGACGGAGCCGCAGGCGGCGCAGGAACCCGCGCAGCCCTTTTTCGGGGCTTCCGACGCTTCCCCTCTCCCCCATGCGCCGGGGGCTGCCGCAAAGCCGGACGCCGGGAAAACCGAGCGCGTCATGGAGCGTATCGACGCCGCCCATACCCGAAAGGCAAGCAAAAAGGCTGTCCGAAAGGCGCAGGAGGAAGCCGCCGCACAGACCAAAACCTCACGCTTACAGTTTACCGAAGAAGAACTTGCTGCCCCGGAGCTTGAAAAATATATCGAGAAATCCAACAAAGCCGCCGACCGTCTGGACGCGGCAAAGGCAGCTATCCCGAAGCAGAAAAAGTTAGTCAAGGAGCGCACCTTTGACGAAGCCACCGGAAAGGCAAAGACCCGCTTACACTTTGAAGAACGGGAAAAACCTATCCCCGGCAGCAAAGCCGCCAGAAACCCGCTGTCCCGCCCCGCGCAGGAAGCGGGTATTTTCGTCCATAACAAGGTACATTCCGTAGAAAAGGACAATTCCGGCGTGGAGGGCGCACACAAATCCGAGGAATTAGCGGAGAAAGGCGCAAAGTACGGGGTACGGAAATTCAAGGAGGGGCGGCGCAGCCGCAAGCTGAAACCCTACCGGGAAGCGGCAAAGGCTGAAAAAGCCGCATTTAAGGCAAACGTCAACTTCCAGTACCACAAAGCCCTGTATGAGAACCCGCAGCTTACGAGCAACCCCCTGTCCCGTTTCTGGCAGAAGCAGCAGATAAAACGCCAGTATGCAAAGGCGGCAAGGGCAGGCAGCGCAAAGGGTATCAAAGGCGCAGCCGGGAACGCCCGGAAAGCGGCAGCCAAAGCCGCAGAGAAAACAAAGCAGGCGGCGGCTTTTGTGGCAAGGCACCCAGCAGGCGTGGGTATCGCCGTTGCCGCGCTGCTCTTATTTATCATCATCATGTCCGGGCTGTCCTCATGCGGGGCTATGTTTTCCGGCATGGTAAACGGCGTTGTGCGAACGTCCTATACGTCCGAGGACAGCGACCTTGTGGCGGTAGAAAACGGCTATGCGGCTATGGAAAATGAGCTGCAACGGGAGATTGACGCTATCGAAAGCACCCACCCCGGCTATGACGAATACCGCTATGACCTTGACACAATCGGGCATAACCCCCATGAGCTTGCGTCCTATCTGACCGCCCTGCTCCAAAGCTACACGCCGGGGAGCGCACAGGCAGAAATCGAGCATATTTTCGATATGCAGTACACGCTTACGCTGACCGAGGAAGTGGAGATACGCTACCGCACAGAAACAAGCACAGACCCGGAAACCGGGGAAACCACCACAGAGGAAGTCCCTTATGAGTATTACATCTTAAACGTCAAACTGGAAAGCAAGCCCATTTCCTCTATCGCGGAGGAACTTCTAACGCCGGAGCAGCTTGAAATGTTCCGCGTTTACTTGGAAACAAGCGGGAATAAGCCGTTGATTTTCGGCGGCGGCTCTCCCGATACGTCCGCGTCCGAGGATTTAAACGGCGTACAGTTTGTAAACGGCACCCGCCCCGGAAACGGGGATGTTATCGACCTTGCGAAGCGGCAAGTCGGCAACGTGGGCGGCTACCCTTATTGGAGCTGGTACGGCTTTACTTCCCGTGTGGAATGGTGTGCCTGTTTCGTATCGTGGTGTTACGGGCAGATGGGCTTATCGGAGCCGCGCTTTGCCGCCTGCCAGTCACAGGGCGTCCCGTGGTTCCAGTCAAGGGGACAATGGGGAGCGCGGGGCTATGAAAATATCGCCCCCGGCGACGCTATCTTTTTCGACTGGGACTTAGACGGAACCGCCGACCATGTGGGGCTTGTTATCGGCACCGACGGGAGCCGCGTCTATACCGTTGAGGGCAATTCCGGCGACGCCTGCAAGATTAAAAGCTATGATGTGAACTATCAGTGTATCAAAGGGTACGGGCTGATGAACTGGTAACGCAGTTAGAAAGGAGAAATTTTATATGGCTATGAACAAGATTGAACGCATTGACCGGGAAATCCAGAAAACCCGCGAAAAAATCACAGAGTACCAGAACAAGCTGAAAGGCTTGGAAGCACAGAAAACCGAAGCGGAAAACCTGCAAATCGTACAGCTTGTACGCTCTATGAAGCTGACCCCGCAGGAGCTTGACGCTATGCTGAAAGACGGCGGTATTCCGGGCATGGAAGCCGCGCCGGACTATGACGGGGAACAGGAGGACGTAGCCCATGAAGAATAAAATCACAAGAACGCTGACCGCACTTTGCGCCGCCCTTGTCCTTATGGGCGGCTTTTCCGTTACCGCCTTTGCACAGGGGACAGACACCCCCGCCGACGCTACCAACGATACGGGCGTAGTCGTGGAGGAACCGGAGGAAACCGCGCCCCTTACCCCGGAGGGGAACGCAACCCTTGTAGACGATTTTGGCGGGAACAAGCAGCTTATCACAGTGACGACCAAAGCCGGAAACTATTTCTATATCCTCATTGACCGGGACGACGAGGGGGAAAACACCGTCCATTTCTTAAACCAGGTGGACGACGCCGACCTTAACGCGCTCTTGGAGGACGGGGAAGCCAAAGAAGAAACGCCTGCCGTCTGCACCTGTACGGAGAAATGCGAAGCCGGGGCAGTTAATATCAGTTGCCCGGTCTGCGCTACCGACCGCAGCCAGTGTGCGGGCGCGGAAGTCGAGCCGGAACCGGAGGAAACGGAAAGCCCGCAGGAGGAAGAAGCAGGCGGCGGTAACATGGGTATGCTGCTTATCGTCCTTGTGCTTGCAGGACTTGGCGGCGCGGCAGCCTATTATTTCAAGGTAATCAAGCCGAAAAAGGACGCGGCAAGGGGGACGGATAACCTTGATGAGTACGACTTTGACGAATACGACGAGTACGGGGACGACGAAGCCGGGGAGGAACAGCCGGAAGAAACCGACGACGGGGAGCCGGAGGACGGGGACGCATGACACTGTTTACCGACAATCCCCTTGAAAAAATGATGATACAGAAGCCGGACTATGGGAAACGGGAGAAGTCCCCGCCCGCTTCCTTTCCCCCGCGCTGCGCGGGCTGCCCCTACAAGGGGCAGTCCCCTTGCGTGGGGTACTGTATCAGAAAAATTTCGTTTGACCGTTCCAAATAGACGTATTTATAATGATATGTTAGAATGGAAAGAAAACGGGAGGAACACTCATGCAAGAAAAAGCTCTATTTGAGATTCCAGTCTATTCAATGAGTGAAGATATTTTTAATAATCGTTGGAAAAGAAAAAAGGATAGTTTAATTCAAGCATTTATTGACCGTGATAGTACGCGCGAATATGCGTTAAAATATCTTCCAGTGATAATTAAAGGCAAAGATATTTGGAAATATAATGAAATTATTGGATACATAAAAATATCTGTAACAAGACAGGACGTAAAGTTTAGAATTTATAAACCTACTAAGCATTTATATCGAATTGATAGAGTTAGTCGGTATGTGGTTAGAGAAATCCCAACAAATGGTTTACATTTTTATGCAGTCAATTTAACAGATGATATGATTCATCAAAAAATACAAGAATATCTAAAGCTCATTGAAATCAAATATTTAGACAAGGGCTTATATGTGGATTATTCCGTTTTTCAAAATATTTTTGAAACAATCAACATAAAACAATTTATGAAATCTATAAGTTAAGGGCAGCCGAATAGCGGTTGCTCTTTTCTTTTACCCGAAAGGAGGATTTTTATTTGATTTTAGTTATTGCAGAAAAGCCGAGCGTGGCGCAGACTATCGCCGCCGCGCTTGGCGTGAAAGAGAAAAAGGACGGATATATCAAGGGGAACGGCTACCTTGTTTCATGGTGTGTCGGACACCTTATCGGGCTTTCCGAAGCTGCCGCCTACGGGGAGCAGTACAGGAAATGGAGCTATGACAGCTTACCCATTCTGCCGCAGGAATGGAAATACACCGTCGCCGCCGACAAGCGGGCGCAGTTTGCCACACTGAAAGACCTTATGCACCGGGAGGACGTTTCCGAAGTCGTCAACGCCTGCGACGCGGGGCGTGAGGGGGAACTCATTTTCCGTTTCGTTTACGAAGTGGCGGGCTGCAAAAAGCCCATACGCCGCCTTTGGATTTCTTCAATGGAAACGGGCGCGATTAGAAACGGCTTTGATAATCTGAAGAACGGGCAGGACTATGACCCTCTCTATTCCTCTGCGCTCTGCCGCGCAAAAGCCGACTGGATAATCGGTATCAATGCAACGCGCCTGTTCTCTGTCCTCTACAACCACACGTTAAACGTGGGGCGCGTCCAGACCCCCACTTTGAAAATGCTTGTAGACCGGGACGCGGCTATCAGCACATTCAAGAAAGAAAAATACTACCATGTGCGCCTTTCCTTATCCGGCGCGGAAGCCGTAAGCAAACGGTTCCCCGCTGCTGATGAAGCGCAGGCATTAAAAAAATCCTGCGAAACGTCGCAGGCGGTATGCACTTCCCTTGTGAAAGAAAAGAAAACCGCAGCACCGCCGAAGCTCTTTGACCTTACCAGTTTACAGCGGGAAGCAAACCGCATTTACGGTTATACGGCAAAGCAGACCCTTGACCTTGCACAAGCCCTCTATGAAAAGAAGCTCTTGACCTATCCCAGAACAGACAGCGCATACCTTACCGACGACATGGGAGAAACGGCTGCGGGCATGGTAACGCTGCTTAGTGAAAAGCTCCCTTTTCTGTCCGGTATGAATTTTTCGCCAGAAATTGGAAAGCTCCTAAACAGCAAAAAGGTATCAGACCACCACGCAATCATACCCACAAGGGAGCTTTCTAAGACCGACCTTTCCGCGCTGCCGGAAAGTGAGCGAAATATCCTTACCCTTGCCGGGACGCGCCTATGTATGGCAGCCGCCGCGCCGCACACCTTTGAAACGGTTACAGCGGTTTTTTCCTGCGCGGGAGAAGAATTTACCGCCAAAGGAAAGACCGTCCTTTCTGCCGGGTGGAAAGAGATAGAACGCCGTTTTGCGGCGACCCTCAAAGGGAAACCGGAGGAAGAAGCCGGGGAACCGTCCGCGCTGCCGGAGCTTTTTAAGGGGCAGACCTTTGAACACCCGGCGGCAAAGGTAACGGAGCATGACACGACGCCGCCAAAGCCACACAATGAAGCGTCGCTGCTCTCTGCTATGGAACGCGCCGGGAACGAGGAAACCGACCCGGACGCGGAACGCCGGGGGCTTGGAACGCCCGCCACCCGCGCCGCTGTCATTGAAAAACTGGTAAACGGCGGCTTTGTTACCCGCAAGGGGAAACAGCTACTTCCTACAAAGGACGGTATCAACCTTGTGTGCGTCCTGCCGGAAACCCTCACTTCCCCGAAGCTGACCGCAGAATGGGAAAACCGTCTGACCCAGATAGCAAAGGGGCAGGCAGACCCGGAACGCTTCATGCAGGAGATTGAAGAAATGGCGCGGGAGCTTGTAAAGACCTATCCGTTCCTTTCCGACGACAAAGCGCAGCTTTTCGCGCCGGAGCGTGAGGAAATCGGGAAATGCCCCCGCTGCGGCTCTCCTGTCTATGAGGGGAAGAAAAACTATTACTGCTCTAACAAAGAGTGCCGCTTTACCATGTGGAAAAATGACCGTTTCTTTGCGGAACGGAAAGTAACCTTTTCCCCGAAAATCGCCGCCGCGCTCTTAAAGAACGGCAAAGCAGATGTGAAAAAGCTCTATTCCCCGAAAACGGGCAAAACCTACGCCGGGAGCATTGTTTTAGCCGATACGGGCGGGAAATACGTCAATTACCGGGTGGAGCTTCCGAAGAAATAAAGTAACGCAGCAAGCATAGGAAAGGGGTACCCTTTCCGTAAAATCCCCCTCTTTCCCTACCGGGAACGGCGGGGATTTTTGCTTGTTGGGAAGTGTCCCAAACCCTCTAAAAAATAAGAAATACTTTGGCAAAAAGCGCGGAAGTACCGTAGCAGGGAGTGAAACCCGAAAAACGGCAGCTTCCGCGCTGCCATTTTGGAAAGGAGGTTACGCATGGCAAGCCTGCGCGACATTGTAAAGGACTATCAAGACGAGCTGCGGACAGGGATTGTCTGGGTGGCGTTCTGGAAAGAGGGGCGTTCTTGGAACGCTGATTATTTCTATCTGGAACTGAACGACTACCTCTATCCCCATGACATAAGCCGCCTTGAAGAAATCCGGCAGAAAGACCCCGCCGCGATTGTGGTAAACGGCTACTATTCCGGCTATCTGGGGGAGGACATGAACCTTGACGAGCTGACCGCCGGAGTACGGCACCACTATGAAAACGGGTACAGCAATATCAAGGAATTTATCGAAGCCCACGACGACCGCCTATCCCCGGAGGAAATCGAAAAAGGACGGGCAGCCGCCCACGCCGCCGGACTTCCCTTTTCTGAAAGACCGTTCCGGGACGGGGAAGATTTTGACCCCTATGTATTTGACGGGAGCATGAGCATAGAGGACTACAACCTTATGCAAAGCATGATTGAGAAAGAAAGGAGTGAACGAATGGACGAACCGATTTTAAGCGGGTACCTTTCTAATCTTAGGAAGTACACCGAGGGCAGACCTGCGGGCGAATGGGTAACATTCCCCACGACTGCCGGACACCTAAAGGAAGTCTTTGACCGTATCGGCATTGACTTTAAGGAAAACGGAGAATGGCACTTTACCGAATACCAGTCTGCAATCCCCGGACCTGTCTCTTATACACATCTGACGCTGCCGACGAACTCTAGGGTGTAG
>ENA-OYZF01001074-OYZF01001074.1-human-gut-metagenome-genome-assembly--contig:-NODE-1074-length-9815-cov-5.573975_pt1 | contig 9815 bp, 4 predicted proteins | sample MGYA00244074_ERZ653472 | MGnify/ENA primary metagenome ERZ653472 (study PRJEB26926, sample SAMN06165179) | human gut metagenome | biome: ENVO:00009003; feature: ENVO:2100002; material: ENVO:00002003... | reverse complement strand
TTTCACCCACCTATGAGCAAGCTCATGTGGGCTTAGACCTTTTGACCCTGGCATCTCAATATTTTGATAAGCATGAAAAAGTTTTGAGAAAAGAGGGAGAAAAATGAAGAACAGAAAAAAAGTATTATCATTTCTGCTGGCAGGTGTTCTTACTTTGGGGTGCTTTCCGGTGACAGCCGGAGCAACGAATAACTCAAAGGACGGAACAAAGCCGGCAGATGGAACAACAGTGGAGCAGCCGTTCCCGAAAACGTTGTTTTTGGAGGAACATAATTCATCCAAAGGATTTACAAGATTCCGTATTCCTGCCTTGGTAACTGCAGGTAATGGAGCATTAATTGCAGCAACAGACATCCGATGGGATATTTGCGGAGACGGAGCAGGATTGGATACGGCAGTATCAAGATCCACAGATAATGGAGCAACCTGGTCTTATACGGTAGCTAATTATCTGGGAGATAACGGAAACCGGTTTAATCGTGATTCAACAGCATTTATTGATCCTGCATTGCTTGCTGACGGAGATACAATCTACCTCGCATGTGATTTGTTGCCGGCAGGTCTGGCAGTTGCAAATGCAGCAAGATATCCGGCGAAGGCAGGAAGTACAGGTTATGATACAAATGGAAATCTGCTTCTTGCACTCAGTACAACCAGTGTAAATGGTCTTTCCAGTTCAACAGCACGTGCTGCTGCAAGTTATGATTATCATCTGGAAAAAAAAGCCGATGCGACATCTGAGTCCTGTTATGAAATCAAGAATAACAGTACCAGTGAAGTTGTAGACGGAGACTATACGATCGATGATCATTTTAACATTAAGAGTGCAGACGGAGCAGTAGATACAAACCTGTTCTGTGGAGATACACCGTACTTCCAGTTTCCAACGGATTTTCTTTATATTACAAAATCAACGGACAACGGAGCCACATGGTCAGCACCGCAGCTTGTAGATGCCAAGAATGAATCCGAGCAGGTATTTCTGATCGGACCGGGACGAGGAATTACAACTTCTACGGGAAGACTGATCTTCCCGTGCTATCAGTATACAAGTGGAGTTCAGAGAACATCTACAATCTATTCTGATGATGAGGGAATAACCTGGCATCGCGGAGCTACTGTATCAGGCAACAGCTCTGAAGCAGTTATTACAGAAGCAGATGGAAGATTGTATCTGTTTGTGCGTATGTCCAATGCCTATTATATATCTGAGGATGATGGACTTACATGGTCAGAACCAAAAGAGACAGGTTTTAAGTATAATAACAATTGCCAGTTAAGTGCCATTACATATTCAAAGAAAGTAAACGGAAAGACTGCAATTCTTTTTGCAGGTCCATCTGATACATCAGCACGTAATTCAGGACGTATCTGGGTTGGTCTGGTACAGGATGACGGAAGCCTTCAGTGGCTGGATAATCCGTATGTAGTCAATGATGGTACGCATTATGCATACTCCTGTATTACAGAGACATCAGATGCACAGATCGGTCTTTTGTATGAAGATGAAGATGAGCAGCTTGAGTTTGATAAAATTGCAATTGATGATATCGTAAATGGTGCAGCGACCAGTGGCGTATGGGTTGAAAATGATAACGGTGCTGTAGTTAATTCTTCTGTGATCAATACAGATGCAACGGCTTCTTATGTTGTAAGATGCCTTGATGCAGATGCTGACATTACGGTTTCTTCATCTAACAGAGCAGTGTTGGATGCAACTTATGCAGATGGAAGACTGACATTGACATCCAAGGGGAATGTAACCGGTCTGAAACAGGTGAAAGTAACTGTTAAAGCAGGTGAAGAATCTTTTATTATGAATGTGACGATTACAGATGCAGAAAAGTACAAAGTGGTCAGCCTTGAAAAAGATGAGACCAGGACATTGACAGTAAAAGACGGAAACTATGCAGATGCCGATACATCTTCTGTTGATACAGCAGTAGCGGGAGTTACCGTAACAGGTAAGGATGTACAGGATACATATGAAAAGACGGTGGCACAGATTGCCACAGCGATGGCAACGTTTGATGGTGCAACTGTAGATCTGAGCAAATGTATGTATACATTAGAATCAGGAAGTGACAGCTACACTTATAAAGTAAAAGCTACGGCTGCAAATGGAAACGGGATTTACCTTGGACCAAAGGCATCTTCTACTCCCGGTATTCCGAATGTAACAACAGCAGCCAATATTACCTTTGAAAAAAATCCTTCTGATGCGATGTTCAGTATTATGGATAATTCATCAGGCGGCGGTGGAAAGTATTTGTATTTCCACAGTACCGATGCGACAAAACTTCATTTCGACAGACAGAATGTGGCAGATGATAACTGCTGGTTTGAGTTATATACACCGTCCACATCAGCGGAAGATTATGACTTAATCAATGGATTTAAGAAAATAACAAGTGAAAAAGAACTGAAAGCCGGAGTCAGCGTGCTGATTGTAACAAAAGCAGATGCACAGGGTAACAGATATATCCTGCTTTCTACTACAGGAAGTCAGAAGTATAATCATGTGGCAAAACTGGTAAAGCAGACAGCAGCGGCTACAGAGGAAGCAGCATATCCGGGAACCAGTACCGCAGTATTTGAAGATACGAATGTAAGGAGACTTTCAGAGTGTCAGTATACATTCAAGAAGATCAGCAATGGAGTTTATGCAATTTCAGGACATACAGCAGATGGAGCAACCACATTTGTAACAATGGGAACAGTAGGAATCCCGAACAAAACAGCAAAAGCCAATATTACAGTTGCTGATGTTACAAATTCTAATGGCAAGGTATCTCTGTATGACGGATCAGCTTCACGTTACCTGTATTTCTGGAGGGATGCATCCAAACTTCATTATGACAGACAGAGAACACTTGATACAACAGCATGTGCATTTGAACTGTTTAAAAAGTCCGCAACAGCTTCAGCCGATTCACCGATCAAGGGATATGAGAAGATCACCGGAGCATCAGCGATTAAAGATGGAGGACAGTATCTGATCGCGGCAGAGGTTGACGGAACATACTATGCGATGAACCCGACACTGGATCATTCAAACTTCAGACATGTTGCCAAGGTTACAAATACGATTTACCGGAATCCTGCCGCAGAAGCCAGCACAACGATCAATTTTACAGGAGTTGCGGCAGGAACAACATCCGTACAGATCGGTGACGTAGTTTACTATGTGATCGTAACCGATGACGCAGTTGAGTGTACACATTCTACAACAGTTGTTCTTGATGCAAAAGAAGCAACCTGTACAGAAAAAGGATCTACAGGCGAAGTAGTTTGCGTGGATTGTGGAACAGTTGTACAGGAAGCACAGGAAATCGCAGCAAAAGGACATACTTTTGGTGAGTGGGTAACAGTCAAAGAACCTACGACAACTGAAGAAGGATCGAAAGAAAGAAACTGCTCTGTATGCCAGACAAAAGAGACAGAGACCATCGCAAAACTTCCGGATAAAGAAGACCCGGATCAGCCGGCAACACCGTCAGCACCGGAAAATGTAGCGAGCAGTGAAGTGACAAAAGATTCCATTAAGATCACCTGGGATGCACCGGCAGCAACAGAAGGAATCGCAGGATATAAGATCTATGTCAATGGAGCCATATATGCAACCGATATTTCCAAAGATGCAGTAGGATATACACTTTCCGGTCTGAAGGCAGGAGAGACTTATCAGATCCAGGTTGTTGCAGTCGGAACAGACGAGCATGCAACAGAGTATGCGGCAGCAGCACTCAGCGTAACAACGAAGTCTGAAAATAAAGACGACAATAATGGCGGAAATGACAACAATGCTAATAATGGAAATGCCGGAAATAACAAGCCGTCAGATAACAAGAACACTACAACCGACAAGAATCAGAATAGTACAGTAAATAAAGCAGCTAAGACAGGAGATATGACAAACGTTGTATTCCCTGCAGCAGTGATGCTGCTTGCAGGTGCAGTAGTGGCAGGAGTCCTTTTCAGAAGAAAATGGATGGAATAAGAGTCTGATTTGTTAAAAGAAATACAGAAGAAAAAGATTAGAAAGCGGAAGCAGATGCATTCTTAAGATTCTCTAAACCACCTGAAATCCCTTGACAAATCAGCACATGACCGCTATAGTATTTGTAGTTAAAAAATATTTAACAATTTAGTAAAGAATTAAAGGTGCTGAGGAAGAGGAGTACATCGTTACTGCCGTCAGAGAGAACCGTTCGGGGAGAGGAGCAAAGCTGCCGGTCAGACCGGTTGGGAGAGAAGATCACCCGGCTGAAAGACGGTTTCGGAGAGGGATGATGGAAGGTAGCTTCTGAACCGGATATCTGAAGGGCTGTAAAGTCTGTGGAAGTTCCTGGATTCAGGATTTCAGAATGCAGAGGCAGGGCAGGTAGGATGTCCCGGAGTGGTTTCCGTTAAAGAACTTAAGAGATACAGAAAATTGTCTGTAAGATAAGGTGGTACCGCGAGATTTTCGCCCTTTACATTAGTAAAGGGCGTTATTTATATTATAGACAATTAGAAAAGTAAAGGAGAGATAGAATGAGCAAGGAGCTTGCAAAGACTTACGATCCGAAGCAGATCGAAGAGAAGATGTATGAAAAATGGTGTGAGAATAAGTATTTTCACGCAGAAGTAGATAGAAGTAAGAAGCCTTTTACGACGGTGATGCCGCCTCCGAATATCACAGGAAAGCTGCACATGGGTCATGCACTGGATAATACACTGCAGGATATCCTGATCCGTTATAAGAGAATGGAAGGATACAATGCACTGTGGATTCCGGGAACAGACCATGCGGCTATTTCTACCGAGGTCAAGGTTACGAACCAGTTAAAAGAAGAGGGAATTGACAAAAAGGAACTGGGCCGTGAGGGATTCCTTGAGAGAACCTGGCAGTGGAAAGAAGAGTATGCGGGAACGATTGAGAATCAGTTAAAGAAGCTTGGTATTTCCTGTGACTGGGACAGAGAGCGTTTCACCATGGATGAGGGATGTTCCAAAGCAGTAGAAGAAGTATTTATCAGCCTTTATGAAAAAGGTTATATTTATAAAGGATCAAGAATCATCAACTGGTGTCCGAAATGTAAGACTTCGCTGTCTGATGCCGAGGTGGAGCATGAGGATCAGGACGGACATTTCTGGCATATCAAATATCCGATTGCCGGAACGGACCGTTTCCTTGAAATTGCAACGACCCGTCCGGAGACGTTGCTGGGAGATACCGCGATCGCCGTACACCCGGATGATGAGCGATATAAGGATATCGTAGGAAAGATGGCAATCCTTCCACTTGTAAACCGTGAGATTCCGATCGTTGCTGATTATTATGTAGACAAAGAGTTTGGAACAGGTGCTGTTAAGATCACTCCGGCACATGATCCGAACGATTTCGAGGTTGGAAAGCGTCATAACCTTCCTGAGATCAACATCATGAACGATGATGCAACGATCAATGAAAAGGGTGGAAAATATGCAGGAATGGATCGCTATGAGGCAAGAAAAGCGATCGTGGCAGATCTGGATGAGCAGGGATACCTTGTAAAAGTTGTTCCACATATGCATGCTGTAGGAACTCATGACCGGTGTGGTACAACAGTAGAGCCATTGATCAAACAGCAGTGGTTTGTCAAGATGGATGAGCTTGCAAAACCGGCGATCAATGCACTGAAGACAGGAGAGCTGCGGTTTGTACCGGAGCGTTTTGACAAGATTTATTTGCACTGGCTCGAGAATATCAAGGACTGGTGTATTTCCCGTCAGATCTGGTGGGGACATCGGATTCCGGCTTACTACTGTGATGAGTGCGGTGAATTTGTTGTGGCAAGAGAGATGCCGGAGAAATGCCCGCATTGTGGATGCACACATTTTACGCAGGACGAGGATACACTGGATACATGGTTCTCTTCCGCACTGTGGCCGTTCTCCACACTTGGCTGGCCGGACAAGACAGAAGACCTGGATTATTTCTATCCGACAGATGTACTTGTAACTGGTTATGATATCATTTTCTTCTGGGTGATCCGTATGGTATTTTCAGGCTATGCACATACAGGAAAAGCACCGTTCAATACAGTATTGATCCACGGCCTTGTAAGAGATTCACAGGGACGTAAGATGAGTAAATCTCTTGGAAATGGAATCGATCCGCTTGAAATCATCGATCAGTATGGAGCAGATGCACTGAGACTGACACTGATTACCGGAAATGCACCGGGAAATGATATGCGTTTCTACAACGAGCGTGTAGAAGCAAGCAGAAACTTTGCAAATAAAGTATGGAATGCATCCCGTTTTATCCTGATGAACATGAAGGAAAATGTGGTTGAGAAACCGGAAGATGCACTGCTGACACCGGCTGACAGATGGATTTTATCCGCAGTCAATACACTTGCAAAAGATGTAACAGAAAATATGGATAAGTTTGAGCTTGGAATCGCGGTCCAGAAGGTCTATGACTTTATCTGGGATGAGTTCTGTGACTGGTATGTAGAGCTTGCAAAATACCGGATCTGGCACGCAGAAGAGGATCAGGCTGCAGCAAACTGTGTTCTATGGGTACTGAAGACGGTTCTCGGACAGGCATTGAAGCTGTTACATCCGTTTATGCCGTTTATTACAGAAGAGATTTACCTGGCACTTGTACCAGAAGAGGAGTCTCTGATGATGTCCAGTTGGCCGGTATATAAAGAGGAGTGGAACTTCCCGGCAGACGAGAATGTGATGGAGCATATCAAAGCGATCACAAAGGGCATCCGTAACGTGCGTGCAGAGATGGATGTTCCGAACAGCAGAAAGACAAAAGTTTATGTAGTCTGCCAGGACGAGGCACTCTGCAATGGAATTGAGGGAATGACAGAGTCAGTCAAGCCACTGATGAATGCAAATGAGATCATCATCGAACAGACGAAAGAGGGAGTTGCGGACAATGCAGTATCGGTTGTCGTACCGGATGCAGTTGTATATCTTCCGCTGGAAGATCTGGTTGATTTTGAGCAGGAGCTTGAGAGACTGAAAAAAGAGGAAGACAGACTGAATAAGGAGATCAAGAGAGCAGAGGGGATGCTTGCGAACGAAAGATTTGTAAGTAAGGCACCGGCAGACAAGGTTCAGGCTGAGCGGGATAAGCTGGAAAAATATACAGAAATGCTTGCTCAGGTGAAAGAAAGAATGGAAGGTCTTGGAAAATAAGATCTGATGTGAGGTCATGTATGAAAAAAATTCATATCAGAAAGCCCGATATAAAAGGGCTTTCTGTTAAAGTCAGAAATCTGAAGTTTAAAGATATTAAGGAACACTATAAGGCGAGAAAAGAGCGGCGTCAGAAAATCCTGGAAGAACGCCGGAACAGCAAATTTGCAAAGAAAATGCAGCCTGTATATAAATGGATGAACCGGCTTTCATTGCCGCTGCAGTATCTGCTGGCGTGCGTGATCAATTTCTTTATTGAGGTGATTTCCAGACACTCACTTTTTCAGGCATGGAATTATATGACAGGGACTCCGCTGGTGTTCCTGTTTAATGCATTTTTGATCTTTGCGACATTTATGATCGTATACTTATTTAAAAGGCGTGTATTTGTCAGGATTTTACTTAGCGTATTCTGGTTGTTCCTCGGTACGTGCAACGGCTATCTGCTTTTAAAAAGGGTAACGCCGTTTAATGCACAGGATCTGAAAGTATTGTCAGATGCCCTGGAACTGACCAGCAACTATTTTAATGCATTCGAGATCGTAATGCTTTCGGTAGGAATTGTAGCGGTGATCCTCTGGATCATTTCCATGTGGAGACGTGGCGGACAGTATACCGGAAAGATGCACCGCCTGCTTGCGGTTGCAGGGATTGCAGCCGGAATTATGGGCTATATGGGACTTACCAATGTAGCGATCGAGAATCGGGTGATCTCCAATTATTTTGGTAATATTGCATTTGCTTATGAAGATTATGGATTCCCTTACTGTTTTGCGGCAAGTCTGTTCAATACAGGGATCAATCAGCCGTCAAGTTACAGTGAGGAGACCATGAAGGAGATCAGTAATGACGGAGCATTGACAACAAGTGAGACTTCACTTCCGTCAGAAGAGCGTCCGAATATTATTTTTGTCCAGTTAGAATCTTATTTTGATCCGACAGAAGTAGAATGGCTTCGCTTTTCGGAAGACCCGATCCCCAATTTAAGAAAGCTGTATAAAGAGTATTCCAGTGGATATTTTAAAGTACCGTCAGTAGGGGCAGGTACGGCAAATACAGAATTTGAAGTCCTGACAGGGATGAGTATGAGATTCTTCGGACCTGGAGAATATCCGTATAAAACCTATGTGAAAACCCATGTACTCGAAAGTGCGGCGACAGCACTGACATCTCTTGGATATGGTGCAGAGGCACTGCACAATAACGGTGGCAATTTCTACAGCCGTGCAAAGGTATTCAATGATATGGGCTTTGACCATTATACGAGTAAGGAATTTATGAATATTCTGAAGACTACTCCGAAAGGATGGGCGACCGATGATATTTTAGTTCCGAATATTATGGAGTCTATGGATACGACAGCGGGACAGGATTTCGTATTTACGGTCAGCGTGCAGGGACATGGAGATTATCCGACTGAGCCGACACTGGAGAATCCGGAGATCAAAGTGACCGGAGTTGAGGATGAAGGCAAGAGAAATGCATGGGAATATTATGTGAATGAAGTCCATGAGATGGATAAATTTGTCGCCCAGTTGATCGAGGCTGTGGAGGCAAGGAATGAACCGTCAGTTGTCGTATTTTACGGAGATCATCTGCCGACGCTTGGACTGGAGGCAAAGGATTTAAAGAGCAAGTATCTTTATAATACGAACTATGTCATCTGGGATAATATCGGATTGCAGAAAAAAGATGGAAATATAGCGGCATATCAGATCATGGCAGAAGTTTTTGACCGGTTGGATATTCATTCCGGTACGATCTTCAATTACCATCAGCAGAGAAATAAGACAAAGCATTATCTGTCAGATCTGGAACTGCTTCAGTATGATATCATGTATGGAAAGCAGTATGCTTATGAAAAAAATGGTGCACCGATCACAGAAGGTCATATGGTCATGGGAGTTAAGGATGCCGAGATCAAGGATGTGGTAACGCAGCTCAACGGCGATTACAGTATCTACGGGGCAAACTTTACGAAGCAGAGTAAAGTGTATATCAATGATGAAAAGCAGGATACCAAGTTCATGAATAATACGCGGCTGGATCTGAAAGATTCGGAATTGAAAGACGGAGATACGATCATGGTGGCACAGGTGGGATCAAGTAATACCATCTTCAGAACCTCAAAAACGTATGAATACAAGGATGGAAAACTGTCAGAAGTAGTGGAGACTGATGATTCAGTAGAAAATGGACGACAGGCGTTTACAGATCAGGAAGAGAAAAAGGACTGACAGGATCAAGGTCAGCAGATCAGAGAAGAAAAGGGCTGTCAGGATCAAGGTCGTCAGATCAGGAAGAAAGTAAGAAATGACATATCAGGAAATAGAAAGATATATATCGGAGATTCCGAAGTTTACAAAAAAGCACAGCCTTTCCCATACGAAGAGGTTTCTTGAAATTCTTCAGATCCCGCAGGGGAAAATGAAGATTCTCCATGTGGCGGGAACGAATGGAAAAGGCTCTGTATGTGCGTACCTGGATGCAATGCTGCGTTCCGAGGGGAAAAGGACAGGACTGTTCATTTCCCCTCATCTGGTAAAGATGAATGAGCGGATCATGATCGATGGTGTTCCGGCTGTCTCTTATACACATCTGACGCTGCCGACGAACTCTAGGGTGTAGAT
>ENA-OYZF01001072-OYZF01001072.1-human-gut-metagenome-genome-assembly--contig:-NODE-1072-length-9837-cov-4.782151_pt1 | contig 9837 bp, 10 predicted proteins | sample MGYA00244074_ERZ653472 | MGnify/ENA primary metagenome ERZ653472 (study PRJEB26926, sample SAMN06165179) | human gut metagenome | biome: ENVO:00009003; feature: ENVO:2100002; material: ENVO:00002003... | reverse complement strand
GGTGACAAAGGAGAAGATTGTGCTGGAGCTGAGCTGCAGAAAGAAAGATGGAAAATATTTTGTTGTGACAGACCGGTGGCAGAAATTTACAGAAGTAGCACTTTCACCGCAGATACTGGATGAACTGGCAGAGTACTGTGATGAATTCCTGATCCACGGAGTAGACGTGGAAGGAAAAGGAGCGGGGATGGATGACGGTCTGGTAAGAATGCTTGGCGAATGGGATGGAATCCCGGTTACATATGCCGGTGGCATTGGATCACCGGAAGATCTGGAACGGTTTGAAAAAGAGAGCCGGGGAAAGATTGATTTTACGATCGGAAGTGCATTGGATTTATTTGGTGGAAAGATTCCCTATGAATATTGCAAAACTGTGAACAATGTTAACAAGCCATGAATTAGTTGAATTACAGTTCAGATAGTGATAGAATGGATAACATAGTGGCGTCGTATATCGAGATGTCAAAATCAGATTCAGATAAGGAGTAAATTACGGGATATGAACATTATAGAGAAGATTTTCGGAACCCATAGTGAAAATGAGCTGAAGCGTATTTATCCGATCGTAGATAAGATTGAAGCTCTCGGACCGGAGATGGAAGCATTGTCGGACGAAGAACTTCGCGGAAAGACCAGAGAGTTCAAAGAACGTCTGAAAGAGGGCGAGACACTGGATGATATTCTGCCGGAAGCATTTGCAGTTGTAAGAGAAGGTGCCTACAGAAGTATTGGTATGCGTCATTATCGAGTTCAGATGATCGGTGGTATCATTCTTCATCAGGGTCGTATCTCAGAGATGAAGACCGGAGAAGGTAAGACACTTGTGTCCACACTTCCTGCATATCTGAATGCACTGGAAGGCAAGGGTGTTCATATTGTTACTGTCAATGATTACCTGGCAAAGCGTGATGCTGAGTGGATGGGAAAAGTACACGAATTTCTTGGACTGACCGTCGGAGTTGTCCTGAACAGTATGGACAATGATGAGCGTCGTGCAGCATATAACTGTGATATTACTTATGTAACGAATAATGAACTGGGATTTGATTATCTGCGTGACAACATGGTCATTTATAAAGAACAGCTTGTACAGAGAGGACTGCATTATGCGATCATTGATGAGGTCGATTCTGTATTGATCGACGAGGCACGTACACCGCTGATCATTTCAGGTCAGAGCGGAAAGTCTACAGCACTTTATGAGGCATGCGATGTACTTGCACGTCAGTTGGAGCGAGGCGAGGCGAGCGGAGAGTTCTCCAAGATGAATGCGATCATGGGAGAAGAGATCGAAGAGACGGGAGATTTTATTGTTGACGAGAAAGAGAAGACAGTCAACCTGACGGAAGATGGTGTGAAAAAGGTTGAGAAGTTCTTCCATATTGAAAATCTTGCGGATGCAGAGAATCTTGAGATCCAGCATAATATCATCCTTGCCCTTCGGGCTCATAATCTGATGTTCCGGGATCAGGATTATGTGGTGAATGAAGAAGGAGAGGTTATGATCGTCGACGAGTTTACGGGACGTATCATGCCGGGACGCCGTTATTCAGACGGACTTCATCAGGCAATCGAGGCGAAGGAGCATGTAAAGGTAAGAAGAGAGAGCAAGACCCTTGCGACGATCACATTCCAGAACTTATTTAATAAGTATGATAAGAAGAGTGGTATGACCGGTACAGCCCTGACTGAGGAAAAAGAGTTCCGTGATATTTATGGTATGGATGTTATTGAGATCCCGACCAATAAGCCGGTTCTCAGAAAAGACCTGGAAGATGCGGTATATAAGACGAAAGAGGAAAAATACCGGGCTGTTGTAGAAGCAGTTAAAGAAGCTCATGCGACCGGTCAGCCGGTACTGGTTGGTACGATCACCATCGAAGTTTCCGAACTGCTGAGCCGGATGCTGAAAAAAGAAGGAATCCAGCATAATGTGCTGAATGCAAAATACCATGAAAAAGAAGCTGAGATCGTTGCAGATGCAGGTGTGCATGGAGCGGTTACGATCGCAACGAACATGGCAGGACGTGGTACGGATATCAAGCTGGATGATGATGCCAAAGCTGCAGGCGGTCTGAAGATTATTGGTACAGAGCGTCATGAGTCCAGACGTATTGACAACCAGTTGCGTGGACGTTCCGGTCGTCAGGGTGATCCGGGAGAATCCCGTTTCTATATTTCCCTGGAAGATGATCTGATGCGTCTGTTTGGTTCAGAGAAGCTGATGGGAGTATTCAATACACTGGGAGTGGAAGACGGAGAGCAGATCGAGCATAAGATGCTGTCGAATGCAATCGAAAAAGCACAGAAGAAGATCGAGGCGAACAATTTTGGAATCCGTAAGAATCTGTTAGAGTACGATCAGGTTATGAATGAGCAGAGAGAGATCATTTACGCGGAGCGTCGTCGTGTGCTGGATGGTGAGAGTATGAGAGATACGATCTACAGTATGATCACCGAATATGTGGAGAACATGACAGACCGTTTTGCTTCTACAGAAGTTGATCCGGAAGAATGGGATATTAAAGGTTTCGAGATCAATCTTCACGGAGTGATCCCGCAGATGGAACTTCCGTCAGAAGAAGAATGCCGTCAGATGAGACAGAAGGAACTGAAGCATCTGTTGAAAGAACGTGCTGTCAAGGCGTATGAAAGTAAAGAAGCAGAGTTCCCGGAGGCTGAACAGCTCAGAGAAGTGGAGCGTGTCATCCTGCTGAAAGTAATTGATGCACGTTGGATGGATCATATTGATGATATGGATCAGCTCCGTCAGGGAATCGGACTTCAGGCTTATGGACAGAGAGATCCGCTGGTTGAGTATAAGATGATGGGATACGATATGTTCGGTGAGATGACGAATGCCATCGCAGAGACTACGATCCGTACTCTGTTCCATCTGCGTGTGGAGGAAAAGGTAGAGCGTGAGGAAGTTGCAAAAGTAACAGGAACGAATAAGGATGATACATCCGTACGTGAGCCGAAGAAGCGTGAAGAAAAGAAGATTTATCCGAACGATCCATGCCCATGCGGAAGTGGAAAGAAATATAAGCAGTGCTGTGGAAGAAAAATAAAATAATCAGACTGGCAGAAGAGTTGAGATAAAATATGAAAGAGGTGATTAAGGTGGTTTTATTAGATGAATTAAAGTCAAAGCTGACTGCATATGAAGAACCGCTGAAAGATTTGAGGGATTCACTTTGACCTCGCTTCAAAGAAGCTAAGGATCGAAGAATTGGAAAAGAGACTTGAGGAGCCTGGATTCTGGGATAATCCTGAAGTTTCACAGCAGGTAATGAAGGAATTGAAGGGTCTTCAGGATTCTGTAAAAGAGATTGAAAAGTTATATACAGATTATGAGGATATGCTCCTGCTTATTGATATGAGTGCTGGAGAGGACGAAGAAGAGGAGACAGCAGAAGAGGTTGCAGAAGAGTTGCAACAGTTTGAAGCAGTATTTGAGCAACTGCGGATCAGCACGCTTCTGATCGGACCGTATGACCGGGACAATGCGATTGTGACGCTCCATGCAGGAGCAGGCGGAACAGAGGCCATGGACTGGACCGGAATGCTTTACCGTATGTATAGCAGATGGGCAGAAAAGAAGGGGTATGAACTGGAAGTACTGGATTATCTGGAAGGAGATGTGGCCGGGATCAAAGGTGTTACCTTTGAAGTGAAAGGAGAGAATGCCTATGGTTATCTCCGTTCGGAAAAGGGAGTACACCGCCTGGTGCGTATCTCTCCGTTTAACGCAGCAGGAAAGAGACAGACCTCTTTTGCATCGTGTGATGTGATCCCGGATATTGAGGAAGATATTGATATCGAGATCAATGAAGATGAACTGAGGATTGACACGTACCGTTCCAGCGGAGCAGGTGGACAGCACATCAATAAGACGTCATCGGCAATCCGTATTACACATCTTCCGACAGGAATTGTGGTACAGTGTCAGAATGAGCGTTCGCAGCATATGAACAAAGATAAGGCAATGCAGATGTTGAAATCCAAGCTGCTTCTTCTTAAGCAGCAGGAACAGGCGGAAAAAATGTCGGATATCCGGGGTGAAGTCAGTGATATTAATTTCGGAAATCAGATCCGTTCTTATGTTATGCAGCCGTATACAATGGTAAAAGACCACAGGACAAATGCAGAAATCAGCAATGTAGGGGCAGTGATGGATGGAAATATCGATCCGTTTATCAATGCATATCTGAGCATGGATGCAGAAGCACAGAAAGGAAAGAAAGAATGATAAATATAGCAGTAATGGGATACGGTACAGTTGGATCAGGTGTTGTAGAAGTGATTCGTACGAATGGCAGCCTGATCAATGAAAGAGTACAGGATGAGATTTATGTAAAATATGTACTGGATCTCAGAGACTTTCCGGGAGATCCTGTGGAAGAGATTCTGACGCATGATTTTGATACGATTCTCAATGATCCTGAAGTAGCGATCGTTGTAGAGACGATGGGAGGAATTGAACCTGCCTATACATTTGTAAAGAAGTGCCTGGAAGCAGGCAAGAGTGTGGCAACATCCAATAAAGCACTGGTTGCAAAGCATGGTGCGGAGCTGCTTGAGATTGCCCGTGAACGGGAGATCAACTTTATGTTTGAGGCAAGTGTAGGAGGAGGCATTCCGATTATCCGTGCATTGAATTCTTCTCTGACAGCAGACCGTATTGATGAAGTAATCGGAATCCTGAACGGAACAACGAACTACATGATGACAAAGATGTTCTTTGAGGGTGCAGATTATGCAGAAGTTCTGAAGGAGGCTCAGGATAAGGGATATGCAGAGAGAAATCCTGAGGCAGATGTAGAGGGACATGACGCATGCAGAAAGATTGCGATTCTTACATCTCTGATCTCCGGTCAGCACGTAGATTTTGAAAAAATCCATACAGAAGGAATCACAAAGATCACGACAGAAGATATGAAGTATGCCAAGAAACTGAATATGGCGATCAAGCTCCTTGCTTCAAGCAAACGTGTGGGAGATACGTTCAGTGTACTGGTTGCACCGATGCTTCTTTCAGAAGAGCACCCGCTCTGTAATGTAAATGATGTATTTAATGCAGTTTTTGTCCGTGGCAATATGCTTGGAGATGCAATGTTCTACGGAAGTGGAGCAGGTAAACTTCCGACAGCAAGTGCCGTTGTTGCAGACGTGGTAGATGCGGCAAAGCATCTTCACAGAAATGTTGTGACAAGATGGGATGCAGGAGAGCTGGAGCTGATCCCGAATGCAGAGGCAGAGCATCGTTTCTTTGTAAGGGTTCAGGGCAGATCAGAAGCTCAGAAGGAACAGATCAGAGAAGCATTTGGTTCTGTTGAGATTGTGGAGACAGAGGGCCTGGAAGATGAATTTGGATTTATAACAGAAGTAATGACGGAAGGAACTTACTCTAAAAAGGCAGAGGCATTCCCGGAGATTATTCATATGATCCGTCTGGCAGACTGATCGGAAAAGAATATTTTCTGCAGGAAGATCTCTGAAAAAGATCTGTAAGAAAAGGATAAAAGCTGAAAAAGTATAAAAAGAACCGGAATCTAAGGTGATGAGGGATTTCCTCAGTCATCAGAGATTTCGGTTCTTTTTTTGAAAACCAGCATACACTTAATCAAGGATTTTCTTAATGAGTTTCCGATCATCATCAGACGCTTCCCGCAAACGGATGAGAAGTTCGGCCTCCTCTTCAGTCAGATAGATCGTATCACCGGTTGTGATGATCAGCCCGGTATGGTAAGTATTTGCAGATTCTTTTGCAAAAGAATTTTTTATACTGCAGGGAACTGTCAGAAGCTGTTCAATCGAAAATCCATAAAGAGCAGAAAGCTTTGTGAGCATATCAATATTGGGATCACGATGTCCGGTTTCGTAATAGGAGTACGCCTGATGTGTGATATTAAGTTTATCTCCGAGTTGCTTCTGCGTGTAATGATGTTCCTGTCGGAGCTGGAGCAGATTTTTCGCAAGCTGAATATTTGCCAACGCCGTACCTCCCTGCATAAAATCGATAGTAATGTGAATAGATTATACCAAGATTTTAGCTACAGGAATTAAAATGCAACAGAATGTGAAAAATATGCAAAATTCAATAAACTGTTGCAAATACCGGATCTGTCTGCATTATTTTAACTGACTTAAAGTACTGTTGTGGTACAGAGACAGGTGTGTGACATCTTCACCAAGCCAGTCAGGAGCCTGATAGTTACGTGCAGTTTCCTCGTCAGGAAATTCAATCTCTGCGAGAAACAATGGGGCAAGATCGCCTTTAAAAATATCCAGTTCAAGGAAAAGAGAAACACCTTTTTCCCTGAACTGTGGGGAAAGATGACTTTCTTTCTGTGACGGGGATGAATCAGTGACTTCGTCAAGGGGAATGACATACCGTGTCTTCTGGATGATCCTGCCGTCAGCTTTTTCGCGGAGATGCAGATAAGCCTGGCGGTTGAGAGGAAGATTATATTCCTCCCGGATCATAAGCCCTTTGGATTTATAAGTGAGAAAATATTGTTCATCATCTTTACGAATCCGCACGACCGGTCCGGTACAGAGATAGGCCTGCTCCAGTTCACGGTGAGGATAAGCTTCTATTGAAAAAGGAAGAGAGTGCAGGTCTTTGATAAGAAATTTACGTTCGATTTCCATAGGTATGCTCCTTTATAAAAAAAATTCTGATGTTCAGGACTGAAATACAGCTCTTCTCTTTATGATAGTATAGGGAAGAATAAATGTAAACCATTGCATTTAAAGAAGACATTTGTTACACTAATTGCGTATGCAAAGAATGAGGAGGCATAGACATGAAGAAAGCTTATGTATTTCTGGCAGATGGATTTGAAGAAATTGAAGGACTTACTGTCGTAGATGTCCTGCGTAGAGCCGGAGCAGAGGTGGAAATGGTTTCTGTGATGGATAGAAAAGAGATTACAGGAGCACATGGGATCAAGGTAGAGGCAGACCGGATGATCGAGGAAGCAGGAGAAGCGGATCTGTATGTACTTCCGGGAGGAATGCCGGGGACGCTGCATCTGAAAGAGCATGCAGGACTTTGCAGACTGCTGAATCAGGCAGAAAAGAAGGAAAAGCACATTGCGGCGATCTGTGCAGCACCGAGTGTCCTTGGAGAACTGGGAATGCTGAAAGGAAAAAGGGCATGCTGTTATCCGTCCTTTGAAGAGAAACTGAACTGTCTTGAAGTAAGCTACGAGCCGGTAGTGACGGATGGAAGGATCACGACATCTCGGGGAATGGGAACTGCCGTCAGGTTTTCACTGGAACTGGTGAGTGTTTTATATGGAAAGGAAAAAGCAGACGAAATAGCAGAATCTATCGTATATATGTAAAAAATACTGGAAATATGGTGACTTTTATGCTATACTAATGTAATGACTGCGAATGTATAGCTTATTGACGATACATTTTTCAATAAGAAGCTATTTGCTTAATCAAGGAGGAAGAAAATGAGTTTACAGGTAGAGAATTTAGAGCATAATATGGCAAAGCTGACGATCACAGTATCAGCAGAAGAAGTAGAAAAGGCACTTCAGGCAGCTTATTTAAAGCAGCGTAGCAAGATCAGCCTTCCGGGATTCCGTAAGGGAAAAGTTCCGCGTCAGATGATCGAAAAAATGTACGGACCGGAAGTATTCTATGATGAAGCAGCAAATCACATGATTTCTGAAGCTTATGGAAAGGCATATGATGAGTGTGAACTTGAGATCGCTTCCCAGCCGACAATTGATGTTGTCCAGCTTGAAAAAGGAAAAGACTTTATCTTTACAGCAGAAGTAGCTGTAAAGCCAGAAGTAAAGCTTGGCGAGTATAAGGGACTTAAGGTAGACAAGGTATCTACAAGAGTTATGCAGAAAGAAGTAGATGAAGAGATCGAGAAAGAGCGTGAGCGTAATGCCAGAACAGTAGAAGTTACAGACAGAGCTGTTCAGGACAAGGATATTGTTACACTTGACTTTGAAGGATTTGTAGACGGAGTTGCGTTTGAAGGCGGAAAGGGTGAGAATTACCCGCTGACGATCGGTTCCGGTGCATTTATCCCGGGATTTGAAGAGCAGTTGATCGGAGCTGAGATCGACAAAGAGACAGAAGTAAAAGTGACATTCCCAGAGGAATATCAGGCAAAAGAACTTGCAGGTAAAGAGGCAGTGTTCAAATGCACAGTGCATGAGATCAAGGCAAAAGAACTTCCGGAACTGGATGATGAGTTCGCTTCAGAGGTATCGGAAGAGGCAGAGACTCTGGAAGATTATAAGGCAGAAGTAAAGGCTAAGATCAAAGAGCGTAAAGAGAATGAAGGAAAAGAAAAGAAAGAAAACCAGGCTGTAGAGCAGGCTGTTGCTAATGCAGAGATCGATCTTCCTGCACCGATGGTAGATCTTCAGGCTAAGCAGATGGCAGATGATTTTGCACGTCGCATCATGCAGCAGGGTATGAGCGTGGAGCAGTACTTCCAGTTCACAGGACTCAATGAGGAGAAGATGATGGAAGAACTGAAGCCACAGGCTGAGAAGCGAATCAGAACAAGACTGGTTCTCGAAGCAATCGTAGCTGCAGAGAATATCGAAGTATCGGATGAGCGTCTTGATGAAGAACTTCAGAAGATGGCTGATTCTTACCAGATGAAAGTTGAAAAGCTCAAAGAGTTCATGGGTGAGAATGAGAAGAAGCAGATGAAAGAAGATATCGCAGTGCAGGATGCAGTTACTCTGATCACAGAGGCGGCTGTAGAAGAATAAGCAGAGATTCTGTAGGGGTGCACCTGTAATGGGTGTACCCTTTTTAGTGGTGGGCAGGCAATTCCAGATGGAGTGACAGCCCGGTAATTTACAGACAAAGATTCAGACAGGGAGAAGGAAAGAATATGAGTTTAGTACCTTACGTCATTGAGCAGACAAGTCGCGGAGAACGTTCTTATGATATTTATTCAAGACTTCTGAAAGAAAGGATTATTTTTCTCGGAGAGGAAGTGAATGATGTTTCCGCAAGTGTGATCGTAGCACAGTTACTTTTCCTGGAGGCAGATGATCCGGATAAGGATATCCAGTTGTATATCAACAGTCCGGGGGGATCTGTGACAGCGGGAATGGCAATTTATGATACAATGCAGTATATCAAATGCGATGTATCTACAGTTTGCATTGGTATGGCAGCAAGTATGGGAGCATTTCTGCTTTCAGGTGGAGCAAAAGGCAAGAGATTTGCCCTTCCGAATGCTGAGATTATGATCCATCAGCCACTTGGCGGAGCACAGGGACAGGCGACAGAGATTCAGATCGCAGCAGAGCATATCCTCCGTACCAGAAAGACTTTGAACAGTATTCTGGCAGCAAATACAGGAAAGCCGCTGGAAGTGATCCAGACAGATACAGAGCGTGATAACTTTATGTCTGCGGCTGAGGCAAAAGAATACGGTCTGATTGACGAAGTAATAGCAAGCCACTAATAGATTGCAGTATGAGGTGACAAGAATATGGCAGGAAAAATGACAGAAGAGATTGTAAGATGTTCATTCTGTAACAAGACGCAGGCTCAGGTACGCAAGCTGATCGCAGGTCCGAACGGGACATATATCTGTGACCAGTGTGTGGGGATTTGTTCAGAGATCATTGAAGAAGAGCTGGATTATAACGACAGAGGAGCACTGGACGATATCAATCTGCTGACTCCGGAAGAAATGAAAGCATTCCTTGATCAGTATGTGATTGGTCAGGATGAAGCCAAAAAGGTGCTTTCCGTTGCGGTATATAACCATTACAAAAGAACTGTCTCTTATACACATCTGACGCTGCCGACGAACTCTAGGGTGTAGAT
>ENA-OYZF01001047-OYZF01001047.1-human-gut-metagenome-genome-assembly--contig:-NODE-1047-length-10056-cov-7.793121_pt1 | contig 10056 bp, 10 predicted proteins | sample MGYA00244074_ERZ653472 | MGnify/ENA primary metagenome ERZ653472 (study PRJEB26926, sample SAMN06165179) | human gut metagenome | biome: ENVO:00009003; feature: ENVO:2100002; material: ENVO:00002003... | reverse complement strand
TCTACACCCTAGAGTTCGTCGGCAGCGTCAGATGTGTATAAGAGACAGCGCTTAAATCACACATTACTTTATAAAGCCATATCATAATATTGGATAACTATCAGTTTAGTTAATCCTATATACTAATATAACGTCTAATCGCCGCAATACACTTTTTACTGTGCTAAAAATTAAGCAAATTGTTTTGCGGCAAATGGAGGAAAATATGCTGAAAAAGAAATTATTAGCAGCCGCTTCCGCGTTTCTTATGCTATTTACCGGAAGCTTTTCCGTATACGCTCTGCGTCCGGACTCTGAACGAGTACACGACGGCATTGATATAAGCGAATATCAGGGCAACGTTAATTTTGACGAGCTTAAGAACTGCGACATTAAAACCGTTTATATAAGAGCGGCTGCCGGAGATTATACTGATTCAGAATTTGAAAATAACAGTCGAAAGGCAAAAGAAGCGGGAATAAAATTCGGTTATTATTTTTACGTTACAGCACGAAACGCCGAAGAAGCCCGCCGACAGGCCGAACGCTTTGCGGATCTGATCAGGAATAAGGACTATAGCTGCCGCCCTGCAATGGACTTTGAAGAATTTTCAGGTCTTTCGCGAAGAGAGATAAATGAAATCGGAACTGCCTTTATGGAAAGACTTCACGAACTTATTTATACAAAACCGATGATATATACGGACGCCTTTGCTGCCGACAGCATCTGGGACGAAAATTTTGCCGAATATCCTTTATGGGCGGCGGATTACGGCGCATACGAGCCTGATATAACTCGAGTTTTCACCAACGGCTGGAGCGGTTTCCAGTTTACTGACGACGGAAGAGTATGCGGAGTAGACGATGCGGTGGACAGGGATAGATTTACTGATACCGTTTATATAACTGACGATGAAAATGAAAACCGTCCTGACGAGAACTTTATCTATTACAGGGTAAAGGCAGGCGATACCCTCTATGATATTGCAAGAAGATTCGATACAACAGTTGAAGAAATAGCAAGGGAAAACAGAATAACTAATGTCAATCTTATTTTTGTCGGCGAAGTTTTAAGAATCAAAAGATAACTATAATGAAAAGCTGTAAAATTTAAAATAAAAATAAATGCGCAGAACGGTCAGATAACTGATCCTGCGCATTTTTTCAGCCTTAAATCGAAATTATAAGAACGTAAAGCTTTCTGTGTGAAAGCGGTAATTATACAAGCGTTTATTATAATGCCGTACCCTTCTTAGGTATAAACAAACCCGTCATATCCGCACCCTCTAATGCAAGTAGCTTTTGTTTTATTTCCACGCCGCCGGCATAGCCGGTCAGGCTGCCGTTTGAACCGACTACACGATGACATGGTATTATAATAGAAACAGGATTGCGCCCTACCGCTCCTCCAACAGCTTGTGCGGACATTTTTGAAAATCCGTTATTTTGAACGAGCTTTTTAGCTATTTCGCCATAAGTAATAGTCCTGCCATAGGGAATCTCGCAAAGAATCTGCCAGACCGCTTTACGGAACGGACTGCCATCCGGCGCGATATTCAATTCCATTACCGACGGTCTTTCGCCAGCAAAATACCTGTCAAGCCATCGCCTTGCCTGAGCTAAAACGGCTGAATCGCCGACTTCCTTTATTTCCTCACGAACGGTTCCGAGATAATATTTCTGCCCTTCTATCCAAAGACCAACCAAAGCATCGTCCTTTTCAGCAAGTAAAAGCTTTCCGATCGGCGAAGAATAATGTGTTGTGTAAATCATACCTTATTCCTTAGACCTCAATTTTAACTTATGAAAAAGCGCTTAGTAACGCTGTTTCAGTTATATGCATTTACGGCTTTTCCTTAAATTCTTCCAATATTCTTTTAGCGTTTTAACAATCCCACCTGCAAAGCTTTAAATCAACATGATTGTCGTTCTTCATTGGTATGCCCTCGCTTCGAAGCAGATCCCCCTGCTCGCTCCATCCGGGAACAAGTCTTCCTGCATGATTAACCACGCGATGGCATGGATACCTACCGTAATAATCAGCCATACTCAACGCTCTTCCCACAAGCCGCGAGTATTTTTCCCTGCCGATAAGTCTTGCGATCTGACCATATGTAGCTACTTTTCCTAAGGGAATTTCCGCAACTACTGACAGAATTTCATATATAAGGTCCTCTTTTAATATGTTTTTCATACCGTCTGCCTTACCTTTCTTCAATAACAAATTATAGTATCGTATAAGAAGCAAAACAGCCTTAACGCAGCAATTTATCAAAAACCGACGGAGATACATTCTAACAGTATCTCCGCCGCAATTTAAAGCCGTTTAAACGGCTTATAGGTTATACCCAATAATTTCTGCTATTGAAAAGACGATATTATAAAAATAACAGTCTACTCAATAACTGTAATAGTTTCTGCGGTAAATCCCTCTTCTGAAATTATATTCTTTATTTCGACGTCCGAAGCGCTGATCTCAGCTTCCGCATAGCCGTCAGCCAGATTCACTGAAATATTTTTCGCACCGATTTCTTCCAACGCGGACTTTACCGCATTTGCACAATGCTCGCAGCTCATACCGTCAATTTTAATATGCTTCTTCAATTATTTTCAACTCCTTTCGCCGCCGAAAATTCGCTAAGTTTCCGGCGCATATCATTTTGCTGAATTAGATATATTAAAGACCGTCAGGATTATTAAGGGTAAAATTCCAGCTATCCCTGCACATATCGTCAACGGTCATTTTAGCCTCCCAGTTAAAAAGCTTTTTAGCAAGCGATGTATCTGCATATGAAACTGCAATATCACCTGAACGCCTCTGCGTTATCTCAACGGGAATACTTTTACCGCACGCTCTTTCATAAGCGGCTACTACATCGAGTACACTAGAGCCTTTTCCGGTACCGAGATTAACGGGGATAAAGCCGCTGTTCTCTTCAGCGTATTTCAAAGCTGAAATATGACCCTTAGCAAGATCCACTACATGAATGTAATCCCTGACGCCGGTACCGTCCGGAGTGTTATAATCATTGCCGAATACCTTAAGCTTTTCCAACTTTCCCAAAGCTACCTGCGCTATATACGGAACAAGATTATTTGGTATACCGTTCGGGTTTTCTCCGATAAGACCGCTCTTATGCGCGCCGATAGGATTAAAGTACCTTAGGGAAACGACATTCCACGATTTGTCCGATAATGTAATGTCTTTTAAAATCTGTTCTATCATAACCTTGGTATAACCGTAAGGGTTGGTAGCGGAGGTAGGCATATCCTCTGTATACGGCGCTTTATTATTTACTCCGTATACGGTTGCCGACGATGAAAAGACCATTGTTTTGCAGTTATATCTTTTCATAACTCTAAGCAGGTTTATAGTGCCGGAAATATTATTATGATAATACTCCAGCGGTTTTTCAACCGATTCCCCGACAGCCTTCAGACCTGCAAAATGAATCACTGCGGCAATCTCATTCTTTTCAAAGATTTCAGCAGTTTTATCAAGATCAAGCATATCGGTTTTATAAAATTTTACCGTCTTTCCGGAAACCTTTTCTATGCGCTCCACGCTTTCTCTTTTGGAATTACTGAGATTATCCATTATTATTATGTCATATCCGTTTTCAAGCAGCTCAACACAGGTATGACTTCCTATAAAGCCTGTACCTCCGGTAACCAAAACTTTACTCATAGCTTCCTCCTATTTCAGCACAGCCGTGCCGTCTTATTTTTAATATATGACATCTGCCGTCTCCCAGCAGCTTTTCACTTTCCCGTTTAAAATATCCTACCATATCATCAGGTACATAGGCCTGAACCGTACCTCCGAATCCTCCGCCGTGCACTCTGAACGCACCCTCTCCGTCAAGTATTCTCCCGCAATGAGCGAGTACGACTGACAACGGCTGATATTTGACGTCAGACGGATCAAAAACATTCTGAAGATACATAAAAGACGATTTTCCAGAATTATCTACCTCTCTTAAAAATTTCTGAAAATCATTTTTATTCAGAAGCTCGGCACACCTTATTACTCTTTTGTCTTCATTGAAAAAGTGCCATGCTCTTAAAACCGCCCTGTCCCCGCATTTTTTTCTGGCATCTCCTATATAAGCTAAAAATTCGTCCTCATCAAGCCTTGATAACGCAGTTTTGCCGAAAAAATTCGCCACTGACTTCATTTCACGGGTAATCGTTTCATATTCTCTGACATTATCATTATCAGTTCCGCCGCTGTCCAGCATACATATAGTATATCCGGATTTTGAAAAGTCATAATTCACTTTTTTCACAAAAGGAGTATCGCTATCGTAAAAATCTATCCAGATTATCCCGCCGACAGCCGAAGTGAGCTGATCCATAAGTCCGCAGGGCTTTTTATAATAATAATTTTCAGCAAATTGTCCTATTTGAGCTATTTCCTCCGGAGATACCGAATTATCCATAAATAGATAATTCATTATACAGCCTATTAAAACCTCAAACGCCGCAGAAGAGGAAAGTCCGGCGCCGTGTATAATGTTTGACGTGGTATAGCAATCAAAACCGCCGAGCTCTTTTCCCATCAGATAAAACTTAGCGGCGATCCCTCTGATTAGCGCTATAGATTTATGTATTTCATTAGGATACGGATCTAAATCAGCTATTACAAAGTCTCCAAGCGGCGAGTATTCCCGCGGATCCCCCTTTATTTTAAGTGAAACAGCTATTTCGTCTATAGGAAAGCCGTTTGATTTAACTCTTATAACCCCGTCATTATTGGGAGATACAATACCAATAGTGTCCAAATCAACACTTGCTGAAAGAACGTTGCCCCATTGATGATCCGTATGATTTCCTGAAATTTCCATTCTTCCTGGCGCCGAAAATAAACTGATTTTTCTTTCAGTTCCAAAATAACGCTCAAATAAATTTAACGCACTGACTATACGCTGCCTTTGATAACTTAACTTTTCACATCCATAAAGATCTGACAATATATTATCATAGCCGCCGGAATCAATTTTTTTCAGCGCTTCATCAACACTTTCCATTTAATCCCCCTTTTTAGTAAATCTTAAGTATAGTATATAATAAAGCGACATTTTTTTCAAGTATAATTGAAAAATACTGCAAAATATTGTATAATATATACTAACTGATAAGGAGGAATTTATGCAAAAAATTTTAGGATATATGAGAAAAGCCATTCAAGAATTTGATCTTATTTCAGACGGCGATTCCATAGCGGTAGGTATATCTGGCGGAAAAGACAGTCTTGTTTTATTAAACGGTCTTGCGTTACTCAGGAGATTTATAGGTATTGATTATAGGCTTGTAGGAATTACGCTTGATCCACAATTTAAAGGTACCCCTGGAGATTTCAGTTCAGTTGCAGGACTTTGCTCCGGCCTTGACATAAAATACCATATTATTCAAACTCATATCGGCGAAATAGTTTTCGATATACGCAAGGAGGAAAATCCATGCAGTCTGTGCGCAAGAATGAGAAGAGGCGCGCTGCATGACGCAGCTAAACAATATGGCTGCAATAAAATTGCCCTTGGACATCACTATAATGACGCAATAGAAACCTTTATAATGAATTTATTTAACGAAGGCAGAATCGGTTGCTTTTCTCCGAAAAGCTACCTTTCACGTAAAGACATAACATTAATCCGTCCGCTTGTTTTTGCTCCGGAAAAAGAAATATGCAAGGCAGCCTTAAAGAATGAATTAAATGTTGTAAAATCAAAATGCCCTGCCGACGGACATACAAACCGTGAGAAAACAAAGAATTTTATCCGGCAAATGGATAAGGAGAACAGCGGCTTTTCAGACAGAATATTCGGTGCTATGCGAAGAAGCAATATTGACGGCTGGGGAGGAGTCGGCTTTTCAGAATCCGGTAATGACTGATCAAATACTTTAAACCATCGTTTAGTTACGATGGTTTTTTTGTTGGGAAATAAAAAAAGTCCCCTTGAAACAAGGGGACAATTTTATGAAAAATTAACGACTAACTTAAATTAGTGTTTTTTCTTAAGAACAACTGCTGTTGCACCAGCTGTTACAAGACCAGCTACTGCTACTGCTACGCCAGCTGAACCTGTCTTAGGTGAACCTGTCTTCTTAGGAGCTACTGTTGTAGCAGGTGCTGCTGTTGTTACTGCAGGAGCCTCTGTAGGTTCTTCTGTTGGCTCTTCTGTCGGCTCTTCTGTAGGTTCTTCTGTCGGCTCTGCTTCAATTGTGATAGAACCAGCCTCAGCTACTGGAGATTCAACATATGCACCGCCGTTATCAAGGCTTGTGATAGTGATACCGATGTCATATACTGTACCAGCTTCTGCATCTGCAGGAATACCAAATGTAATTGATGAGAAATCTGTCTTAAGACCGTTTGGAGCTACATATGTAGCTGAAACTGAACCAGCAACAGATTCATCTGTAACCAGTGCGCCTGTAAGAGTTTCAACAAGTGTAAGTTCCTCAGGATATGTTACTGTAAGAACAGCGCCCTGAGAGTCAATATCGCCGATAAGTGAAAGACCTACTGTAGCTTCTGTTGTACCGTAAGGAACTGTTACATCAGCAACCTTAACGCCTTCACCTGCCGCACTTGCAGACATCATTGATGCTGCGCCAAGTACTGTCATAGAAGCCAATACTGCAATTGCTCTTGAAAATACATTCTTCTTCATTTTTAATATTTTCCTTTCTTTTCTATATTTGTTAAGCATAAGCCGGAATTCCGGCTTATGCGAAAACAAAACTTAATTAATGATTACTGATTATCAGGTTTTAATCCAGTTCTGATAATCGTTACTAACCTTAGTCCAATCTCCGTTTACCGTAGGAAGAATAAGCTTAGCAACATTGATTGCATCATACAGATCTACAACGCCGTCCTCATTGTTATCGCCGAGGAATTCCTGGAATGAACCCTTAGGAATATCAATAGGCTTTGTTGGGAGAATAAACGTAGCAACTGTGATTGCATCGTAAAGGTCAGCCAATTCGCCGCCGCTCATATTAGCGTCGCCACGAGGTCCGATCTTAACAGGGATTGATGCAGTCTTGGTTGTACCGTTATATTCAACAGTAAATTCAACTGTATAATCAAAGTTCTCACCGTCGTAAACATCGGCAGGCGTATCAGCAAATTTAATTACTGCGTCTTCAGTTACGTCTTCATCACCAAGCATAACAACGATACCATTCTTAAAGAATTCGACGTTATCATTATGATACCACTGATCGCTGTCTTTGTCAACATCGTAATTTGTGACAATTTCTATGTCATTTTCTCCCGTACCCGTTGTTACAGTTGTAGAAGTATCTGGAGCTTCAGTTATAATAACTGTTTCGGTTACTATTACCGTTTCTGTTACAATTACCGTTTCAACTACCGGAACTGTTACCGTCACTGGCACCGTTACAATAACTGTCTGAGACGGAACTACTACCGTTTCTGTCACAACTACAGTTTCAACTACTGGAACAGTCACCGTTACCGGAACTGTCACAATAACTGTCTCGGACGGAACTATTACTGTTTCAGTCACAACTACAGTTTCAACTACTGGAACAGTTACCGTTACTGGCACTGTCACAGGAACTGTTACTGGTACTGTTACAGGAACCGTCACAGGTACTGTTACTGGTACTGTTACAGGAACCGTCACAGGTACTGTTACAATAATCGTCTTTACAGTATCATCGCCTGTTTCAGGAGCCTTTGTTGATGTTGTAGTTACAGTTGTTTCAGGAGCCTTTGTTGATGTTGTAGTTACAGTTGTTTCAGGAGCTTCTGTTGTTGTAACAGGCTCTGTTGTTTCAGGCTCTGTTTCGCCCTTGATTGTGATAGAACCTTTTTCTACTATAGGTGTGAGATATGTGTAGCCTTCGCCGCCGCCTGTAACAAGTACTACCGGCTTCGGAGCGCCGTTTGAACCGTGAATGTCTATCTCATAAACTTCGCCCGGCTTTGCGTCTTCCGATACCTTAAAGGTCATCTTTGCAATCGGGAGAGTCGGATCGTTCGGGATTTTCTCTTCTGCTGAAGATACTACGTACAACGCTTCTTCCAGAGTAATTGTCGCGCTCTTATCAAGACCCCAGTCCTGAACCATCTTTGTTACTTCAAGCATTGTTCTGTCAAACATTGCTCTTGCTTCAAGTCCTCTGATTTCTTTTCCCTGCGTATCTATATACATATTAACTACTACTTCTTCACCCGGAGCAGCTTCTACCTTATCTGCCCAGAGATTAGCGTCGCCAACATATACACGATTATCTTCACTTTCCGTCGTTGCTTCAGAAGGCTCTGTCGTTCCCTCGGTTGAAGGAGAGGAGCTTCCGAGTGTAATTGTAGCCGGAATCTTAGTTACAGAAGCTGAATAATCAACGTTTACAAGTCCGTAATTAGGATCATCCTTATCTAAGCCGGCTGCCGTAGAGTTACCCGACAATAACTCAAACTGATTGTCAAAATCAATCGTATATTCGCCTTCAGCCATTGAGCTGTCAAAAGTAACGTCGAATGTAACAACCGACGCGTCGTTGTCATTCTTTACAAACCATTTATCAGGACCGTTCTGAATAAAGAAATTTGTTCCCGATATACCGGAAGCGTCAAAGTCTCTGTTGAACTTTCCTCCAGTACCATTTACGTTTGTAAGACCGTTCACTTCTGTAAACTTTAAATTAGATAAAGTAATTCCGCTGTCGCTTGCAGCAAATCCTGATTTAAGATATGTAACTAACTCATCGTCACCAAAATTATCTACTAACATAGCAACAGTCGTTTTAGCGTTTCCGGCCTTAACCTCATCCATAGTGAAAGATGATTTTTCAGGCACTAAGCTGAACTGGCTTACTGACTCTTTGACTACTAACCTATCAAAGGCTGACGCTGTAAACGGCAACGCGCTTGCAATCATGGTACCAACCATAGCCACAGATGTCAGAGCCGAAAGAATTCTACTCTTCTTCATCACTATTTTTCCTTTCTGTCTGCTTTCTCCCGCAGACCGCTGTTTTTTTATTTACGGATCCCCCGTTATTTTAAACCGTTAGGCTTAAAAACTTATTTATATTTGCAAATTACTGAGCTGCTCCGAGATTATCCTCTGTAACAACCATTGCCACAAAATTCATAAGCACCAGACTGTCCTGAGCGTCAATCTTCATATCTCTCAGACAATCGGCGTTAGCCTTGCCTTCGGCAGTAAGCGCATTGCTTTCATTATCCAATATGTACATATTAAGCGCTACTACGTCGGCGATATTTATATAGCCGTCCACATTAACATCGCCGTATTTGGTTCCTACCGGAATATCCTCCGTAGAGCCCTCCTCTGTTGAAGACTGAACATCTCCTGTAACTTCCACATAGCCGTCGGTAAATACCGGATCATATACTGTTATCGCTTCATCCGACGACATATAACCGAATATAATGCTTGCATTAGTTGCAGAATCTCCCGGCTTTACAGCTCTGTCAATAGGAACTATCTTGAAGTCCGCCTTGTCGCCGGCGGCCGCGGTTTCCTTAACAGTACCTGTAATACTTAGAAATGTACCGGAGCCCGTAAGATAATAATCAGGATTTACTGTACCCAATGCATACATTATGCTGATAATATCAGTGTCGATATTGCATTCAAAAGGCGACGGCAGATCTGTTTCCACACCCGACACGTCTTTTGCCAATGCGCCAAGCTCTACACTTTCAACAGTAACCAATGATGAATCATATGAAATTCCAAAATCACATCCGTTGAGTCCGGTATCGGGGATATTGGACATATCTAACGTTAATGTAAAGCTTCCGCCTGCTTCAGCGGTTGTATTGCTGATACCGACGCCGAAGCCGTCTTCAGCCGATACAATTGCAGAAACCGAAACAGACGCCAACGTTGCGGCTGCCAAAAGTCCCGCAATTACTTTTTTGGTCCTCATTTGCGTTTTCCTCCTTTTCTGATTAAGCATAATATTTTATCTATAACAAGGGAATTCTTTCGCTGTACATTCCCTTCATTATATTCGACCTGTCTCTTATACACATCTGACGCTGCCGACGAACTCTAGGGTGTAGATC
>ENA-OYZF01001027-OYZF01001027.1-human-gut-metagenome-genome-assembly--contig:-NODE-1027-length-10185-cov-8.582527_pt1 | contig 10185 bp, 10 predicted proteins | sample MGYA00244074_ERZ653472 | MGnify/ENA primary metagenome ERZ653472 (study PRJEB26926, sample SAMN06165179) | human gut metagenome | biome: ENVO:00009003; feature: ENVO:2100002; material: ENVO:00002003... | reverse complement strand
GTCCATCGGCGAGCCCGGTACCCAGCTGACCATGCGTACCTTCCATACCGGCGGTCTGGCCGGCGGCGATATCACGCAGGGTCTTCCCCGAGTTGAGGAACTGTTTGAGGCCCGCCGTCCCAAGCGGATGGCCACCATCGCTGAGATCGGCGGCACCGTTCGCTTCGAGGAAGCCGCCAAGGGCAGCCTGATGAACCTGATCGTCACGGCCAGCGACGGCGAGACCCGCACCTACGCAGTGCCTCACACCGGCCTGCTGGTGAAGGACGGCGAGGTTATCGAAAAGGGTACCCAGCTGACCTACGGCGCTCTGAACCCCCACGAGGTCCTGCGGATCCGCGGCAACGACGCTGTTTACAACTACCTCATTCAGGAAGTTCTGCGCGTGTACCGTCAGCAGGGCGTTGACATCAACGATAAGCACATTGAGGTCATCGTCCGTCAGATGATGCGTAAGGTGCGTGTTGAGGATGCCGGCGATACCAAGCTGCTGGACGGCTCCATGACCAACGTTCTGAAGTTCGAGGCCGCCAACGAGGAGATCGACCGCCGCAACGCGGCCGGTGAGACCAACGAGATGGGCGAGCCTCTGCGGAAGGCACAGGCCACGCAGCTGCTGATGGGTATCACCAAGGCCTCTCTGGCCACCGATTCCTTCCTGTCCGCCGCATCCTTCCAGGAGACCACCAAGGTTCTGACGGAGGCTGCCATCATGGGCAAGAAGGACCACCTGGTGGGTCTGAAGGAGAACGTCCTGATCGGTAAGCTGATCCCTGCCGGCACCGGCCTGCAGGCGTACCGCACCTTTGCCGAGGAGCTGGTTCCCGCTGAGACTGTTCAGGAGAAGGAAGCCACTCTGGAGGAGATCTGATCTCCCGGCATACCTTATAATATGTTATCTGCGAGGCGGCTGGATGGCCGCCTCGCAGTCATTATTCTCATACCTGCTATCAGCAGAATTGCCGGAGTTCCGGAAAAATGACGGAAAAATCGGGGATATAAAAGGCAAAGTTGAAAAAACTGGAAAAAATTCGTGGATTTTCGGAAACTACTTGACGATTTTCAACGTCCATGCTATAATTTCAAACTGCGCGGACTATATTCCGCGGAATTTTCCATGCGTTTCAGGAGGATGCCCCCGTGTTGACAGAGCTTGCTTCCCGGGAAAAGGTGATTGGCGTGAAACAGTCCGCCAGAGCGATCCGGGATGGACGGGCCCAGCGGGTATTTCTGGCCTGCGACGCGGACGAGCTTGTTCTGGAACCTATCCGCAGCGCTTGCGGCAGTCTTCCCGTGGAGGAAGGCTACACCATGGCCCAGCTGGGCCGTGCCTGCGGGATTGCGGTGGGAGCCGCCGTTGTAACGGTTTTGAACTAATTTGGTTTTTTCGGAATAGTTTCTAACTGTTCCGCAAAAAATAAAGGCTGTCGTTTTCGATTGGCCGCATTTTCAAAGAAAGGAGAACTATTCCATGCCTACTTTTAACCAGCTGGTCCGCAAAGGCAGAGAGCAGGTGACCTACAAGTCCACTTCTCCCGCCCTGCAGTATGGTCTGAACACTCTGAAGACCAAGACCACCGATCTCCCTTCTCCCCAGAAGAGAGGCGTCTGCACTGCCGTGAGAACCGCGACCCCCAAGAAGCCCAACTCCGCGCTTCGTAAGATCGCCCGTGTGCGCCTGACCAACGGCTACGAGGTCACCGCTTACATCCCCGGCGTCGGTCACTCCCTGCAGGAGCACTCCGTCGTGATGATCCGCGGCGGCCGTGTCAAGGACCTCCCCGGCGTCCGTTACCACATTATCCGTGGTACTCTGGATACCCAGGGTGTTCAGGGCCGTATGCAGGCACGTTCCAAGTACGGTGCCAAGCGTCCCAAGCAGAAGTAAGATTCTGCCACTGAATTGAGCTTTGCCGAAAAGGTTTATATATATGACACCTCTTTGGCAGGCCGTACAGCGGCTAATGTTCCGCCGCTGAGTACCTATGATTTCTATTCTATAAGAAGGAGGGAAGCAAAGTGCCCAGAAGAGGTAATGTTCCCAAGAGAGAAGTTCTGCCCGATCCTATGTACGGCAGCGTCCTGGTGACCAAGCTGGTCAACAGTGTGATGCTGGACGGCAAGAAGGGCGTAGCTCAGAAGGTTGTTTACGCTGCCTTCGACCAGATCAAGGAAAAGACGGAGAAGGACCCCGTTGAGGTTTTCCAGCAGGCGCTGGAGAACGTCATGCCCAGCCTGGAGGTCAAGGCTCGCCGTGTCGGCGGCGCCAACTATCAGGTGCCCATGGAGGTTCGTCCCGCCCGTCGTCAGACCCTGGCCCTGCGCTGGCTGACGGCCTATTCCCGCGCCCGCAGCGAGCGCACCATGGCCGAGCGTCTGGCCGGTGAGCTGATGGATGCCGCCAACAACACTGGTGCGTCTGTCAAGAAGCGTGAAGAGATGCACAAGCAGGCTGAGGCCAACAAGGCGTTCGCGCACTTCCGTTGGTAAGGCAAGGAGTAAGATCGTATGCCGAGAAAAACACCGCTTAAAGACGTTCGTAATATCGGTATCATGGCACACATCGATGCCGGTAAGACCACCACGACCGAGCGTATTCTCTACTACACCGGCGTGAACTACAAGATCGGCGAGACCCATGACGGTACCGCCACCATGGACTGGATGGCCCAGGAGCAGGAGCGCGGTATCACCATCACCTCCGCCGCTACCACTTGCTTCTGGAAGGGTTCCAAGAATCAGTTCCCTTCCACCCGTATCAACATCATCGACACCCCGGGCCACGTGGACTTCACCGTTGAGGTCCAGCGTTCCCTGCGTGTGCTGGACGGCTCTGTGACCGTTCTGTGCGCCAAGGGTGGTGTTGAGCCCCAGTCCGAGACCGTGTGGCGTCAGGCTGACGAGTACAAGGTCCCCCGCATGATCTACGTCAACAAGATGGACATCATGGGCGCGGACTTCTACAACGTTCTGCACATGATCCATGACCGTCTCAAGTGCAACGCCGTGCCCATCCAGCTCCCCATCGGCTCCGAGGATACCTTCAAGGGCATCATCGACCTGGTGGAGATGGACGCCGACATCTACTATGATGAAATGGGCAAGGACATGCGCGTTGAGCCGATCCCCGCCGATATGGTGGACCTGGCCAACGAGTACCGCGAGAAGCTGCTGGACGCCGTCTCCATGTTCGATGACTCCATTATGGAGGACTATCTGGAGGGCAAGGAGATCGCCCAGGACCGCATCCGCAAGGCCATCCGTCAGGCGACCATCGCCAACGAAATGGTGCCCGTCACCTGCGGTACTTCCTACCGCAACAAGGGCGTGCAGAAGCTGCTGGATGCCATCGTGGACTATATGCCCGCTCCCAACGACGTGCCCGCCATCAAGGGCACCAACCCCAAGACCGATGAGGAAGAGGACCGTCATCCCAGAGATGATGAGCCCTTCTCCGCTCTGGCCTTCAAGATCATGACCGACCCCTATGTGGGCCGTCTGAGTTTCTTCCGTGTGTACTCCGGTCACCTGACCACCGGTTCCTCCGTTCTCAACAGCGTGAAGAACCAGAAGGAGCGTATGGGCCGTATTCTGCAGATGCACGCCAACCACCGCGAGGATATTGAAGAGGTCTGGGCCGGCGACATCGCCGCCGCTGTGGGCCTGAAGAACACCACCACCGGTGATACCCTGTGCGACGAAAAGGCCCCCGTGATCCTGGAGTCCATGGACTTCCCCGAGCCCGTGATCCGTGTCGCCATCGAGCCCAAGACCAAGGCTGGTCAGGAGAAGATGGGCCTGGCACTGGTGAAGCTGGCAGAAGAGGACCCCACCTTCAAGACCTATACCGATGAGGAGACCGGCCAGACCATCATTGCTGGTATGGGCGAGCTCCATCTGGAGATCATTGTTGACCGTCTGCTCCGTGAGTTCAAGGTGGAGGCCAATGTGGGCGCTCCCCAGGTGGCTTACAAGGAGACTGTCCGCAAGAAGGTGGACCAGGAGACCAAGTACAAGCGCCAGAGCGGCGGTTCCGGCCAGTATGGCCATGTCAAGATCACCGTGGAGCCCAACGAGTCCGGCAAGGGCTATGAGTTTGTCAACGCGGTGGTGGGCGGTGCCATCCCCAAGGAATTCATCCCCGCTGTCGACGCCGGTATCCAGGGTGCCCTGCAGTCCGGCGTTATCGCCGGCTTCCCTGTGGTGGACGTCAAGGTCACTCTGTACGACGGTTCTTATCACGAAGTGGACTCCTCCGAAATGGCGTTCAAGATCGCCGGCTCCATGGCCTTCAAGGAGGCTATGCGCAAGGCAGATCCCGTCCTGCTGGAGCCCATCATGAAGGTTTCCGTCATCGTGCCCGACGAGTATCTGGGCACCGTCATCGGCGACCTGACCTCCCGCCGCGGCCAGATCCAGGGACAGGAGGCCCGTCCCGGTGCACAGCAGGTGGACGCTCTGGTGCCTCTGGCCAATATGTTTGGCTATGCTACCGATCTGCGTTCCAATACCCAGGGCCGTGGCCAGTACACCATGGAGCCCCACAGCTACGCCGAGATCCCCAAGAGCATCCGCGACAAGATCGTGGAGGAGCGGGGCAAGAAAGCCGACTAATTCAGGTCTTGCTTTTCCCGGCGGGATATTGTAAAATATACGGTGCTATGAAACGCACCGTCCATATCAATCCATTATCATTCATTTAACTGACAGGAGGATTTTCAAATGGCTAAGCAGAAGTTTGAAAGAACCAAGCCCCATGTTAACATCGGTACCATCGGTCACGTCGACCACGGTAAGACCACTCTGACCGCCGCTATCACCAAGTGGCTGTCCCTGCAGGGCAAGGCCGAGTTCGAGGCTTATGACAGCATCGATAAGGCTCCCGAGGAGAAGGAACGCGGCATCACCATCAACACCGCTCACGTTGAGTATGAGACTGAAAAGCGTCACTATGCTCACGTTGACTGCCCGGGCCACGCCGACTATATCAAGAACATGATCACCGGTGCTGCCCAGATGGACGGCGCTATCCTGGTCATCGCCGCCTCCGACGGCCCCATGGCCCAGACCCGCGAGCACCTGCTGCTGGCCCGTCAGGTGAATGTGCCCTCCGTGCTGGTGTTCCTGAACAAGTGCGACCAGGTGGACGACGAGGAGCTGCTGGAGCTGGTGGAGATGGAAGTCCGCGAGCTGCTGGACTTCTATGGCTTCCCTGGCGACGACACCCCCATCATCCGCGGTTCCGCTCTGAACGCCCTGGTTTCCGAGTCCACCGATCCCAACGCTCCCGAGTATGCCTGCATCAAGGAGCTGATGGACGCCGTTGACGAGTGGATCCCCACCCCCGACCGCAAGGAGGATATGCCCTTCCTGATGCCCGTCGAGGACGTGTTCACCATCTCCGGCCGTGGTACCGTTGCTACCGGCCGTGTGGAGCGTGGTCAGCTGAAGCTCAACGAGAAGGTTGAGATCGTTGGTCTGTCCGACGAGAAGCGCGAGACCGTCGTCACCGGTATCGAGATGTTCCACAAGCTGCTGGACTACGCTGAGGCCGGCGACAACATCGGCGCCCTGCTGCGCGGCGTTGCCAAGACCGAGATCGAGCGCGGCCAGGTTCTGTCCAAGCCCGGTTCCATTCACCCCCACACCAAGTTCGTTGGCCAGGTGTACGTTCTGACCAAGGACGAGGGCGGCCGTCACACCCCCTTCTTCAACAACTATCGTCCCCAGTTCTACTTCCGCACCACCGACGTTACCGGCATCATCACCCTGCCCGAGGGCACCGAGATGTGCATGCCCGGCGATAACGTCGACATGAACGTGGAGCTGATCACCCCCATCGCCATCGAGAACGGTCTGCGTTTCGCTATCCGTGAGGGTGGCCGTACCGTGGGTTCCGGCGTCGTCATCGCCATCAACAACGACTGATTGACGTCCCCATCGGCGCATAGCTGATAAAGCCCGGCAGAGCATCGCTCTGCCGGGCTTTTTTTGCATGAAAAAATGTTTAATACTTTTTTAATATTTATACATGAACTTTTGTAACATCCCTTGGGTATCCTATACTTGCAAGAGACAAAAGCTTTTTTCATCAATCTTCCTGCCATTCAGGCGGAGAACCGGCTTCCGGTTCTCCGCCTTATGGTTTCTGTCGACAAACAGCCTCGCAGAATTTGCCGCCCGCAGGCGGCAAATCAAATGCAATCCATTTTCGCCCGGGGCGTGTACCTGGGCGAAAATTCTTCTCAGTCTGCAAGCCTTTTATCCCAAAAGGGACGAAGTCCTTTTGGGATAATTCAAAACAGCGGCCACTTGGGCCAGGTCTGGCGGATATAGGCCGGGACGTCCTCCCGGGGAAGGCCCAGCACCGCCCCCAGCTCGCCGTACAGGGCGTCCTCCGCCCGCCTGAGATAGCGCTCGTCCATCTGACTGACCTTCCGCCCGTGGTGAATGGCCCAGCTGCGCCGGCGGCACACCCCCTTGATGAGGCCCGCCAGCCGTTTGCAGTCATAGGAGGCCACCACCTGGTGATACAGGTCCTTGATGGCCCGGGTGTTGTGGCTTTCGGCCTGCTCCTCCGGCAGCTGGTCCAGCTGCGCGATGAGCTCCTGCACCTCCTGCCCCGTCAGCAGGGGGCGCATCAGCACCCGGGTGTCCACCGGGGTCATCACCTGGCCGGATCGGTACAGCGGCGCAAGGGTATAGTACAGCCGGGTCTTGTCCATTCCCGGCAAAGACGGCGTCCCAACGCCCTCCACCCGGCAGACGCCCTCGCCGCCATAGACCACCATTTCGCCCGCTGCAAACATGCCGTTCATCCTCTCTTTCGTTCTTTACCATATTATACCACTTTTTCTCCAAAAGGGTAAGTCTTTTTTTGACGAATTGACAAAATCCGCCGCCCGGGAGTATAATAGGGGCCACGAAAAGGAGGTGCCGCCTGTGGAAAACCCATTGGATCAGAAGCTGGACCTGTCGGCCCTGCACCTGGGGAATATCTCCCTGGGGACGCTGCTGGGGACACTGCTGACGCTGGTGATCTGCCTGGTGGCGGTGCGGCTGCTCACCGCTTTGCTGCGCCGGGTGCTGGCCCAGACCCATATGGATGCCCGGGTGCAGAAATACCTGGTGCGGACCGTGCAGCTGGTGCTGTGGGTGGTAACGGTGCTCATTACCGCCGACCAGCTGGGCATTCCCGTCACGTCCCTGGTGGCGCTATTGTCGGTGCTGTCCCTGGCGGTATCCCTGGCGGTGCAGAACGTCCTGGCCAATGTGGCCGGGGGTCTGGTGCTGCTGGTGACCAAGCCCTTCGCCGTGGGCGACTATGTGGACACCCCCTGCGGCGCAGGCACCGTCAAGGAGCTGACCCTGACCTATACCTATCTGGACACGCCGGACGGCCTGCGGATCGCCGCCCCCAACAGCAGCCTTTCTGCCGGAAAGATCACCAACTACACCACCCTGGGCACCCGCCGCATCCAGCACAGCGTCAGCGCGTCCTATGACGCGCCGGTGCAGACCGTGCGCCAGGCTCTGCTGGACGCCGTGGCCCGGACCCCGGACCTGCTGGAGAGCCCCGGCCCGGAGGTATACGTCAATGCCTACGGCGAAAGCGGCATCGAGTACATCGTCCGCAGCTGGGCCAGAACCGCCGACTACTGGACGGCCTATTACGCCCTGCTGGAGAACATCAAGGCGGCCTTTGACGAAAAGTCCGTGGAGATGCCCTATAACCACCTGAATGTTCATATTGTAGACCCCGTGCGGGTAGAAAGAGAGACAAAAGCATGATCTGTTCCCTGATTTTAGGCGCTCTTATCGGCTGGATCGCCAGCAAGCTCATGGGCAGCCGCGGCGGCCTGATCCGCAACCTGATCCTGGGCGTGGTGGGCTCCGCCGTGGGCAACTGGCTGGCGGGCACCATCGGCATTGCCGCCACCGGCTCTGTGGGAGCCATCCTTATCGGCGTGGGCGGGGCCTGCGTTGTGATTCTTGTGGCCCGCTGGCTGTTCCATTAAGGAGGGAAAGCTCCATGAAGCCTGTGATTCATGAAACCGCCTTTGTGGCGGACAACGCCACCGTCCGGGGCAATGTCACCATCGGGGAGGGAGCCGGGATCTACTTTGGAGCGGTGCTCCGGGCGGAGACGGACCCCATCACTGTAGGCCCCGGCAGCAATATCCAGGACAACTGCGTCCTCCACGCGGACCCCGGCTTCCCCACCAAAGTGGGCCGGGACTGTACCGTGGGCCACGCCGCCATTCTCCACGGCTGCACCATCGGCGACAACACCCTGGTGGGCATGGGGGCCATCGTCCTCAACGGAGCCGTGGTGGGCCGGGACTGCATCATCGCCGCCGGGGCCTTGGTGACCCAGGGGGCCGTGATCCCCGACGGGTCCATGGTCATGGGCGCTCCCGGCAAGGTCCGCCGCCCCCTGACGCCGGAGGAGGTCGCATCCAACGCCGCAGCCGCCGCCGGTTACCGCCGCGAATCCCAGCTGTATAAGGCCGGAGAGCTGTAAATAAAAAGACGCCGGACTCCGGCGTCTTTTTCTATATGCAGCTACAGCAGGAACCAGGAGGCGAAGCGGAAATAGATCAGCAGGCTGGTGGCGTCCACAATGGTGGAGATGAAGGGACTGGCCATCACCGCCGGGTCCAGGCCGATCTTCTCGGCCAGGATGGGCAGGGAGCAGCCCACGCACTTGGCAAACACCACCACAAACAGGATGGTCAGGCACACCACCAGGCACACCGTGGGCGTGACGGCGGCGTTGCCCAGCAGTAGCCGGTCCACCAGCTGCATTTTCACGAAGTTGGCCCCGGCCAGGCACACGCCGCACAGCAGCGACACCCGCAGCTCCTTCCACAACACCTGGAAAATGTCGGAAAAGTCCACCTCGTCCAGGCTCAGGGCGCGGATCACCGCCACGGAGGCCTGGGTGCCGGAGTTGCCGCCGGTGCCGGAGAGCATGGGGATATACGAATTGAGCACCAGGCAGGCCGCCAGGGCGCTTTCATAGTGGTTCAGGATCATCCCCGTGAAGGTGGCTGACAGCATCAGCACCATCAGCCAAGGCAGGCGGGCCCGCCAGGTGGCGAAAATGCCGGACTTCAGATAGGGCTTGTCCGACGGCAGCATGGCGGCCATCTTCTCGAAGTCCTCCGTGGTCTCCTCCTCGATAACATCCATGGCGTCGTCCACGGTGACGATGCCCACCAGGCGCTGCTCCTTGTCCACCACGGGCATGGCCAGGAAGTCGTATTTGCTCAGGGCCTGGGCCACGTCCTCCTTGTCGTCCATGGTGTTCACGGACACCACGTTGGGGTCCATGATGTCCTGGATCAGGTCGTCCTCCTCCGCCAGCAGCAGGTCCCGGACGGACAGCACCCCCAGCAGATGCCGGGTGGGGTCGGTGACATACAGGATGTTGATGGTCTCCAGCTCGCCGCCGATGCGGCGGATGCGCTTGAAGGCGTCCTCCACCGTCATGTCCTTTTTCAGGGACAGGAACTCCATGTTCATAATGGACCCGGCGGAGTCCTCGGGGTACTGGAGAATTTCGTTGATGGACTTGCGCATTTCCGGTGTGGCCTTGTCCAGAATGCGGATCACCACGCTGGCGGGCATTTCCTCCACGATGTCCACGGCATCGTCCAGATACAGCTCGTCCAGCACCTCCTTCAGCTCGGTGTTGGAAAAGCCGTTGATGAGCATTTCCTGGCTGTCGGATTCCAGCTCCACGAACACCTCCGCCGCCAGCTCCTTGGGCAGCAGCCGGTACAGCAGGGGCATCTCCTCCTCGCCGGCCTCCTCCAGCAAAAGGGCGATATCCGCAGGCTCCATAGGCAGGAACAGGTCCCGCAATCGGGCGTACTGCTTATTTTTGATAAGCGCCTCAATATTTTCCAGATATTGGTCCAATTCTTCCTGGTGATCGAACATGACCGGTTCCTCCTTTCCCATATACATAGCAAAAAATCCACAACGGCAGAAAAGCCCATTGTGGATGTGCAAAGGGGCCGCGCGGGATGCGTGACCTGGCCACCGTAACAAGCTTTAGCATCGCGGGGCGGTGAAACTGCGTTAGATGATACCTTGGCTTCGATATCGCCTGTTCAAACCCTCTCATGGCTGTCTCTTATACACATCTCCGAGCCCACGAGACACTGAGCGATCTCG
>ENA-OYZF01001025-OYZF01001025.1-human-gut-metagenome-genome-assembly--contig:-NODE-1025-length-10200-cov-9.385707_pt1 | contig 10200 bp, 9 predicted proteins | sample MGYA00244074_ERZ653472 | MGnify/ENA primary metagenome ERZ653472 (study PRJEB26926, sample SAMN06165179) | human gut metagenome | biome: ENVO:00009003; feature: ENVO:2100002; material: ENVO:00002003... | reverse complement strand
CGCAAGTGTAAACTGAATGAAACCCACTTTTCGAGCATTCTATGGAAAAGAGGGTACCTTCTTGCCTACAGCACGGATGCTGTGACAAATCTGTGACACTTTTTCCGCACTTTCGCGGGGGAAGTCAAAGGCTTCTTCTGATATGATACAGACAAGGTTGATACACGACCTGAATACTTCAAAAAGGAGCGTAACATACCATGAAAAAGAAAACGATTTTGAGCTTTGCACTGGCACTGGCGTTGGTGGTATCAGCTATCGGCGCATCGACCGCAGCTTTGGCGGCTGCGCCTGACACGGCAGAGCCTGCAACTGCCATCGCAACCGAGAACGAGGACGCCATCTGGGAGCAGATCGAGGCGGTGGAAGAGAAGAGCGACGCCATCTTCCAGAGAAACGCGGCGATGTGGGAAAAGCTGGACGAAATCTGCAACGCCCTGCCCGACGACTACGACTTCACAAACTTTGACGAGGCGGCATTTATCCGCAGCACCAACGCTCTGACGGATGCGGAGAAGGAAACGCTTCTGGCGGACATCAAGGAGCTGAACGGCCTTGATGCTGAGATGGAGGCGCTGTATGAGAAACTGCCCGACTGCGACAATATGCCGCTTTACGAGAAGGCGCTGGAAAAGGCCGATCCCAAGGTGCTGGACGAGATCGACACCCTGGAGCAGGAGTATGACCGCGTCTGTGAAAAGCACGCCGACCTGTGGGACAAGGTAGATGAAGCATACTTCGATCTGCCGGACGATTATAACTTCGAAAACTATGAAGAGGCCGCCTTCATCCGCAGCCTGAGCTTCCTGACCGACTCGGAAAAGGATGCACTGATCGCTGACTACAGCCGTCTTATGGAGATCGACAGCCGGCTGTGCGAACTGTACAATTCTATCTGGGGCAACACTGGCTGCGAAAGCGGCATCTGCCCCCTTTGACGGAAAGGAGATATTCTGATAGTATAAAATCAACATCGTGCCGATGCTGCGCCCACGCGCAGCATTTGGCGCTGCTTTCAAGGAGGTCACTATGGGACATTCCATCTATTTGGCGGACGATGAAAAGAGCATACGAGAACTGCTGCACAGCTTCCTCGCAAGCGACGGATATACCGTGCGCTCCTTTGAAAGCGGCGATGCGCTGCTGGAGGCATTTCATCAGGAGCCTGCGGAGCTGGTGATACTGGATATTATGATGCCCGGCACGGACGGGCTGACGGTGTGCAGGGAGCTGCGCGCGCTGTCTGACATTCCCATTATTCTGCTCACAGCCAAAGACAGCGAACTGGATTACGTTATGGGTATCAGTCAGGGCAGCGACGATTATCTTACCAAGCCCTTTCGCCCAACGATATTACTGATGAAAGTCAAAGCGCTGCTGCGCCGCGTGGAGATGGACAGGGGAAAAACAACGGCAGCAGAGGATGAGCTGCATTACGGGGATATCCGCTATTCCGCTACGGAAAACGCCGTCTTTTGCGGAGACACGATCGTGGCGCTGACCCAGACCGAACTGCGGCTGCTCAGCTATATGATGAAGCAGCCGGAAAAGGCCTATTCCCGCGAGGATCTGCTCAGTGCGGTGTGGGGCTTTGACTCAGATGTAGAGACCCGCGTGACCGATGAAACGCTGCGCCGTATCCGAAAAAAGCTGCTGCAAGCGGGCAGCACCGTCAGCGTAAGCACCATCTGGGGCTTTGGCTATAAGCTGAAGGGAGCGGAGTGTACATGAAAAACATCAAACTGCGGATCGTGTACCTGATCCTTTGCTCGGCTCTGCTGCTCTTTGCACTGTTCATGCTGGCGGTGAACCTCATTATACCAGCACACTTTGTGCGTGAGGCAAAAAAGGCGCTCATCAGCGAGGCACAGTACCAGAACCGCACCATCCCCTATACCGACGATGAATCCTTTTTTGACGATGAATGGAATGATGCGGAGGAGCACTTCCTTACGCCCAGCATCGTATTTTTAGAGCTGGATCATGCCAATCAATCAAGCGGTTGGAACAGGGACGCATATCGCTTGGAGAAAAAGTTGCTGGAATACTGCACCGGGCGGGATATTGCACTCAATCAATGCTATACCTTCAAAACGGACAGGCATCACCTGATATTCATGTCCGTGCAGGAGGAGCAGGACGATTGGGAAAAGCCATACGCCTACATCATGTATATAGACATCGGCCCCATCACCCGCTATATCGTAACGCTGAACTGGGCGTTCTTTGCGGTGCTGCTGGCGATCTCCTCCGTCATGTGCCTGCTGGGGTTCCGCTTCGGCAGAGATATTGAAAAGGAGGCGGAGCGGCAGCAAACCTTCTTCCAGAATGCCTCCCACGAGCTGAAAACGCCGCTGATGGCGATACAGGGCTATGCGGAGGGCATACAGGCAGGCGTAATGGATACGGGCGGCGCGGCGGACGTGATTCTGGAAGAAAGCGACCGCATGACGGAGCTGGTGGAAGAACTCTTGGACATTTCGAAAATCGATATGGGGCGGCAGCGGCTTACCCTTTCCGAAACGGATATTCGGGAACTGCTTTACGACGGCATACGCGCCGTGGAGCCGATAGCCGCCGGCGGCATCACCATCGTGCCGGACTTCCCTGAGGAGCCCGTTATGGTCAGCTGCGACGATACCCAGCTGCGCAGAGCAGTTACCAATATCCTATCTAACGGCGTACGCTATGCCCGCAGCGAGTTGCGCCTGACCTGCCGCGCGGACAAGCGGCACGTGACCATCCGGATACAGGACGATGGGGACGGCATTGCCGAGGAAGATCTTCCCCACATCTTTGACCGCTTCTACATGGGAAAAAGCGGAAAATCCGGCATCGGCCTTGCCCTGACCCGGGAGATCATCCACCTGCACAAGGGGACCATCCGCGCCCGCAACGGGGACACCGGCGCCGTTTTCGAGATCTCCATTCCGGTGAGCAGATAAGAAGATCACCGCACTGCCTTTGAGCACCTTCCTTGAAAAAAGGACGGACTTAGAAAAGACTTTTGTTAGTACTGGGTGGAGAGTTTCTTGTGATTTCCTCTTGTGCCGACATTGTTAGAATGGAGTACATCTATGGGTTGCAAATCAAAAAAATATCTGCATATTCATGACTGGAACTACTGGTGGGGCTATTTCCGCTGCGGCAAGGGCTGGGAACCTTTCCATGCGGCTGAATTTTCTCTTACCGAGGACGAGGCGGGAGAGGCGTCCTTTTTTTATTTTGATTTCTATAACCTTCCCGCGCTTCACCAGACGATTCGGGACGGTGAGTTTGTGGAGCCGGATAGTCCGGATCATCCGAGCTTTCTGGAGCAGGCGGAGCGGCTCAAAAACGGTGAACAGGACTGGTTCGTTGGGGCGCTGTACTATCCGCATTTTTCACCGGAGATGCATTTCTGCAACGCTTACGTCCGGAGCGGTGTCCCGCTGACACAGCTGGTTTCCCCGTCTGTACTGCCCTATTACGGGGTGATCTTTCTCCGGGAGGAGAACCCCCTCACTCCGGAGGTGCTGACACATTGGGTGGAGACACTGTCCCGGCCACTGTTCGGCCAACAGTTTTCCTGTACACTTGCGCAAGTTCCCAGCCGACAGGAGGCGATGGAGCGCTTTGAGAACGAGATGCGGCTGACGCAATGAAATGCACGGTATCGTTTACCACTGATTTCCCGTTTGAAAAGCAGTCGGGAGGGAGACGTCATGGCGTAATACCCCGCCTTTAGGCATAGGGACATAAGCCACACTTTGTTCCACTGTAAAAAGACTTTCGGGGATTGCGTTAGATATCGTTGAGTAATATAATGAATGAGACTTTTTGTGATAAGTTGTCTATATAGCGATAATACAAAATGCAACACAAGAAAAGAACGTATGCACTCGAACATGGTTTGCTGCCTCCTTTTAGAACGGTGTGGTAACTTCATCCCACCAGGATCCGCAAGCTATGACTTCTTTTTAATAGGGGCTCACACGTGAAGACCCGAAAGAGAGTGAAAACAGGCAATACATCACGAGAATGATCTTTAAGTCAAGAAAAATTGCATTTAGACAGATTTTTCTTGACTTAACGATTTTGCGAAGCTAAACTATACCCATGAGGTGATAGAAATGGAGCGTAAAATCGAAGAACAACTGCTTGCATGGAAGAATAAAACCGATGATCGGTTGCCGCTGATCGTCAACGGCGCCCGTCAGGTGGGCAAAACTTACATTCTCCGCAAATTTGGCGAGGAACAGTTTAAAAATGTGGTCTATATCAATTTGGAGACAAATCTGACGATTGCATCCTATTTTAATGACAATATTGCGCCGGAACGACTTTTGCGGTATCTTGAGGCGTCTACTGGTGAGAGGATCATTCCGGAAGAAACGTTGATCATTTTCGATGAGATCCAATCCAGTGAGCGTGCGTTGACAGCTCTAAAGTATTTCTGCGAGGAAACGCCGGAGTATCATATTGCAGCGGCAGGGAGTTTGCTGGGTGTGGCAATCAACCGCCAGCACTATTCGTTTCCTGTGGGCAAGGTGGAGACGCTTACGCTCTATCCGCTGGATTTTGAGGAGTACCTTGGGGCAAGAAGCCAGAAACTCCTTAGTGAAGAGATTCGCAGAGCCTACGAGAAAATGGAACCGCTGCCTGATGCACTGCATCAGAAGGCAATCGAACTGTATCGGGAATATCTGCTTATCGGCGGGATGCCGGCCTGTATCAACGCCTTTTTGAAAAGCGGCAGTTTTCTGGATGTTCCACTGGTGCAGAATGAGATTTTGGATAACTACATTGCGGACATGGCGAAGTACGCCAGTAATACGGATAGCGTGAAGATCCGTGCCTGCTACAATTCCATTCCGGCGCAGTTGGCCAAAGACAATAAGAAATTCCAGTATAAGGTGGTGCAGAAGGGGGGGAGTGCCGCGCTATTTGGCGCTTCCATCGAATGGCTGAATCTTGCCGGTGTCGTGCTGAAATGCCAGCGCATCAATCAGGCCATTGAGCCGATCGCTGTTTATACTGATCTGTCAGCGTTCAAGCTCTATATGGGCGATGTGGGTCTGCTGACGATGAAATCCGGGCTTTCACAACAGACAGTGCTCTCCGGAGAGGGGAATACTTTCATGGGAGCTGTCACAGAAAACTATGTGGCACAGCAGCTTGCCGCCAAGGGCTATGATTTATACTATTGGGAGAGTAGCAGTACGGCAGAACTGGATTTTGTACTGCAAAAAGGCAATCAAATCGTCGGCGTAGAGGTCAAGAAAGGGGAGCATGTCCGTTCTCGTAGTCTCAGCGTCTTCGTGGACAGTTATAAGCCAGCTTACTCAGTCCGACTTTCGCTCAAGAATTTCGGGGAGAAAGATGGGCTAAAGTCTGTTCCGCTGTATGCGGCATTTTGTGTGTAGAAGCGGTCGAAAAATAGAAGGCAAGATTACTTGAAAAAAGTAAATCTTGCCTTCTACATTTAGTTTTGAGACCTATCTCAAGTATTCCCGAGAAGATATATATCGTGACAACGGCTTGTGCTTGATTTGCGATGCAAATCTTGACTTTCCATCCAACAATCTGTACTCTTAAATCGTATTATGCTGCTGATATTATCTTTTGAGCTGTAAAGATGAGAAACCACCCAAAGGAAACGATGGTGGCCTTTGAATAACGAGGGAGTGAGATACATGGAACAATTATTGATTATTGAAGATGATATCGGTTTGAATCAAGGCTTATGCAAAGCACTGAAAGCAGATGACCGTCAGATCATTTCCTGCCAAGACCTAAAAACGGCGAAGGAACAGCTTCTTTGCGGCGGTGTATCCCTGATCCTGCTGGATATCAATCTGCCGGATGGCAGCGGGCTTGAGCTGCTTCGGGAGGTCAAGGAAAACCTGCCCGGAATTCCTGTTATTCTGCTGACTGCCAACGACACCGATCTGGACATCGTAGACGGACTGGAGAGAGGCGCTGATGATTATATTACCAAGCCCTTTTCTCTTTCGGTTTTGCGGGCAAGGGTGAATACCCAACTGCGAAAGCAAGCGTCAAACCATAAAAATGCGCCGTTCCATATGGATCTATTTCACTTTGACTTTGAGGCTATGACCTTTTATGTGGGAGATTCAAAAGTGGAATTGAGTAAAACAGAACAAAAATTACTGCGTCTGCTTGTTGAAAACCGTGGTCGAACCATGACCCGTGGAGACCTTGTCGACCGGATCTGGACAGATGGCGCAGAATATGTGGATGAAAATGCTTTGTCTGTTACGATCAAGCGTCTGAGGGATAAGCTTGGTGCACAGAAATACATTAAAACCATCTATGGAATCGGTTATAGCTGGGTGACAAAAGATGAATAAAACCGGCATTGTGATCATACTGCTGTGTTTTCTGGCGGCGGCAGCTGTTGTGTTATGGGAGCGGAGAAAGGCCAGAAAAACGATGGAAGAAATCGAAAGGATGCTGGACGCTGCCATGACCGGCTCCTTTTCTGAAACCAATTTTGATGAAAGCCAGCTGTCTGCATTGGAAACGAAGTTTGCGCACTATCTTTCCGCCGCAGAAGCATCTTCTCAAAACATAGCGCAGGAAAAAGACAAAATCAAAACCTTGATTGCGGACATCTCCCACCAGACAAAAACGCCGATTGCAAACCTGCTGTTATACAGCGAGCTTTTGATGGAGGAAACTCTGCCTGCATCGGCGAAGGCAAATGTGGAGGCGCTGTACAAACAATCGGAAAAGCTGCGATTTCTGATCGATTCTCTCGTAAAGCTTTCCAGACTGGAAAACGGGATCATTTCACTCTCCCCTCAGCAAGCAGCGCTGCAGCCGCTGCTTGAAAGTGTGGTAGAACAATATACTGCCAAGGCTTCTGAAAAAGGATTGTCTTTGCAAATGCAGGATACAGATGCTTTTGCTGTATTCGACTTCAAATGGACAGCGGAAGCGCTGGCGAATATCGTAGACAACGCCATCAAATATACAGAGCATGGCACCATTACTATTTCTGCCGTAAGCTATGAAATGTTTGCAAGGATCGATATATCGGATACCGGTTCAGGCATCCCGGAAAGTGAGCAAGCGAAGATATTTGCTCGCTTTTACCGCTCAAATAGTGTGCAGAAACAAGAAGGGGTCGGCATCGGCTTATACCTTGCCCGACAGATCATATCCGGCGAGGGCGGTTATATCAAGGTTGCTTCCGTTCCGGGAAAAGGAAGTACGTTTTCCATATTTCTGCCGAAATAACAACAATTCTATCAAAACTGTTAGATTTCATTTTCCGCCGGAAAGAATGTGGAAAGATTCCTATGCGATAATCTGTATGTATCAAAGGATCATTTCCTTTCATACATACAGATTTTTTCATGGAGGTACTCATTTATGGAAGTTTTACAGGCAAAAAACCTGAAAAAGATTTATGGCTCCGGCAATAACGCAGTTCATGCGTTGGATGGAGTTGATTTAAGTGTAAAGAAGGGCGAATTTGTTGCAATTGTCGGCACATCCGGCTCCGGCAAATCCACGCTGCTGCACATGCTGGGCGGGCTGGATCGCCCTACAAGCGGCACGGTCATGGTGGACGGACAGGATATTTTCTCCCTGAAGGAGGAAGCGCTGACCATCTTCCGCCGCAGGAAAATCGGCTTTGTGTTCCAAGCATATAATCTTGTTCCGGTGCTGAATGTGTATGAAAATATTGTTCTACCCATTGAGCTGGACGGTGGCAAGGTCAATAAGGATTTCGTACAGCAGATTGTACAGACACTTGGGCTGGATGATCGTCTGGATGCGCTGCCCAATCAGCTCTCAGGCGGTCAACAGCAGCGAGTAGCCATTGCCCGTGCGCTGGCGGCAGCACCCGCTATCATTCTGGCAGATGAACCCACCGGCAATCTGGATTCCAAAACCAGCCAGGATGTATTGAGCCTTTTGAAAGTCACCAGTCAAAAGTTCGCCCAGACAATCGTAATGATCACTCACAACGAAGAAATTGCGCAGATGGCAGACCGCATTATCCGTATCGAAGATGGTCGGATCGTCTCCCAGAACTAACGGGAGGTGGCTACGATGAATGTCAAAAACAGAAAATGTATTCGAAAGCTCAGCTTAAAATCTCTTTATGCGAACCGTCGCCGCAATCTGATCGCCATTTTTGCCATTGCGCTGACAACGCTGCTATTTACGTCCATGTTCACCATTGTCTTGTCGTTGAACGCCAGCTATGAAACCTACCAGTTTCGGCAGGTAGGCGGCTATGCGCATGGCACCTTTAAGGATGTTTCCCCCGAGCAGGCGGAACGCATCGCTGCCCACCCAAAGGTGAAGGCTGCGGGGATACGGAAGGTAATCGGTATCACTGCGGAGGGGGTCTTTGCCAAAATACCGGCAGAGATCAGCTACATGGATGCCAACTGCACTAAATGGAGCTATGCAACCCCTACTACCGGACGGATGCCCGAAAGCGGCAAAGAGGTAGCCATGGATACGGCAGCGTTGCAGCTGCTTGGCGTAACGCCGGAGCTGGGCGCCGAGGTCACGGTTTCCTATTCCATCACGGACAAGGATCAAACCGCCTTTACTGTAACAGATACCTTTACGCTGGTGGGCTATTGGGACTATGATGAACTAATGCCTGTTCATTACATCAACATCAGCCGTGATTACGCAGATGACATCGAAGCGCAGGCAGTGAAAACAGGTTTACAGCCTTTCCGCACCGATTTGAATGTCATGCTGACCTCCGGCACAAACATTCAAGGGCAGATGGAGCAGGTGGATACCGATCTTGGCTACACATGGGACAGCTATACCGATCCCAACAGCGTCCGGATCGGCGTCAACTGGGGATATACCTCATCCCAGCTGGAGTCACAGCTCGATCCAGAGCTGATGATCGCCATAGCAGCTTTTTTGCTGCTGGTGATTTTCACGGGGTATCTTATCATCTATAACATTTTTCAGATCTCTGTTGCGGGGGATATCCGGTTTTACGGACTTCTGAAAACCATTGGCACAACGCCCCGGCAGCTCAAACGCATCATTCGCCAGCAGGCACTTCTGCTTTGTCTGATCGGCATTCCGGCGGGGCTGCTGCTGGGCTACGGCATCGGCGCTGTTCTGGTACCTGTTGTCTTGCGCTCCACCCAGTTGGATGCAGGCATCACCACCATCAGCACTTCGCCTGTGATCTTCCTTGGTTCCATGCTGTTTGCCCTGTTGACGGTGCTTTTGTCCTGTTCCAAGCCCGGAAAAATGGCAGCCAGGGTCTCTCCGGTAGAGGCTACCAAATATACGGATGCAATGCAGACTAAGAAAAAACAGCGCAGCACCCGGGGAGCCAAGCTCCATCAGATGGCCTTTGCCAATCTGGGACGAAACAAGAAAAAGACGGTGCTGGTGGTGGTGTCTCTGGCACTGTCGGTGACACTGTTCAATGCGCTGTGTGCCTTTGTGGGAGGCTTCAGCATGGAGAAGTATGTATCCTCCATGACCTGCGCCGATTTTATCGTCAGCACGCCCGACTATTTCCGTTACAACCCGGCAGATGAATTCATCACGCCAGAACAAATCGAAGAGATCGCAGCAAACACAAAGGCCAATCTTTCCGGCACGGGATATGCTGTGCGAAAACCCGCATACCTGTGGATGACGGAGGATGCTCTGCGGCAGGACTATGCAAGGTACGAAAGTGCTGAGCAGTTGGACAGCCATATGAGCCGTCTGGAGCACCGGGGCAATATGGTGATGGGAGATACCAGAATCGAGGCTCTGGATAACAGTCTGTTTGACAAGCTGCAAGTGCTCGACGGAGATATTTCTCCTATGCTGGAGCCGGACAATAACGCCATTGCCATTGCGGTTTCCTTAGATGACTACGGTAATCTGCTCAATCCTGAATACTACCCCAAGGTGGGAGACACGATCACCGTTACCTATGCGGACGATGTGAAATATATCGACAGCCGCACCGGGGAACTCACCGAAGATACACCGGAGGAGTACTTTCAGGCAAAATTGTATGGAGCCAGAGATGTAGAGTACACGGTCTGCGCCTTGGTAGAACTTCCGAATTCCATGAGTTATCGTTATAGCGGCGTTGGCTATGATGCAGTTTTGTCTGTGGACACCGCACAGAGGGACAGCGGTGGTGCAGCCATTCCGATGCTCTACCTGTTCGACACAGCGGACGAAGTTGACGAG
>ENA-OYZF01001018-OYZF01001018.1-human-gut-metagenome-genome-assembly--contig:-NODE-1018-length-10232-cov-9.554682_pt1 | contig 10232 bp, 10 predicted proteins | sample MGYA00244074_ERZ653472 | MGnify/ENA primary metagenome ERZ653472 (study PRJEB26926, sample SAMN06165179) | human gut metagenome | biome: ENVO:00009003; feature: ENVO:2100002; material: ENVO:00002003... | reverse complement strand
CGACATGGTGTTGGATGCGCTGAACGTAGGGATGCTGATGATGAACCGCAGTCCGAAGGTCGAGGTGCAGAAGGCAATTCTGGCCTTTGTGACCCACTACGGTCTGTTGGGGCTGATGACGGCACTGCCCACCACGCCGTCCTTCATGGATTATGAGGCGGTCTATCTGCCGAAAAACCATTTTATAAAGGCAGAGTCTATGGAAACCGAGGACTATCTGGCACTGTTCTATCCCTTTGACCAGCTGGATGTGGTGAAACAGGGTGTTGAGTCCAGATGGAGCGTATCCGGCGACAATATGATGATGGCGCTGACCATGACCTTCATAAACGAGCCCATGGCAAAAACCATGAGCTTCCAGCGGGAGTATGCGGAAGCCTATGACTGGGTGGCGCAGCAGTTCAAGGACTGGGCCTTTACGCTGACCACTTCGATTCTGTACTACAACGATTATGACCTGATCGATGAGGACACCCGGAATCTGTACCGCAAGGGTATGGCTGCCTTCGGCGGCATTGCGCCCAGCTATCATATTGAGCTGCTGGATAAGCCCACCATCTATTGGGACTTCCATTCGCTGCTGCTGGGCATCCAGATGATGTTCAGCTTTATGCTGGTGGACGATGCGAAACCCCTGCGGCTGTGCAAGCACTGCCAGAAGGTGTTCCTCGGCAGCCGGGCCAATTCCGCATTTTGCAGCGCCCGGTGCAAGAATCAGTATAATGTCTATAAGAGCAGGGGAAAGAATAAAGGACAGGACGGTGAGAATGATGATTGACCGCTGGATCGCAGAAGCGACCGAATGTGATTTCAAGGTCGCGCTGGAGGTAAAGAAGCCGAAAAGCTGGCTCAAAAGCGTCAGTGCCTTTGCAAACGGAATTGGCGGCACGCTGTTTTTCGGGATTGATGATGACAGAAACGTGATAGGCTTGTCAGATGCGCAGACCGATGCGGAGACGATCAGCCGTCTGATCAAAGAGCGGATTACGCCCTATCCGAGTTTTGTCCTTGCTCCTGAACGGGAAAGCGGCAAGGACATCCTTGTCCTGTCCATATCGTCCGGACGGTCTACTCCGTATTACTATAAAGCGGACGGTATCATGGAAGCCTATATCCGCATCGGCAATGAAAGCGTGATTGCCCCGTCCTATGTGCTGAACCAGCTTATTCTCAAGGGAATGCACCGCACCTATGACGAGCTGATTTCCGAGTATGATTTTAAGGATTACGCTTTTTCCAAGCTGCGGGAGCGGTATAAGGCGTGGACAGGAAACAGCATGGAAGAAAAGCTGTTCGATTCCTTTGATATGCGGGATGAGAATGGCAAGCTGACCAACGCAGGCGCTTTGCTTGCGGATGATTCTCCCATCCGACATTCCCGCCTGTTCTGCACACGTTGGAACGGCCTTGATAAAAGCGGCGGCATGGTAGATGCACTTGACAGTGCGGAATTCTCCGGCAGCCTGATCATTCTGCTCAATGAGGGCGTCAGCTTTGTCAAGCGGAATATGAAAACGCGCTGGAAGAAAACCGCCGATTCCCGTGTTGAGATGCCCGACTACTGCGAACGAAGCGTTTTCGAGGCCCTTGTCAATGCACTGATCCATCGTGACTATCTGATTTTGGGCAGCGAAGTCCACATCGACATTTACGATGACCGCCTTACCATATATTCTCCCGGCGGTATGGCAGACGGCACACGGATACAGGAGCGTGATCTGTCCAGTATTTCCTCCACGCGCCGCAACCCTGTCCTTGCAGATATTTTCGGACGGCTGGGCTATATGGAGCGGCAAGGCAGCGGCTTTAAGAAAATCACGGAAACCTACCGCGCCGCTCACAATTACCGTGACGAGCTGGAGCCTAAATTCTACTCGGATGTTATCTCATTCCAAGTGACTCTGTACAACCTGAATTATGGGCAATCCATTGATAAAACGAGTATTTCGGATGAAAACCAGTTGTTTGATGAGCAGAAAGCAGTTGTTTCTGAGAAAAACCAGCTGTTTGAAACACTCCTTTTAGGGCTGAAAGCGAAAGCAAGCACCAAGGAAACAATGCTAAAGCTGTATCATAAATTTGGTTTTGACGCTGCATTTGCACGAGCGGATATTATGAAGCTCGCGGGTGTAACCTCCTCACCGGCAGGTGCATTGATAGATAAGCTCAAAAGCGCAGGACTAATAGAACCTGTTGCCGGTCAAGGCAAGGGCAAATATAGGTTCGTATTGCCCAAAGAATAAGAGAACGCCCGTTATCGGCCATGCAGCCAATAACGGGCGTTCATCAGTTATATACAAGTTCAGTCAGAACAATTTCCTCAGCACGGCTGCGGATGCTGTTCATGCGGCGCACCCATTCCATTTGGTCGGCGGCTTTGAGCGCTTCGGTCACATCTTCCTGCCTTGCCATATCGGAAACGATGATTGCCATACGCTCGTTGCAGGCTTGGTCGATCTCGGCAAGGTGCCGATGCAGCGTTCCGCTTGTGAGCAGGCTTGCATAGAGAACCGGACGATGTTCTTTCAGATAGCTACGGCGCATACGCCCGTACTTGCCGATCTGGTATTCTGGTTCGTCCGGCAGCGCAAGGTTCGGGATAAGATAATCACCCTCCTGACGGTAAGTGCCGCCCATTTCTTCAAATAAAGATTTCATAAAGTTCAGCTCCTTTTTGTGTTGATTTGCAGCGGTTATAAGGCTTTTTGGGGCTCCTTTCCTACAACTGCTGTTCCATTCACCACAAATGAGCCGCAGTCATATGTATTAGGTGGGAGAAACCACCCTCTACATAGTAACTCTTGATTGGATATGGAATTGCTCTCACGCTGTTGGTCATCATCTTTGCCAAAGTCATCACGGCTCAGTCGTTCGTACAGAGCTGTGATTTTCTCATTTTTTCTCATAACTTGCGCTCCTTTCTTCGGTTTTAGGTTGTGTGTTCTAAGAGACTTCCCAACCGCTTGATTAAGAAGTCTTTTAGAGCATACAACACCGCTGCTGAGCTTGTATTTTTTATACTGCTTCACCGCAAAGCAATTCGGTTTGCGCTGCTCCAGCCCCTTGAACATATAGTCCACGGCGTTGAGAAAATCCTCGTCATCCTCCTTGACCTCCATGCCGGAGATCATGTCCACCAGCGTATTCATGTTGCGATCCTCCTCGGCTCCCTCAAAAATGATGTAGCCCAGCAGGGCGCAGTACAAAAGTGCTTCTGCTTTCGTCCAGAACGGGTCGCCCTCCTTGCCCTCGCCTTTGGTGTTGGAGATGAGAGCATTGACAAACTTTAGAATGTCAGCCTCGGTCTTGATGTACGCCAGCGGGTTATAGTGCATGGATTTTGAAAAATCAATGCTGTTGAACACCTTAATTTTGTAGCCCCGCTTTTGCAAAAACGAGCCGACCTGCCCCAGTACACCGCCCTTGGGGTCTACCACCACATAGGAAGAATGAGCTTGCAGGAGCTGGGGCGTGAGCCAAAAGCGGGTCTTGCCCGAGCCGGACGAGCCGATGCCGCAGAAATTGAGGTTGCGGGCGTTGGCGGGATTTTGGGGGCGGGTATTCATGGTGAGCTGTTCTGTGGCGGTCAAGATCATATTGTTTTCAAACTTGGGATCGACAAAAGGGCGTATATCTTTTTCAGATCCCCAACGGGCTGACCCGTACTCTTCATCACGCCGGAATTTCTTTGCGTTCTTGCTTTTGAAGCAGATCAGCAGACGGAACGCCACCGCCCCCACAATGCCCACCATCCAGTCAAAGGGAGCAAGGCCGGGGGTAAAGTCGGCAAAGGCCACGCCGACGGTCTGTCCCAAGCCGATAAACTTATGAGCAAAATCGCCGCCCGCCGCCAGACGGTAGGCTGTCCCCAGCTTGAGGAATATCCAGCCGATGAACACATAGGGAATGTTGGGCAGCACATATTTGCGGAGTTTATCTGTCATGCGACACCTCCTTTCGTCGAACCAAACTCCGCTCTGCTCCTTCGGCCATTTCATGTCCGAAATCCGCCCGCTCCGTTGTTTCTCCTCTTCCCACAAAGTCTTGCGACTTTGCGGGAGCCCTGTTTTCCTTGGGCGGCTTTTCCTTGGCAAGCTGCTGTTCCGCCTGCTTCATTTGTTCGGGGATCGTGGGCTGGCGGGACTTAGCCTTATCCAGTACCTTGCGGGAGTATTCCGAAAAGCAGGCGGTCATAGCGTCCGCCTGCCCGGATTTGAAGAACAGCAGGTATTTCCCCGGTTCAGTCTGATAAAAGGCATAGTCCACATTCCATTTCCGGGCTACCCGGTCAAAGAGCTTTGTGTCCCCGGACAGTTCAAGGCTGCTTGTAGATGCGCCGTGCGCCATGAGCTTTTTCACGGTCTGCTTGCCGTGAGGTGTCTGCTTTGCCCGGCGCGCCTTGGCAATCTTGCGTCCCACCGCCCGGACAACATAGGCAAGCCCCCGGGCGGTCAGCTTCGACGCCTTTACCGATATGGCAATCGTGCGCCGGGAAATATCCTCGTCTACCAGCCGTCATCGCCTCCTCTCTGATAGAAATATGACCTTGGGACAAAATGTCCCAAGGTCAGCGGTCATCATGCTCCTTTCTCGGGTGCAGGCGCTCGCCCTCCAAAGAGGAACGGTCTATGACCTCCTTGTAGGCCGCCATCTGCTCCCGGATATTCAACTTAGGGTACGCAAAAATGCGGTGTTCGGCGGGAATGTCCTCAATGCCGTGGTACACCTCCTTGAAATCGCCGCTGCGGGTCAGATAGCCCGTGGGGGCGAAGTGGCCGCCCTCGTTGATCCGCATATCCCACCCATAGGCCTCAAAATCGAAGTAGGGCAACACATTATCCGGCACATCCAGTAGTTCCATGTCCTCTACATAGATGCGCCCCAGCGTTTCATCGTCGGTCACGCCGGGGTGGAGGGAATAGCAGTCCAGATTATGAACGAGGTTGATGATGTCCGCCACGCTGGAAGTATGGTCGCCCTTGTTGAGCGCAGCCTCCAGCGTTTCGATCTCGTCGCTGTCCAGTTCGGAAATGAGATGCGCCAAATGGTTCAGCTCGTCCAAGTTTTCATACTCGGTGAGATAGTCGTATAAGCCCATCACATCGCCGTCAAAGGCGGTGATAAAGAATTCTTCATACCGCACGCCGTCCACGCCGATGTTCTTTAAGAGCGATTGCACCTCCTCCGTGGTGGCCGGAAATTTCAGCGTTTCGCCCACAAGTTGCCCCTCGGCGTATTTGCCGAGGTTGGTAATGTAGGCTTCAAATACCGTCATTTGCACCTCCTTTTGTCAGCGCCTCCGCGATCCCCGCCATGATATACTCGACGCAGGGCAGCGCGATGGCGTTTCCCAATGCCCGGTAACGGTGGGAGGACAGAATTTCCTCGCCGTCCGCACCGTACCTTGTCCAGCCCTCCGGCAGCCCCATGAGCCGCTCGCATTCTGTTTCCGTGGGAAAGCGGACGCAGCCCCCGGCGGGATCGTCCTCATACCAAAAGGCAAAGGGCGAAATGCCGCCCGCTAACAGAGTGGGAAAAGGGTCAGTTGGCAGTCCGAAGCTGTTTCGGAACGCTGTTTCCGTCCGCTCCTTGGCGGACGCCCGCATACGGAAGCATTGAAAGGGTCTGGTGACTGGTACGCGCCGCCCTGCTTCAACAAAAGAGCCTCGATCTCCGCAGGCGGCGGGCAGCCCGCTATCTCTGCCAGATGCAGAAAGTGACTGCATTGTGCGGGGCTTAAAAAGTATTTCGTGGGAGCGCCGTCCTCCAAAGTCTGCCACAAGAAAGATACGCTGCCGTCGTGCCAGTCGGGGGCTTGTCCAATACTGGGCATCCATGAGCCGCCAAGAGAGGTCAGGCGTTCGCCCTCGCACCATTCCGGCTCCTGCCCATCTTCCAGAAGCAGGCATTGAAACATCGGCGTCTGTGAAAGCGGATAGGACGGCTCTAAAATCCATCCGGTCATTTGATGAAAACGCTCCCATGACGTTTTCCCAAACAGCGATTGCTGGAAATAGACCATTTGTCGCCTCCCTCATTTCACGGATAATGCGGATGGCTTGAAAGAACAGGCTGGACTTTTCTCCCGCAAGCCCCTTGCGGTTGCCGATCTGCGAGAGATTTTGACACGGTGAGCCAAAGGTGATGATATGGACGGGCGGGAGATCCCGCCCGTCCAGCTTCGTCACATCCCCCAAATGCGCCATATCGGGAAAGTGGCGTTTCGTGATGGAGATAGGGGCTTTTTCAATCTCGCTTGCCCATATTGGCTCAATGCCGCAGCGCACCGCCGCCAGCGGGAATACGCCGATCCCGTCAAACAGGCTCCCCAGCCGGAGCGCCGTCATCTTATCTGCGTCCCTGTCCCTTGACGGTCAATATGCCCTCAAGGGTGGTGGCGGTGATCCCGAGCCTCTGGGCAACGGCGATGTCATTTTTCATGGCCTCGGTGACGGTATGACCGCACACCACCAGCACATGAGAACGGCGGAGCAGGTCGCGCCCCATGTCGATGCCGCTCTTATGCTCCTCGGGAACGGCGTCATTGAGGAAAAGGGGCTGATAGAGCGTCGGGCAGATAGGCGAAAAGCCCGCCTCATACACCGTGCGGCAATACTGCGCCGCCAGCTTTGTGTTTTCGTGGTCGCTGCCGCACCATGCGGCGGTGATATACGCAAGGGGTCGTTTCATTGTAAAAACCTCCATTCATAAACGAAAGACCTCGGGACAAAAAGTCCCAAGGTCACTTTTCAAGCTCCGTTTTCTTTTCGGGCTTGCCCAGCTCGGGCGGCTGCTTGGCCTTCCAGTCATCCAGCAGAGAAATGATCTTGTCTTTCATTTCCCTTGGGGACTTGTCCTTGCCGAAATACTTTTCCAGTTCCGCACTATTGATGATCACCTTGTCTACCTCCTTTTTCTCCTGCGACAGAATACCATCGATCACATCACCGTTGAGCTTGCCGTCCTTGTCCAGCTCCCGCATTTTCTGCGCCTGCGACAGCGAGGGCGAGGACTGCTGCCCCTCGATGGATACGGCGATATACCTTTGATTTTTGGGGCGGATGAATGAGATCTCCACCGCCGGGGTGAACGCCAGCTTTTTCTCGTCCACCATTTTCTGCAAATCCGGCACAAGCTCGGTCAGGCGGATATACCGCTGCACCTGCTTGTAGTTCATGCCGTTACGATCTCCCACGACCTGCGTGGAGCGTTTTCCGGCGTCCTTGTCCTCCTCACCGGGACGGGAGCCTTGGTGCTTGATTGCCTCCACCTGCATTTTCAGCGACTGCGCCTTTTCCGTGGGCAAAATGCGCTCACGGTGGCGGAGGTTGTCATCCGTCATAGCGAGGATGGCTTCATCATCCGTCATGTTGCGGACGATACACGGCATATTCGCAAATCCGGCAAGCTCGCTTGCCCGCTGGCGGCGGTGGCCTGCGATGATCTCATAGCCGCCATCCTCACGAGGACGCACCAGCGCGGGCTGATTGACGCCCACTGCCTTGACCGACTCCACAAGCCCCTGCATCTCCGCATCGTCCCGGACACCAAAGGGATGATTTTTGAACGGGTGCAGGTCTGCCAAATTGAGATAGACGATCTCCTCTTTCTCGGCACGGGTGGCGTCACGGGGCGCAGACGGCTCCGGCGCAATCTCCGCGCCAGCGGGAGCGCCGCCCTTATCCACGGCAGGCTTCTCCGGGGTGGGCTTGCTTTGGGACTTTTTGTCCCGAGGTTTGGGCGGCTTTGCCTTATCGGGAGCGGCCTTGCCATCCTTGGGCGGACGGCCTCTGCCGGGTTTGGCGGCCTTGTCCTTTTCGGTGGGCTGCTTCTGCTTGACTGCCTTTTTCTTCTCCTTGCCCGCCTCGTCACGGGCGGCGGCAAAATCCACCACCTTGCCGGAATGTGCCGGGGCGGGGTCATCCTTGCCGGGAGTGGGCGGCTGTTCATGCGCCTTTTCAGCCTTGGGGAGTTTGGGAGCGGCAGGCTCCTCCACCTCGGCGTGAGTAACAGCGTCAGCGGGATCAGGTACGGCCTCGCCCATTTCAAAGAGCGCCGCCTGCCCCTCGTGTTCCAGCATGACCGCCTCTGCGTCGGTCAGCGCAGGCTCGGGAGCGGGCTGCTCCGGCACGGCGGCATTTTCTACCGCAGGAGCGGGAGCCTCGGCGGGCGGGGCTGCTTCGGGAATGTTTTTCTTATCATCTGCCATTTGCAAACCTCCTTTTCGTGGCATGAAAAAAGCCAGTCCGCAGACTGGCCGGGTGAAAGTGACCTCCCTTCATGGCTTTATATATGAAAACGCCGCCCATAGTCCTGTTGGGCGGTGTTGTTCTCGGGTTTCCTCAATATTTAGATTTCTATTGCGTTTCGGATATTCTTCTGCTATTATTATACTGTATTGTTGTATCATTAGGAGGCGTTTTATGGATAATAATGCTTTGAAATTTCCAGCATATTTCCCTGCAAAGTGCCCTCCCGAGGAAGCAACAGATGAGGAATGCGTTTTGTTCCGTTTATGCAAAAACTTAACCCTAACAGAACAAGATTTTGTATCTTTCTATCTGATTAATCCGCAAAAGCATAAGGACAATATCAACGCATACGGTTTATCTGTGTTTAGATCTGTAGATGATTGTAATCGTGCGAGGAGCAAGTCTCCCAAGTTGAGAAGTAAATATAAGTATGTGGCAAGTGGATCAAATAATAGTCAACGGGGCAAATTGCTAAGAACTCCTAACGGAACAAATCCAAACCACTATACTTGGTGGTTATATGATGGAGTAAAGCCACATACATTTTTTGAAATACATAACGGAGGGGGTGGTATAAGTGAGTGAATTGTTTGCGTCGCTCCCTTATATTGGTGATTTATATTACCACCACATCTATCTGTTCTATGAAGAACCACAAATCTTTTCTTGCATGACAAAAACTATGCAACCGTACTTTGTTATTGCGGTTCCTGCAAAAAATGATGATTCTTCAGCATGGCTGGCTGTATCAATTTCGTTAGGTCGCCTTTTGAAAGCAGAAAAGAACTCTATTGAAATTCGGGATCTAATTACAAATCCAGAGTCTTTTCTTTGGAAAATAGAACGCGAAAATGACATCTTTGATGTTGCTACTATTGATCCTAAGACTTTAACAGATGATTTTCTGCCCGAATATGGTGAATTGCTTGACTTTAAAGCAGGCATGGAGGTTCTTCCTCCGATAGATACTCCGGCAATTCAAGCAACTCAAGAGATGCGTGATATTATTGAAATTTCTCTTGAGAAAAATGACACACATATTACAGAAATCCCTTGCGCCGTGTTAGGTGACATGCTGAATAATGTCCAGCAGCTTATTTATGCAATCGCTTTTAAGAACGGTAGTTTACGCGGGACTATACCCAAAAAAATCAAAGAAGATTGCGCTCTATGTGCAACAGGGATGTTTGCGGCATCGGTTGGAATAAGACTAAAGTCTAATGAACTGTGTGACATCCATCGTGAAACGCCTTTGACGACAACGCTTCGAGATTTTAACCATTTGTTTATGGCTGCGAATGATAAAGATCGACTGCGTGAGTTCCTTTCAACACAGAATCCTCGAGTAGCGGTTAAATATAGAGCTTTATTGCAGTCGTTGTTGTCGAGCAAGACAGGCATAAAGATTAACAATGCATCGCCCAATAACGAGACATTTATTAAACATTTCTCAACAAAAGAATTATCTTCTAATCTTATTCTTATTAATTCCGAAATCGAAGAAATTGTTGAGCCAATTACGGTTTGTGGTCGGCTTGTAGGTGCGAATGTAGAGCGTTGCAGTTTTGAATTTATTACTGTCAGCAATGAAAGCATTAAAGGACAACTTACACCAGCCCTCAGCAGTAGCGTGTTCTCTGTTCCGCAGAATGTCGAAGCAGATATTGAAATACGCATTGGCTCCGACTCTATGACACGAGAAGAAAAATTGTTATATACATTGACTGCAATTAGACCTATTGTCCCACAAGCAGAAACAGAAATCTAATCAGATTGTTGTAGTATCAGTTTTTTTCGTGTACGCAAGCGTAAAGAAAGATTTTAACCTATCAACAGCAAGCTCCCGCTGCCTATAAAGATTTAGGCAACGGGAGCTTTTGTTAGAATAAAAACCTCTTGCTGACTGCCAGATTGACAATTTTGATTTTGGTGCCGTCAAGGTTTATGCGCAAATTAGTTTGCAGATCTCGTGAAAATGAA
>ENA-OYZF01001005-OYZF01001005.1-human-gut-metagenome-genome-assembly--contig:-NODE-1005-length-10317-cov-5.188365_pt1 | contig 10317 bp, 17 predicted proteins | sample MGYA00244074_ERZ653472 | MGnify/ENA primary metagenome ERZ653472 (study PRJEB26926, sample SAMN06165179) | human gut metagenome | biome: ENVO:00009003; feature: ENVO:2100002; material: ENVO:00002003... | reverse complement strand
CTACACCCTAGAGTTCGTCGGCAGCGTCAGATGTGTATAAGAGACAGCATGAAATTTACATGGTATAATCAAAGAAAAAAGTTAATCTTAATAAATTTATGAAAAGGAGGTTTGCATAATGAACAAGAGTATATCGTCAATGAAAAACATACAGGAGGTTTGTTCTAATCTGCGTTTAAAGTTTTATGGAGAAGCCGCGACGGTAAAGGATTATAAAGATTCTTTTGTAATCAATCACGCGGTGGATTCGTTCACAGCTGATCCATCACTGTTAATGAGTGATTCAATTACAGATAGGGATAGATCGGAAGCAAAAATCAGCAAGAGCATTAATTTTCGCTCGGATTGCTTTGAAAAACTGAATACTATTTCAAAAGTTCTACAGATTCCTGAGGCGGAGGTTTGCAGAAGGATTCTTTATTATTCACTTGATACGGATGAAAAGAAGAACACCAAAAATGAAATAGAGCTTTTTGTTTTGAAAGGAAAAGTAGCAATCTTAAAAACGCAGATAGAAGCAAGTAGAAACACTCTCAGCGAGATAATGGATGAAATAGCTATTCTAGAGTCAAAGGAGGCAAAGTAAATGGAAGAATATATGTCGGATTCACAGATACTTGATGAAGTATTGTTCGATTTGTTTCCAAATGCTGAAACGGACGAGGAATTAGAATATGAACTGGACTGCATCAGCTGGGGGAATGACTAGAGATATTTTAGTTCATCATGGAGGCATGTAAATATGCATTATATTGAAACATCATCGGAATATGCCGAACAGGCGGTGACCGAGACTTTGCAAGAAGCTAATAGGCTTGTGATGCATATGAAAATAGCTATGGAGACGAGGCAATAAATACTCTTGTTCAGGAGATGGAGAATCACAGAGATGAGGTGATCGTGATTTTTGCCGGATACACCGAGCCGATGAAACGCTTTCTGGAAAGGAATCCTGGAATGTTATCAAGGATAGCGTTTCAAGTTGAGTTTGAGGATTACAGTACGGAGGAATTGTGTGAAATTACAAGACTCATGGTGTCACAAAAAGAGATGACAATTACGGATGAAGCGATAAATGAGCTTAGGAAGTATTACGACATTATTCGTGAAGACCCCGACTATGGTAATGGGCGTTTTGTCCGGAAGACTCTGGAAGAAGCTGAGATGAATCTGGCAGAGAGGCTGATGAAGCTTAGGGAGTCCGAGATTACCAAAGAGCTGATCACAACTATTGAAGTCTGTGATATTCCGGATCTGAGTACACGAAAACGTCCGGAAAAGAGAAAGCTAGGGTTTGCTTGCTAGTAATGATAGAAATGACTTTGTACAGGCTAGAGAGTTTTTGATTATAACGGAAGAATACCCGAGGAGGGATTTGAACATGAACAGATTGTTTCTGCTATATTTTCCTGGATATTTTGATGGTGATGAGATTATTGGATTATATGATGATGTTATAGAACTTAAAAGGGCATACAACAGAGTACTAACGGATGAGGGTAGAGAATATGAAATCTATTTAAACAGTCCTAACACGGAATTATCAATAAAAGAGTTTGATAAAAGTAAACAGGAATTTGTTGATGTTGATCTGCAACAATTATGGGAGTATGCCGATAAACTGAACCATAACTACCAAGCTGTACATCTGATTATTTCGCATGAAGATATGTATTCGTTTTATAAGAACAATGTGATTCACACAAAGAATGGAATCAATATATGCGGCAATAGTCCGGATGGTATTGATTATAAGGATATAGCGGGTAGTGATATTGCAATCAAAGTGTATTTTAGTAGCCAAAGCGCTTCTGAAATAATGTTAGATTTTGGACATTGGTGGGGTGGATGGAATGAATGCCCATCAGCGGAAGAAATGTCGGGATTTATAAAAGAGTGGGAGAATAAATTTGGAATAATTCTCACGGAAGTAGCACATGATAGGCTAACCTTCGAATGTAAAAGGAAGCCGAATGAAGCTGAAGCGGAGCAACTCCTGACAGAACTGAAAGAACTTCCGTCTAATGCACTGGATATTGGAGACTATAGCGATTTGAAAAATAGAATTATTGAAGAGGGGATTTTTTCGCTGTGGTGGGATTAATTTGAAGAATGTGAAGGAGGTTAGAATGTTTGAATTAGTACCATCTTTATATATGCGGTCGCTGTTTGAAGATTCAAACTTTGAACTGAGCGATTTTAATAAAGCTACCATCATATGGAATATGTGTGGTAAGACTCGTGACGAGATAATACTAGCTTTGAAGGAACTTGCTGAATCTACCAAGGATGATGTTCTCAGGAATCAGATAATTCAACGTATAGAATACGAGAACAAGATGTTGGAGGTAATACGAAACAATGATGGTAAATATGTTTATGTAGTATTAGATGAAGATTATTTGTATTGCGGTTTTTTTTCAGATTACGAGATGGCCTATAGGTATGGTATGGATAGAGCCAAGGGTAATGAAGAAAGGCCATTCCAGATCGAAAAACAGCGGATTATAAAGGAAGATAAAGACCTTATTGTAAAGAGCCCGGGCAGATTAAACTGGAATATGTTTCCAGAATCTAAAGAAATATTAACACAAGAGTATGAGGGTGATCCGGTAGCATCTGTGCATTATACGTCCGAAGGTGTTATACAGAGAATGTGGTCAAATGAAATGCCGGAAGAGGAAGAGGATAGAGTAGATTCCTATAGAAGAGAACGGTTTGAGTTTCAATTCATAAACATCCCATTTGAAGGGACGAGGGGATTTCAAGTGAAAGATATCCGTGACGGGTCTATAGGTGTGCTGATGCAGGACACGGAGGATTGGCGCAGATATTTAAGCGAAATTTCTGAAAAGGAGCTTTATGTAGATTATTCCGATGTTCAGGTGGAAGTTGTTTTTTTAACATCCCAAGGATTATGGAGCCATGAACACATTAATCCAATTTACCTGGAGTTGGAACGATATTATTGTGAAGACGAGGGTGATGAGTCAAGGGCAAAAGCAAAGGCAATGGAATTTTTCTCTGAGTATTGGATAAGAAAAGCAAAAGAATGTCAAAAAATGGATGACTACGAAAAGCGTGTTATAGAAAGTGCAAGAGAATATAGAAATATTTGCCTTGATGAGCAGGCACGGCAGGAAAAAAGAAAATGCGGTGTCGTTGATAGAGCTAAGACTGTAGAGGAACTGATTATTTAACTACATTGTTGGCTGTAGGAGGATTTTGGAGGATTGAAATATGCGGAAAGTATCATTTGTAATTGGAGCTACTGCGACGGGAAAAACTCATTTTATTGAACACCATTTTTCGGATAGAGATCTGGTTGTATTGAATATTTATGATTATCAGCAAAAAGCATACGATGAGGTAGGCTTTAAGGAAGCTATCCCTTTTAGTGCTCAGTTTCGTTGCCTTAAGAAAGCGAACGAGATGCATTTGCAAGATATTATTGAGGAACTTGAACAGGGACACAATGTGGTTGCAGAGCAAACATTTTTTAAGGCAAAGCGTCGCATTGCTTATATTGACGAAATACGTAAAGCCTTGGATATTGAAATTGAAGTATATGTAATGTGTCCAAGTGATGATCGCTGGGCTTATAATATAAAGATGCGTGAACTGAGTGGAACTCTGAAGAATTATAAGGAGCAGGCTGAAAGGGATATGGAGTTTCCTAATCCAGCAGAGGGCTTTGATAAGATTTATGAGGTAATCGACGATGAGATTTTCTTGAGAATGGATGAGCCGAATCTTGAAATAACGGAAAAGGCCAGAAGAGAGTTGGCTGAGGAAGAAGAACGCATTTGTAAAGAAGATGAGATTGTCAATAAGCGCAAAGAACTCATTGAAAGCATGAAAACCAGGCCTTTCTGGCATTATTGTGAGGTCTGTGGAAAAAAGGAGTTTATAACGGCGCAGGATGCTTTCGATGCAGGGTGGGATTATCCTCCGCATATGGGACACTTTGGGTTTTTGGGACCGAGAACATGTGGGAATTGTTTGCTTAAGGATACCTTGTACTGGCGAGTAAATACGGAGAAAAAGGTTCCTATTCCTGTTGTAGTTGATGGCATGCTTACGACAGAAGAAAGAATTACTTGGCGTAGGATTAAGGAGGAACCCGAGAGCCTTTTAGAAGAAGAGACAGAAGAAGTCTTAAAGAAATATGCGGAGTGCGGAGATATGTCTATCACAGTTCTGACGTAGAAAGGATTTTCCAGATATGGCTACATATGTAGTAGGTGATATCCATAATTCCCTAATTAAGCTCAGGGGTGATCGTTTAAATATTATTTATGTATCGTATCAATGAATTATAGAAATAGCCTATAGTTTGATTGGAAAGAATGAAGAAGATGAGTAAGGAGATTTTATATCATGTCTACATATGTAATTTCAGATATTCATGGAGAGTATGATAAGTTTTTGGAGTTGCTTGATAAGATCCAACTGAAGGAAACGGATACACTGTATGTTTTAGGTGATGTACTTGACCGAGGACCGCATCCAATAAAGACACTTAGGAAACTCATGGATATGCCAAACGTTATATGTATAGTTGGTAATCATGAGCTTATGGCGTTAGAGTGTCTGGAATTTTTGATGAAAGAAATTACGGATATGTCCATAGAGGAATTAGATGAAGAAATGTTGGATAATCTGGTGACCTGGCAATATAATGGCAGCAAATCCACGATTGATGAGTTTAATCGGCTGGATGCGAAGGCTAAGCAAGAGGTTATAGAGTTTATAAAGGATTTTGTGGTATATGAAGAGGTATCGGTTAATGATAAAGATTATCTTTTAGTTCACGCAGGTTTAGGAAATTATTCACCGGAAAAGGAGATAGAGGATTATTCGCTTCATGAGTTGATATGGGTGAGTGCGGACTATGATGTACAGTATTTTGAGCATACTTATGTTGTAACGGGACATACACCAACGCAGACAATCGAGGGTAATCCGCATCCCGGCTATATTTACCAGAGAAATAATCATATAGCAATTGATTGTGGGGCGCATTATCCGGGAGGAAGGCTGGCTGCATTGTGTCTGGACACAGGAGAAGAGTATTATTCGACAAAGTAATGACAATTATGCTAATTAGAGTTAAAGAAACAGGGTTATGTTGATGATCAAGAACATAATCTTTGGCAGCTTACCGAGGAGGAGAGGAAAACGATGTGGAAATCAGGGACTTTTGATTTAAATGATATAAGTGAAACGTTGATAGATGAAATTGTTTTTTTTGATATTGGTTATCCTGGAGTGGGACAACCGGGGGCAGTGATATTTACCACTAAAAGTGGTGATGAATACATAATTACCCAAGAAGGAACATACTGGCATATTGATGACATAGTAAAACTTTTTCCTGATATGTATGAAGTGTGGAAGAATGAAAAAAATGGTGCCAAGGATGAATATGGTTTTCCGGTTATTAATAATTGGAAGATAATACCTGCCTTTGCAGGGGTATTTCTTGTAAGAATAGACTATTTTGAGAAATTTTACTCTAAGTATCAGGCAGCAAGTGAATCAGGGAAAGAATTTCCTTGTTGTATAGCCAGATTACTCTTTGGAAGAGGTCCGAATGCACCGGATGAAAGAATGGTATATGTAACGAATCAAGAATGCTGGGATCAGAAGTTACAGGAAGAGATTGCAATAAAGCGAGAAGTTGAAAAGAATCGCTTGTCAGATACTGATGTGCCGTGGATGCAGTATAACAACATCTTACGGGATGGGTATATTAAATTTTTGATTCGAAGAAATAGTGATGGAACGCTTTCTGCATTTCGATGGCTCATTCAGGTACAGAAAGAGGAATACGAGGAAGGCAGTCATAAGTTAGATGCACCTATTGAGTGCTACAATTTGTTTTTACAAAAATATGAAAATATGGATGCTGAGCTATTTAACGATCTTGAAAATATTTATTCTACTTATGTGAAATGTCAGGAAACAGGAAAATTTGTACGTTCATATAAAAATTTAGAAAAGGCAAAGGCAGCTGTTAGCATAAGAAATGAATGGATAGGTTGGGGAAATGTGGATAAGAAAAACGTCTATATGATAGATTATGAGTACCTCAAAGAGCAAATGGAAGGTGATTCACAGATTTTTATATTCTAAAATAGCAATTAATCTGCAACTGAAAAAGAGAAAGAAGAAACAATTATGTCGAATTATATGCAAGATGATGAAGTAGGAAGATACAGGAAACAAACGGAAAGTAATATCTCAAAAAGTAACCGTAAATCAAAGCATAAACATCAGTATAACGAATGTCTGATACAATATGAATCTACATTTGCAGGTAAAGAAACAGGATTATATAGTTATTGTACTCTTTGTGGAAAGATAGGTGATAGATTCAAAGAGAACAAATCTATTGTAAATGATTATCTCAGAACAATACATACATCTGTTGGAAAATGCTACTCTGTTATATCAGGAACAGAATTATACGAAAGGTATCATGATAAGCTGCTAGTATTCTTTGTAGAGGATATATTTAAAGATAAGTATATTAATTTAGGAGACTAATCACAATTATGAGCACAAATGAGGTATTTGCTATATCAAATAAGCTGGGAGAAGTAACCCTGAAAGGGTTTAATTATATAAAAGACAGGTTTCCGGATGATTTTGAGGTTTGCTTAATCGTTGAGAAGGACGGGCATCTAACCGCTGGATGTTGGGACACAGGGTTATGGGCTGCTGAAAACGGAAAAACGGGGAGTTTTAGGCAAAGCCGAGGAGGAGTTATAGAACCCGATGATGTACTGGCGTGGTTACCGATAGAGGAAGCTACAATAAACATAAAAGGATTATGGTGGAATCCTGAGTATCGTCTTATATCTGCTTTTTTGGATTGCGTTATGGTATTTGCCAAGGATGCGGATGACTGTTTAATAATCGAGTATTCAGGTGGAGTTGAAGAGAAGGTTATCTTTCACATGGATGTAAAGACTGGCAACATTTTAGCGATTGATAAAAATGGCAGAGACGAAATACCCTATCTCCAACATACATTTAGAGCCTGGTATGATGATGTGAAGGAAAAACTGTTGGAAGATTATCATAGTGGTAGATACACTGTTCTGCCGGAATAGGAGTGAGTTTTATGAATTATTACATTAGTGATTTACATTTGTTCCATAGAAATGTGACGAGAGAGGGAAAGGATTTTGACGATCGGCCGTTTGATAACCTAAAAGAGATGCATTCAATAATCAAAGAAAAATGGAATGCTAAAGTGACTAATGGCGATACGGTATATATTCTTGGAGATGTGGCGATGCGTGGAACACAGGAAGAACTGATTGCATTTGTTTCCATGCTCAAAGGACATAAGATTCTCGTCAGAGGAAATCATGATGATATTCGGGATCTGCGATATAAGCAACTTTATGACGAAATCTGTGACTACAAGGAAATAAGAGATACTCTTAATGGAGAAACTGTGAAACTGATTCTCTGCCATTATCCGATTCTGATGTGGAAGGAGCAGCATTATGGCTCAATTCTTCTGTACGGACATGTTCATAATTCTGTCGAGGAATATTATTTCAAGAAATGTTTACGGGAAATGAATACAGAGGACTTCTTTGACAGAAGAGCGGGAGATAAGATGCTTCGAGCATATAACGTGGGCTGCATGATGCCTTACATAGATTATGAGCCAAGAACGATAGAGGAAGTTGTCGGGGGATATGAAAGGCTTTACAATAAGTCGGAGTTATAAGCACACACCAGTATGTGTTGGTGAAGATGTTGTAGAAGGGAGCTGATATTTATGAGTTTTATTATATCTGGGGATACTCATGGGATGCTTGATATAGGCAAGATTGTCACATTCTTTGACGAACATGAAGGCGAATATACATCGGAAGACTATCTTATTATATGCGGAGATGTGGGCGTGTGTGGTTTCTCTGCATCGGAAGAGGCTGAAACCAGGAGTATATTTAGAGATCTTCCTGTTACCACATTGTTTATAGACGGTAATCACGAGAATTTTGAACAACTCAATTCGTATGGTGTTGATACATGGAATGGTGGAAAAGTTCATTTTGTCGAGAGCAAAATAATCCATCTGATGAGAGGACAGGTTTATGAAATAGATGGAACACGCTTCTTTACTTTTGGCGGAGCCTGCAGCATTGACAAAATGTATCGCACGGAAGGAATCTCGTGGTTCCCGGAAGAGATGCCTAACCGGAAGGAATACGAAGAGGGATGGCAGAATCTTGAAAAAGTAGATTTTCAGGTGGATTATATTCTGACTCATTCCGGTCCGGAAGATGTCGTTGCGGCTATGGGTTATGGAGAGGCGGATGAAGGAGAGTTGCGACGGTATCTCCAGAATGTAGCTGATAATACAGAATTTACGGCATGGTATTTCGGACATTTTCATGAAGACACGGAAGTTGAGGATATGTTTTATTGCTTGTATGATGACATGGTGGTGCTGTAGGAAAGGGAATACTGTATACATTATCTTTAATAGGAGACGATTTTATTGTGTTTTTGTCTTGCGCACAAGACAAAGTTCTGATAAGCCTTGCCATACAGGTAAGCCTGCAAGTTTTGGACGATATAGACACAGAAGAGCTGGATATCTCTATAAAACAAAGAGATATCCGGCTTATTTTGTGTTATATAGCAAATGCATTTCTTATGATGGGGCAGCATCTATTATTTGGACAGTTCATAGCAAAACTCCATGATCATATTTGTATCTACTTTCATATTATGCAGAAATATGCGATATGGGCAGATAAAAATAGCGTGTGCAAAAAAGCGAACAGCGACTTGTATAAAATAACCGTATCTATGCGTTGGAGTGGACAAAAAGGAGGAAAGCCGTATGGAGAAAGATATTATGAAAGAAAATGAAAACAGAACAGAGGAGCCAATAAAACTGGATGAGGACGAGGGGATCATACTGGAGAGTGAGGATGCGTACTGGTTCTCCGATGATGTAACAGCGTTAAAATACCTTATTCTCACAAATAAAAAGATCTATTGTGTGTATGAAAAAAGTAATGGAATATTCAAAGGAATGACAGAGAGAACCGCCTCGTTTCATTTGTCCGATATAAAGATCATCGGTGGTCAGCCGATGGTTCACCAGACTGATCACGCAGGGTATGATTGCCTTCGCATACAGTTCAAGCAGAGTATAGAGTATTTCTCATTTTACAGTTCTGCCAGGAAGAAAACATCCCAGTGGGCAAATGAGATCAGCAAGGCGATGGGAATCCCTGTTGAAGAAGATATTGCTGGGAGCAAGGCAAATATATGGCAGAAAATGCTGACTTCTGAGATACGGTTTTGTCCTTTTTGCGGACGCAGGATAATGTTTGCGAATGTGCATCGGTGCTGAGAGTGAAGTGGGTCGTTGCAAAAAACGAAGAAAAACAAGGTAGTATTGATAAAAAAAGGGGTTATGTTGTAGAATGATGTGGGGAGGATAATAAGATACTTAAAGCAAGCCGGAGATGTTCACAACGATTGATGCGGGCGATATTTCAAAGCCTGAGTTGAAGAAATGTAAGGAGAAAAGCACGATAGGTTTTACCGTGTAATTCCCCCTAGGGGGACGGAGGTGCCTGTCCCCATTTGCTGGGGGAAGAGAAAAATAGCCAGCCACAGATAAATAAATTATCTGCAGCTGGCTGTTTCAATTCGGCATTAATATAATAATGAGATATTTACATGTCGTCGTGTCCGTCATCGAATTCGCTATCTTCATGGTCAATGAATTCGCGGCTTGTAACTTTCTTGCGGTTTCTTTCATTTTCAACCATCTCGGATAAAAGCTCTTTAACATCCTTGGACTTCTTGATGTTCTTAATCTCAAAATCTCCGAGCGTCTTGTCTGCTGAACAGCACTTGATGGTTCCGAGACCGAAGATTCTCTGACCGAGTGTACGCTTAAGTGAGATATCCATGATCCTGTAGAGGCGGACTTCATCCTCCTTGGTGCTTAAGAATCCGGTGCTTATAAATAGTCTGTCATCGGACAGGCTGTATTTGGTGAATGACCAAGGCAGTCCGAATAAAGTCCGTTTTCTGTCTTTCCATACGATATTTGGCATACGTAACCCTCCCTGATATTTTTTTTGATGTTATCACGGCTTGGCGCATTTGTAAACCAAATGTGTGTTGTGCACGGCAGAGTTTATAGGGCGGTAAGCAGTATGCAGGTAACAGAAAAGCATTCAACTGGATTGTTGTAGAGCAGTTTTCTCGATGGACACAGCCAGAGTATATACTGTCTCTTATACACATCTCCGAGCCCAC
>ENA-OYZF01000961-OYZF01000961.1-human-gut-metagenome-genome-assembly--contig:-NODE-961-length-10609-cov-9.176710_pt1 | contig 10609 bp, 7 predicted proteins | sample MGYA00244074_ERZ653472 | MGnify/ENA primary metagenome ERZ653472 (study PRJEB26926, sample SAMN06165179) | human gut metagenome | biome: ENVO:00009003; feature: ENVO:2100002; material: ENVO:00002003... | reverse complement strand
GTGTGGTGAGGGGAGCGGAAGGGCCGCTGGGTCAGCAGAGGGTGGCGGGGGTCCGTCAGTCCCGCCACGGACCAGATGCCGGAGGTCTCCAGCGCTTCGGGACGGCTCAGCTCCGGCAGGATAGAGGGCAGCCGCTTGGCCAGCATGGATTTGCCCGCTCCGGGGGAGCCAATCAGCAAAAGATTATGCCCGCCTGCTGCGGCGATCTCCAGTGCCCGCTTTACATGCTCCTGTCCCATCACGTCCTGCAAGTCCGGCAGGCCGGTTTCCTCCGGCTCCGGTACCCAGACCGGGGCGGGGGAGAGAGGGGTCTCGTTTTTCAGATGGGCCACCAGTGCGCCCACGTCCGGAACGCCGTAGACGGTCAATCCCTCCGCCAGCGTTGCTTCGGCAGCGTTGTCCGCCGGGACGTACAGCGTCCGGATACCTGCCTCCCGGGCGGCCAGCGCCATGGGCAATACGCCGCTGACACCCCGCAGGGCACCGGTGAGACTTAGTTCACCGATAAAGGCGGCGTCCTTGGGCGGGGTAGGCAGATCTCCGTCCGCCGCCAGCAGCCCTACGAAAATAGGCAGATCGTAGACCGTGCCCGCTTTTTTCGTACCGGCGGGGGCCAGATTGACGGTGATGCGGCTGACGGGAAATTTTGCTCCGCAGTTTTTCACCGCCGCCCGGACCCGTTCCCGGGCCTCCCGAACGGCGGCGTCCGGAAGCCCCACGATGTCGAAGGCGGGCAGACCGCCGGAGAGAAAACACTCGGCTGTGACCTCATAGCCGGCAATACCGTTGAGGCCCAGAGAACGCACAGTGGTGACCATAGCGGCGCCTCCTGAAAAAAGTTAAAATTTTGTTTACATTTTTCTGATTAAAGAAATTGTACCACACTACGTGATTTTTGGGAACCCAAAGGGCGGCAAAGTTAAAAAATAAACATATTTTTCCAAAAAAGAACAAGAAAACCGATTAAGTTTCAAAATCTGAGCTTTTCTGTTTACAAATTGTAGAGGAAGTGCTACAATTACGGCGAATGGCGTTTGAGAAGAGAGAGCCCAAATGCCAAAAACCGGTGAGAGCCGTTCTGCAGACGGTATCCACCGACAGGAGGTAAGAGTTTATGGTAAGAAAATTCAAGTCCATGGACGGTAACAACGCGGCTGCGTATGTCAGCTACGCCTTTACCGAAGTGGCGGGTATCTACCCCATCACCCCGTCTTCTCCCATGGCAGACTATGTGGACCAGTGGGCAGCCAACGGTCAGAAGAACATCTTCGGCACCACCGTCAAGGTGTGCGAGATGCAGTCTGAGGCCGGTGCTTCCGGTACCGTCCACGGTTCTCTGGCAGCCGGTGCGCTGACTACCACCTACACGGCCTCTCAGGGCCTGCTGCTGATGATCCCCAATATGTACAAGATCGCCGGCGAGCTGCTGCCCTGCGTGTTCCACGTGTCCGCCCGTACCGTGGCCAGCCACGCTCTGAACATCTTCGGCGATCATTCCGACGTGATGGCCTGCCGTCAGACCGGCTTCGCCATGCTGTGCGAGAATGACGTTCAGGAGATCATGGATCTGGCTCCCGTGGCCCATCTGGCCGCCATCGAGGGCCGCGTTCCCTTCATCAACTTCTTCGACGGCTTCCGTACCTCTCACGAGATCCAGAAGGTCGCCGTGTGGGATTACGAGGATCTGAAGGAAATGTGCGATATGGACGCTGTTGACGCGTTCCGCAAGCACTCCCTGAACCCCGAGCGTCCCATGATGCGCGGTTCTCATGAGAACGGCGATATTTTCTTCCAGCACCGTGAAGCCTGCAACAAGTACTACGAGGATCTCCCCGAGGTCGTCGAGAAGTACATGGGCAAGATCAACGAGAAGCTGGGCACCAACTATCAGCTCTTCAACTACTACGGCGCTCCCGACGCTGACCGCGTAATCATCGCCATGGGTTCCATCTGCAACGTGGCAGAGGAAGTCATCGACTACATGAACGCTCACGGCGAGAAGGTCGGCATGGTGAAGGTCCACCTGTATCGTCCCTTCCGGGCCGATAAGCTGCTGGCTGCCATCCCCGCTACCTGCAAGGCTCTGGCCGTTCTGGACCGCACTAAGGAGCCCGGCTCCGAGGGCGAGCCTCTCTATAAGGATGTTGTCACCGCTCTGGCCAACGCCAACCGCTTCAATGACATGAAGGTCATCGGCGGCCGTTACGGTCTGGGCAGCAAGGATACGCCTCCCGCCTCCGTTTTTGCCGTGTATGACGAGCTGAAGAAGGACGCTCCCAAGCACGAGTTCACTCTGGGCATCGTGGATGACGTCACCCACCTGTCTCTGGAGGAGAAGGCCGTTCCCGGCGTTGCTCCTGCCGGCACCATCGAGTGCAAGTTCTGGGGTCTGGGCGGCGACGGTACCGTTGGCGCCAACAAGAACTCCACCAAGATCATCGGCGACCATACCGACAAGTACATCCAGGCCTACTTCCAGTATGACTCCAAGAAGACCGGCGGCGTCACCGTCAGCCATCTGCGCTTCGGCGATCAGCCCATCAAGTCTTCTTACTATATCAACAAGGCTGACTTCGTGGCCTGCCACGTGCCTGCCTACATCACCAAGCATTTCCCCATCGTCCGCGATGTGAAGCCCGGCGGTGTGTTCCTGATCAACTGCCAGTGGGATGACGCGGAGCTCAGCCACCATCTGGATGCCGCTTCCAAGCGCTACATCGCCAAGAACAACATCCAAGTCTACACCATCAACGCCATCGACCTGGCCAAGCAGATCGGCATGGGCAAGCGTACCAACACCATTCTGCAGTCCGCCTTCTTCTCTCTGGCAAAGGTCCTGCCTGAGACCGAGGCCCTGCAGTACATGAAGGACGCCGCCACCCACTCCTACCTGAAGAAGGGTCAGGACGTTGTGGACATGAACCACAAGGCCATCGATCTGGGCGCTACCGCCTACAAGAAGTTCGACGTGCCCGCCGACTGGGCTGACGCCAAGGACGAGACTGTGACCACCAAGCTCACCGGCCGCGAGGGCGTTGTGAAGCAGGTGGAGGACATCATGTTCCCCGTGGGCCGTATGGACGGCGACAGCCTGCCTGTTTCCGCCTTCCTGCCTCATGTGGACGGTCAGTTCGAGCAGGGCGCTGCCGCTTATGAGAAGCGCGGCGTGTCCGTCTCCGTTCCTACTTGGGACGCTTCCAAGTGCATCCAGTGCAACAACTGCGCATATGTCTGCCCCCATGCTACCATCCGTCCCTTCGCTCTGACTGAGGAGGAGGCCGCCAAGGCTCCCGCCGCTGCCAAGATCGTGGACGTGAAGGCTGGCAAGGGCAAGGGTGTTTACAAGTACACCATGGCCGTGTCTCCTCTGGACTGCATGGGCTGCGGCGTGTGCGTGGGCGTCTGCCCCGTGGGTGCCCTGACCATGGTTGGCCAGGAAGAGGAAGCCGCACAGCAGGATGTGTTCGACTACTGCGTGGCCGAGGTCGCTCCCAAGGCCGACATGCAGGACAACACCGTCAAGGGCAGCCAGTTCAAGCAGCCCTATCTGGAGTTCTCCGGCTCCTGCGCTGGCTGCGCCGAGACCAGCTATGCCCGTCTCGTCACCCAGCTCTTCGGTGACCGGATGTACATCTCCAACGCCACCGGCTGCTCCTCCATCTGGGGCGGTCCTGCCGCAACCTCTCCCTACTGCACCGATAAGAATGGCCACGGTCCCGCTTGGGCGAACTCCCTGTTCGAGGATAACGCTGAGCACGGCCTTGGCATGTATCTGGGCCAGGAGGCCACTCGTAACCGTCTGGCTGACCTGACCCGTCAACTGATCGCTGTGGAGTGGGCACGTCCCGAACTGAAGGAAGCCGCTCAGAAGTGGCTGGATACCATGGCTGACGGCGCTGCCAACAAGACCGCTTCCGCCGACTACATCAAGGCTCTGGAAAGCAGCATCGCAACTGTGGACGAGCTGGCCGGCATTGAGAAGTTCAAGGCACACGCCGAGGAGCTGAAGGCCAAGGGCGAGAAGTTCTGCGACTGCGACGCCTGCAAGCTGGTGGCTGCCATCCTGAAGGACAAGGAATATCTGGAGAAGAAGTCCATCTGGATCTTCGGCGGCGACGGCTGGGCCTATGACATCGGCTTCGGCGGCGTGGATCACGTTCTGGCTTCCGGCAAGGACGTCAACGTCTTCGTCTTCGATACCGAGGTCTACTCCAACACCGGCGGTCAGGCTTCCAAGTCCTCCAACATCGGTCAGGTGGCGCAGTTCGCCGCTGCCGGTAAGGAGACCAAGAAGAAGTCTCTGGCTGAGATTGCCATGAGCTACGGCTATGTGTATGTGGCTCAGGTGGCTATGGGTGCTAACCCCGCTCAGACCCTCAAGGCCATTCAGGAGGCTGAGGCCTATCATGGTCCCTCCCTCATCATCGGCTATGCTCCCTGCGAGATGCACAGCATCAAGGGCGGCATGACCAACTGCCAGGCTGAGATGAAGAAGGCCGTCGAGTGCGGCTACTGGAACCTGTTCCGCTTCAACCCCGCTGCTGAGACCGACAAGTTCATTGTGGATTCCAAGGAGCCCAAGGAAGAGGGCTACCGCGCCTTCCTGATGAACGAGGCCCGTTACAGCCGCCTGACCCGCGAGTTCCCCGACCGCGCCGAGACTCTGTTCAAGCGCAACGAGGAGGTCGCCATGGATCGCTATCAGCACCTGCTGAAGCTGAAGGCCATGTACGACGAGAAGTAATTCTCATCCGACAGATCGAAAAGGAGCACGGCGTGAGTCGTGCTCCTTTTTTGCGTTGACACCTTCGACAAAATGGGATACAATAAACTGCGGCTATGACGAGGCTGAAAGCCCTTGCTGTGCCGCGAAAAGTATGAGATCTATGCCCCGGTAGCTCAGCTGGATAGAGCGAACGCCTCCTAAAAATCGAATCGTTCGAATCCTGGAGCCCTGTAAAATTGAATATTTTCTGTATAAGCCCCCGTAGCTCAGTTGGATAGAGCGGTCGCCTCCTAAGTGGGGAATATAGCGCCCCACTCAAAAGGCACAAGTGTGCGGCGGCGAGTTCAAGTACAGTCTGATAATTTCATATGTCTCCGTAGCTCAGTTGGATAGAGCGCGAGCCTCCTAAGCCCGAGGCCCCCGGTTCAAGCCCGGGCGGGGACACCAGTTCTGCAACAAAATCCTTGGGAAAACCAAGGATTTTGTTCTTTTTTTGAATTTTTCAAAACCGGGCGGTGGGCACTATTTCACACACCTGAAAGGTGTTTGCTTTATTCGGCGTTTTTTGCTAATCGCTGTTACCGTCCAACGCGAACCAAACTACATACCGCCGCCCCACCAAAACCTTGCTAATCAATTAGCAAGGTTTTTTGATTTTCAGCCGAAAAAAGGGGCGATTTGCTAATTGGACGAAAAACCGGCGCGGAACCTTGCTAATGAAAAAATGGCGAGGGTTGCAGTTGGAACCGGGTCGGTCTGCCAAAAAGCGTACATAGCCGACCAGCTTTGCCGGACGGCTGTGAATTTTCAGAAGGAGGAACAAGTATGAATTGGACGAACACGCGAAACGAGGGCGGCGTTTGGAAACTGCACGAGGAGGTGAGCAACGCCGCGTTTGAAAGCATGGAGGCGCTGTGGAGCGCTTTTCTGGAGGTGGGCGACCTGGATATGGTTCGCTCTACGGAGACGGCCCTGCGGCTCATGGCGAGCCACGGCGACCATACCGGCGCTATGAAGCTGCTGGAGGGCATCTACGCCCTGACGGAGCTTACGCCCACGAAGGACTTCACCGACTGCCAGCGGCATCCCGCTCTGGCGCAGATGTTCATGGAGGAATTTCTGGCGGAGAGCGAGGACTTCATCTTTGACACCGGTATGGACAATGTGATGGACCTGATCATGAACGAGGCCCGGTGATGGTCTCACCCCGCAGCCGTCCGTCAAGGCGGACGGCTGTGAATCTGAGAAAAGGAGAATGGACCTATGGACAAGTGCAAGGTGATCGCCGTCACCAACCAAAAGGGCGGTGTCGGCAAGACCACCACCGCAGTCAATTTAGGCGTGGGACTGGCACGGCACGGGAAGAAAGTGCTGCTGGTGGATACAGACCCCCAAGGGAGCCTTACAGTGAGCATGGGGATCAAGAATCCGGACGAACTGGATACAACGATCTCCGACTTGATGCAGGTCATTGTAGAGAACGGCAGTCTCACCCCACCGGATCAGGGTATTCTGAAAAACCCGGAGGGCGTTGATCTGGTACCCTCCAACATCGGCCTCTCCAGCTTTGAGGTGAGCCTTGTGAACACCATGAGCCGAGAGTTCGTTCTGCGGGGCTACCTCGGGGAGATCAAGCAAAGCTATGACTATATCCTCATTGACTGTATGCCCTCGCTGGGGATGCTGACCATCAACGCCTTGGCAGCGGCAGACAGTGTGTTGATCCCCTGTCAGGCCAATTATCTTTCCACCAAAGGCTTAAAGCTGTTGATGGGGTCCGTTGCCAAGGTGCGCCGACAGATCAACCCGGCGCTGAAAATCGACGGTATCCTGTTGACTATGGTAGACAGCCGCACCAATAACGCCAAAAGCATCATCGCCGCTTTGCGGCAGATGGAGAGCGGCCTCCGGGTGCTGAATACGGAAATACCCTTTTCCGTCCGGGCGGCGGAGTGCAGCGTAGAGGGCAAGAGTATTTTTGCCCATGACGGCAGGGGGAAGGTGGCAGCGGCGTATTCGGCGCTGGTGGAGGAGGTGATGGCTCTTGAGCAGAGAAAACGTGATCGACCTGGGGCTGAACGATGCCTATAATGACCTGTTCTCCACACAGGAGGAACGGGACAACGCCCAGCGCAGCTATGTGATCGACCTCGCACCGGAGCAGATCGGTGACTTCCCAAACCATCCCTTTCATGTGCGGATGGACGAGAGCATGATGGAACTGGCGGAGAGCGTGAAACAGTATGGCGTTCTGGTTCCCTCACTGGTGCGGCCTCTGCCGGACGGCGGCTATCAGATGGTATCCGGCCACCGGCGCAAACGGGCGGCGGAGCTTGCGGCACTGCCTGTGCTGCCATGTATCGTCCGTGACCTGACCGACGATGAAGCCGTCATCATCATGGTGGACAGCAACCTTCAGCGGGAGCGTGTGCTTCCATCGGAAAAAGCCTTTGCCTACAAAATGAAGCTGGACGCCATGAAACGCCAAGGGCAGAGGACAGATTTAACTTCGGTCCCACTGGGACCGAAGTTGCGTTCCAATAAGGAACTGTCTGAACAAAGTCCAGATGGTGTGACACAAATAAAAAGATACATCCGCCTGACAAACCTGATCCCGGAGTTGCTGGATATGGTGGATCATTCTGTGTTGAAGGAACCGGGCAAACTGCAAATGGCTCTGCGTCCCGCCGTGGAGCTATCCTATCTGACAGTGGAGGAACAGAGAGCCTTGCTGGAGGCAATGGTGAGTGAGGATCGTACTCCGTCTCACGCGCAGGCCATCAAAATGCGGGAATTTTCCGAAAAAGGGAGACTGAATCCAGACGTGATCCTCTCCATCATGCAGGAGGAGAAGCCAAATCAGGTGGAACAGGTGAAGATCGCACGGAACCGCATCGACAGATTTTTCCCCGCGGGGACGCCCGCACAGAAAATCGAGGAAACCATTGTAAAGGCGCTGGAACTGTACCGCAGGCGGGAGCGGTCTATGGAGCGGTAAATAATGGCCCGCGATCATACGCCAAGGGGGAAGTCCACCCTTTTGCGGTGCAGGTGCTCCTGCCGTGCTCCCCCTCTCACACTCTCCCCCTGAATTATTATACCAGCTGAAAGAGAAAAACTTCTCTATCCCTTTTCAGCCGGTAATGAGCTTTCGGGAGATCCCACACGAAAAATCAAACATGGGCTTTGCGTGACCTCACGGTATCCCGTGAGATTTTTTCTGCCCAGAATTCAAATTTGGAGGTAAAAAAACATGAAACGAAAACTCGTACCCCATGTGGCTCGGCTCCTGTGTGTATTGGCTTTGTCAGCCAGTATGACCACAGCCGCCCTTGCTGCGGACCCTTCGGCCCCCTCGCAGTGCTACCCCACCGCCGTTACCCGGAGCGAGGACGGCGGCGAGATCCGGAAGATGTATGATCTTGGACCGGAGGATGACCCTGCCGGTATCCCTCGTTCTGATTTTGAACAGGACGGATGCCATTATACCCTCATTGACCTGCTGAAACAGGAATTGCCTGCCAACGAGAGCCGTCAGCACACGGAAACCGTGTCTGTGAACAGCAAGAGTAAGGACATGGGCGCTGTGTTGGCACTGCTGCCGCAGACAAAGGAATTTATCACAGAGGATGGCCTCGCCGGAGTACTGTCCCTGAAGCTGGATACGGTAAATGTGGAGGTCGCTGGCTATGGCACTGCCACCAAGGAAATCTCCACCAAGCGCAGTTACCCCAATCTTGCCGAGCAGGATACGCAGTATCTTCCCAAAACCATTACAGAAAACGGCAAGACCCTGACACTCACGGACATCCAGTGGCAGACGGACAACACCGCTAACATGGATGGTTACGCCGTGGCGGATCGCTACACCGCCGTTGCCACCTATTCTGGCAGCGCCACCAATTCCTATATCAAGGGCTACACCGTCACCGCTGATTATGTGGGCACGGTCAGCCGCATCAATCTGAACAAGATCCGCTATGTGGCTATCTTCGAGGGTACGGCGCTGGAGCCTGATCCCACTGATGTGCCCGCACCGGACGCCGTAGTTGAGCAGCCCGAAGAAACGCCCACCGGCGAAAAAAACGCTGTTCTGCCCGTGGCAGTCATTGTTGTGACGGCACTGCTGGGCGGCGGAGCATTTTATATGATCAAAAGAAGGAGATGAGAAAGCATGAAGAAAAAACTGAGTGCGCTTTTTTATGTGCTGTGCCTGACTGCGGCACTGGCCGTTCCCGCCGCCGCTTATTCGTATGACATTGCCGCTCCCGGTGACCCGGAGTATGGGATGCCTACATCGGTGGAGCCGATCTTCACCGCTGACCGGGGTGAACGGCCCAATATGGATGTGAGCAAGAACGCCGCGCTTATTCCGCCTGCATTTGGCTCGGAGAGCATGAACGCCCTACACACCGGGGAATACCTCACGCCCAACCTTGCCCCCGGTGGTATTCCCGCGTCCGGTGCGGTCATTGGCGGCAGCGCCGCCACTGTTGTCACACCCGGCAGTGCCTCCGGCGTTGTCACACCCGGCAGCACGGTGAATGGCGGCAGCGGCTATCAGCCCGCCGTGCTGTTCACAGAGGTGACGGGTGACCTCTACTACAAAAACGGCTCCCTCGGTAGATTGGAGATCCCCACGCTGGATCTGAGCGTCCGCATTTATCAGGGGACGGACAGCAAGACGCTTGCCAAGGGCGTCGGGCATTTTGAGGACACCAGCATCTGGAACGGCAACGTCTGCCTCGCCGCCCATAACCGGGGTGCCAACAGCTACTTCGGCCAGATCCACACGCTGGACATCGGGGACAAAATTACCCTGACCACCAAGCTGGGCACCCGCACTTACAAGGTAACGGATGTTTTCAAGGTCAGCGAAACGGATCGCGGCGGTCTTGCGGACTCTGGCGAAAATATGCTGACGCTCTACACCTGCGTCCGCAACCAGCGGGATCAGCGCTGGTGCGTCACCGCAGCGGAGGTCTGATACTCGCTGAAAAAAGAAATCGCACGATGGATTGTTTTAGACTTCTATGGTACTGTTTGGGACAGCAAAGCCCCAACATACACATAGGAGGTCATTGACCATGAAAAAAAGTCTGAAGCACATTTTGTCTATTCTCACCTGCGTGACACTGACCGCCGCGCTGGCTTTTCCCGTTCAGGCGGCGGGAGTCTCATCCATCCGCATGGGCAGCTATAAAGGGAATACGCTGGCGGTAGGTGAACGCAGCGGCCTGATCCTCGCCCCTGTTGGCACGGAATATACCGTTACCTCCAGTGATCCCGGAACGGTGGCGGTGGAGCAGGTCATGGGCTTTTGGGTCGCTGTCGGAAAGACGGAGGGAACCGCGGAGATCATCGCCGTTGACCGGGCCGGAGCGCGAGGGAGCCTAACGCTTACAGTCGGTTCCGGCAAAGACACCGCCCCATCCGCCAACGAAGAAACGACGAACCAGCAGGAGGATCAGGACGCACGGCAGGAGATCGTCCGGCTGGTCAATCAGGTACGCCGGGAAAACGGCGCGCCAGAGCTGACGGTCAACGCCGCTCTGATGGATGCGGCGCAGCATTGCGCATCCCTGCGTGTCACATACCACCAGAATAAGGTGGAGTGTGAGGCGGTAGCGGCCTCCGGATATCCCCATGGATTTGGATCGAACATCACCGCATTCGCAAATGTGCCCGCCTCTGAAACCGCAGAGCGGGCAGTGGAAAATTGGCGGAATTCTCCCGGCCACTTCCAGACAATGATAAACCCTGATTGCGACACCATCGGCGTCGGGATCTCAGCTGATGAGGGCGGAACGATCTGCTTCCTGTTCGTTGGTGATCCCAACGCGCACAATCCCTACGCATAACCTATCCGCAACTCAATATGCT
>ENA-OYZF01000958-OYZF01000958.1-human-gut-metagenome-genome-assembly--contig:-NODE-958-length-10620-cov-5.620918_pt1 | contig 10620 bp, 8 predicted proteins | sample MGYA00244074_ERZ653472 | MGnify/ENA primary metagenome ERZ653472 (study PRJEB26926, sample SAMN06165179) | human gut metagenome | biome: ENVO:00009003; feature: ENVO:2100002; material: ENVO:00002003... | reverse complement strand
GTGTCTCGTGGGCTCGGAGATGTGTATAAGAGACAGTAGCCGTTCTGGGCAAAGCAGACAATCGCTTCGGGATGGGCTTCCTTGACGGCATTGTAGGCGGTCTGCGCTTCAAGGGGCAATATGCCAAGCTTTTCTGTCACGCCATGCTGGACGGCAAGCTTGTGAATGTGATCCTCAATACTGCCGGTTTTCGCATGGAAGCCCGTTTTGAAGCGCTCACGGCGGAGGATCATGTCAAGCTCAGTCGCATTCTCAGGCAGATAACTCACCGACACAACCTCGCCGTGCTTTTCTTCCAGCGGGATCGCTTCACGCCGGTAGCTGCGGAAAGGCAGATAAAAGGTGGCATCGTCCTTAAAGGAGACTGCCACTGTCTCAACCGGAACGGTGAGCTTTTGCATCCTCTCCACATGGGCAGCATAGTCCAGCTCAATGAGGTTGCCTCTGACGGTATCGCCCTCTACGCCCTTGATCTCAACCGCGTAGGCAAGGATGGGATCGCGGGTTTGCTCATGGTAAAACTCCCACACTTTGTTTTCGTAGGAATCCTCCACATAGACTTCGCGCTCAGGCAGGAGGTAAGTGCCGTTCGGACGGGACATCCAGAGAAGGTGCTTGTCCTCGGAGGATTGGGAAGCGGCAAGGCTGTGAAGCAGCCCGGCGTCCAGCTCAAAATCCTCCTTGTAGTTCTGGGTGTGGATGTCCATAATCCGGCGAAGGGCATCCACAAGATCGATGTTTTCAAACTTCATAGGCATCACTCCAAACCGACATCGTGGGACTTCTGCTTAACCGGCGTTTTCCGCTCCGGCTGGCTCTTTGCCGCAGCACGGAGCTGTCCCCGGATAGAAGGCTTTTCCCGCGCTGCTTCCTGAGTCTTCTCTTTTCCGATATATTCAAGCGTCGGTGTCAGCTCTCGATAGCAGCCTTGCACCTTCTTGGCAGAATGGCGGCGGTGAATGGCGAACATCGGCTCACCATCCCGGGTAACGGTGTTGCCCTCAATCCTGACCTTGTACTCCACCATCACCTTGAAGGACTGATTGGACGAGCGGTAGGTAGACAGCATCCCGTCGTTGCGACCGGCGATCTGCGCTTTGAGCGTGTCCATGACGGCTTCCTTAATTTTCTTTTCCTCCGGTGTGAGGCGATGCTTCACCGGTGCCGCCTGTTCCGGCTCTTTGGGAGCCGGAGTTTCGGGACCTTCCTCCGGGACAGCCGTTTTGCTCTGTTCAGCCGGTGTCTGCTCCTGCGCCTTACCGATAGCGGTCTGCCGGACGAACTCTTCGGTGAAAAGACTGACAAGCCCCGGATTTACACTGTCAATAATGAGTTGAGTTGCATGATCCGGGCTGGCATCCATGCCCTTTGCCCATTCCTTGCAATCACGGGAGATATGCCCGTCATGGTCTTTCTGCTGGATGGTATTCGCAAGGACATAAGCGACGCGCTCAGGCGAGAATTTCTCAAGGATGCTTTTGACGGCGGACTCCGCCGCAAGTCGGTTGTTGCCGTAGTAGTCGTTGATGGTCTGCTCAATCGCCTCTTTACAGTCCATGTTCGCTTGCATCGAGGCGCGGTAAGCACCCAGCTCACCAGCTTCAAAGGCATACATCGCAGCTTCCCAGTAAACCGGAATCGCCGTATCCCGCAGCGGCGTAGGGGCTTCCTGTTCCTTCACGGCAAGCCGCTCTTTGAGCTTTTCATCAATACCGGTGATCATCTCAGCCGCCGTTTTGCGGATGGTTTCCAGCGAGCCTTTCAGCTCCTTGGTCTCCTTGTCGGAGGACCAACCGGCGATATAGCCGAAAGAATAATCAGAGGTTTCAATGCCGTACCGCTGGCAGACGGTATAGGCGACGCTTTCTGCCTCGACCTCCTTAGTGCGCCGGTCTTTCTTGTCCTCGGGAGCAACCTTCTCGCCGGGAGTGACGGCGTGAAGCTTGGCATGGGCAATCTCGTGGATCGCCGTCTTGATGGTCTGGATTTCACTCATACCCTCCTGAATGGCAATGCGGTTTTCTACATGAGAGAAGTAGCCTTTTGCGCCATCGGTGATGTTTTCAAAGGCAATGGGAACCGGAGACAGCTCTTTGAGAGCATCAAAAAAGGCGGCGTAGTTTTCCACGCTGCCTGTCAGCTCGTCCACGGCAATATCGGGAAGCTCTTTGCCATCCGTCTGGGACACATCGAACACGCTCACCACCTTGAAGGCGGGACGGGTCACTTCAACCGTCTCGGTGACCGGCTTGCCGTCCTTGTCGAGAACGGGCTTCTGCGTTGCCGGGTCGAGTTTTTCCCTCTCTTCCTGCACCTTGTAAGGTGCAGGGGCAAGGATTTTGATGCCCTTTTCACCCTTCATCACATGGCGGTCGAAGTTGCGCTGCCATGCCGTGTAACCGGCGATCAGCGTCGCATCCGGCTTCTGCATGGCGATGAGAAGCGTATTGTTAAACGAGTAGTTGTAGAACTTGGACATCGTTTTCAGGTACTCTTTGAAGCGTTCGGATTCAAACAGTTCCTTGAGTCCCTGTTCCAGCTTGTCGGTGATTTCCCGGACTTGCTGGGCGTTTCTGTTTTCAGCCATTTATGACCTCCTTACTTATCAAATTCCATCTTGAAGCTGACATACTTGCCGCCTGTGTCATCCAGACGGATCACCGCATCATAGAGCTGCGGGCGTTTCGGCGTATAAAGCCCGGTCACTCTGCACCAACCCTTGTCCAGCAGTTCGGCGGCGATTTTCTTGGTCAGCTTCTTTTTCTTGGAAGAGAAAAACTTGTTGTCCTCCCACATACAGAAAGAGCATTCCTTGTTCGAGCAGTAGTAGTTTCCCTTTCCCACATAGACCGGCGAGCCGCAGCGCGGGCATTTGCCGATGGACTCTCTGCCGGTATCGAAGCGGTTTGCCTCGGCGTCAGAGAGGAAGGGATAGGCTTTGACCAAATCGGAGGTCATCCCCACAATGCCGGAAAGGAACTTGTCCGCATCCGCATTGCCACGCTCGATCTGCATCAGAGTATTTTCCCATTCCGCCGTCATGGAGGGGGAAGTAATTTGTTCAGGCAAGACGCATACAAGGTTGTTGCCGTCCTTTGTAGGCACGAGAGATTTGCCCTTGCGCTCAACGAAGCCACCTTTGACCAGCTTTTCGATGATACCGGCGCGGGTGGCAGGAGTGCCAAGTCCCTTCTTTTCGGTATCATCATCAAACGCATCATTTCCCGCAGTCTCCATAGCCGACAGAAGGGAGTCTTCAGTGTAGGGCTTCGGTGGGGATGTATAGTGCTCGGTGACGCTGGAATCGACAGATGAGAGAATATCCTTCTCGTTCAGAGAAGGCAGCGAGTGTTCCGGCTCGTCCTTTTCCTTGCTCTTGAGCGTTTCCTTGAAGCAGCGCTCAATCGCCTTCCACCCATCCTGCACGACCGTTTTGCCTTTTGCCTTGAACTCGTAACCCTCACAAGTGAGCGTGACCGAAGTTTCGTCATAGATGTGCTTCTCACCGGTAGCGCTCAGAAGGCGCATGGCGATAAGCCGGATGATTTTCTGCTCCGACTCCGGCAGCTCAGTGAGATCCTGATTTTCAAGCTGGACGGTGGGGATAATGGCATGATGGTCAGTGACCTTGGCGTTGTTGGTAATTCGCCCGATGTCCGGCTCGTGGATGATGCCTTCAAAGAGCGGCACCTTTCGGGAGACAATGCCGATCACCTGACGGGCGGTGCTCTCCATATCCTCGGTGATGAACTGACTGTCCGTTCGGGGATAGGTAAGCAGCTTCTTCTCATAGAGGGACTGCACAAGATCGAGCGTCTGCTGGGCGGTAAAACCATAGTAGCGGTTGGCTTCCCGCTGCAAGGTAGTCAGATCATAGAGCTTCGGCGGGTTGACCGTCTTCGTCTCCTTCTTGAGATAGGAAACGACGGCTTGCTTTTTATCGCAAGCCGCCGCAATCGCCTTCGCCTCGTCTTCGGTTTTGACCTTTTCCAGGTCCGCCGTCAGGTTGTCTTTGCTGATATGGACATTGAAGTATTTCTCCTTGTGGAAGGTGGAAATTTTGCCTTCACGCTCCACCAGCATTGCCAGCGTAGGCGTTTGGACGCGCCCGACCACCAGCTTTTTATGATAGAGTGTTGAGAACAGCCTTGTGCCGTTGATACCGACAATCCAATCTGCCTTGGAACGGGCAAGCGCAGCTTCGTAGAGCCAGTCATACTCGCCGCTGCTTCGCAGATGGGCAAAGCCCTCCCGGATTGCTCTGTCTTCCAACGAGCTGATCCACAGGCGCTTGAAAGGCTTCGTGCAACCGGCTTTGTTGTAGACCAACCGGAAAATCAGCTCGCCCTCGCGCCCCGCATCGGTGGCGCAGACAAGCTCGGTCACACGCTTATCGCGCATGAGGTCGCACAGCACTTTGAACTGCTTCTGCTTGTCCTTCGGGACTTCAAACAGCCATTCCTCCGGGACGATGGGGAGATCGCCGTACCGCCATTTGGCAAAGCGCTCATCATAGGAGCTTGCGTCCGCAAGCCCCACAAGATGACCAACGCACCAAGATACGATGTAGTTGTTTCCTTCGAGATAGCCGTCCTTACGGCAGGAAGCGCCCAGCACCTTCCCGATGGCGGCTCCAACACTCGGTTTTTCCGCAATCACTAAGATCAAATCGTTTCCTCCGTTTCTTTGGTTTCGTCCCCGTTATCCTCATCGTCAGCAATGACAGGCTCTTCGTCCTCATTGATATACGGATCTTCCTCATAACCCTCGTCATCGAAGAAATCCAGATCCTCGTCCTTCTGCTTCTTGCCGCGCACAAACTTGAAGTAGTAATACGCACCACCGCCGATGCCGACCAGCGCGATGATGCCGATGATCAGGGCAATGTTCGGGGAAGCGTTTTCCGGCTCTTCGGGCGCTTCGGCTTCCGCGTCCTCGACCGGCTCTTCCGGCTCAGGTACAGCGCCGGTACACTCGCTCATGTTTGTTTTGCAGACAGGGCATTCCGTATTGACAGCTCCGGCCTCGCAGCGGGTATCGCAGTTACAGGTAGTAAGCGAAGATGCCGTTTCCTCATCCAACAGGGCAAGCAGATCGGCTTCGTCCACCATGTTGAGGAAATAGGTCTGGTACTGTTCCTCTTCCTCGTTGATGGGCGCATCATAATCGATCACAACATAGAAGGTGTTGCCGGTCTTGGTCTGTACTGTGATGAACTGCTTATTCGTCGCCTTGTCATAGAGCAGATCGCGGGTATAAGCGTTGCCTTCACCGTCAATCGGCTCGCCCTCATACGGTTCAGGCTCTTCGGGTGCTGCGGTTTCCGGTGTTGCTTCGGGCTGGGTCGCCTCCGTGACCGGAAGCTCCTGCTCGGTATCATCCGCATAGGCGAATGCGGGTACAGTGAACGAGATACAAAGCGCGAAGCACAGTGCAAGTGCCGCCAGAGTGCGGATTCCTTTTCTCTTAGTCATTGTCCGTCACCTCCTGCTGGGTAGTGGTAGGCTTTTCCGCCTTGCCGTCCTTCATCGCGGCAAGGAACGCCATAATCTGATCCTTGTCCATGACCATCGCACGGACGGTGTTGACGATTTCAAGGTTTTCCAGCTCGGTTTTCTTGTCGTACAGCTCCTTGAGCTGCCCCTGCAGGTCCTCGACCTTCTTCTCGGTTTTGGCGATTTCCGCGCAAACCTTCTGATATTTCGGGTTCATTAAAACGCTCCTTTCAGTTAATAGTTGGGTCTTCCAAAGGCGTAAAAGTGAGACTGCCAGTAGGAAGTGTTGATGGATGTGTACTGGATGGGATCGCCGCAGTGCAACATCACATTGTCGCCCACATAGATGCCCACATGGGACACGCCCGGTGTGTCGTATGTGCCGACAAAGAAGACAAGATCCCCCGGCTTCACATCGGCGCTGGAAACAGGCGAACAGACATTGTAAAGCCCCTGCGCACCCAGCCGCCCGGTGTTGACAAGTCCGCTGTTTGTGAGAACATAACTGACGAATCCCGAACAGTCAAAGGAAGTGGACGGATTTGAGCCGCCCCAAACATACGGGTAGCCGAGATATTTTTCTGCCTCTGCGATGAGAGTTGCGAACTTCTCGTCCGTCAGATACTCCGCATTGACCGTGTAGTCATCGGGTGGGTTTTCAATGTACTTGTCCACATAGCCGGAGCCGGGGAACAAATCCTCGCGGTTGCCCAGCGTTGACATATAGGCTGAGTACATGGAGAGCTGGTCTTCATTCATGATGTAGACCGGCAAATGGGAGAGGTCAAAGTTTTCCAGCGTAACGGTACAGATGTAGTAGTTGTATGGGACTTCGACCTCATAAGTGTAAGTTTCCGTGCTGGTTTCGCCGGTTTCTGGATCGGTGACAGTCGTTGTCCCGGTACGGGTCTCTGTCCGGTAGCGTACCTCAACCTCCACATCCTCAGTGAGGATATATTGCTGGTCAAAGAGCGTTTGAAGAAGTCCCTGAACTTCGTCCAGTGTGAACTCTCCCTCATTGAAGGCAGATAGAATGGAGATCAGCACATAGGGATCGTGCTCAATCGCGTCAAGGTCAAAGTGGTACTCGTCGTAGTCGTGTGTTCTCTCGTAGTTATCCAGATACGATTGCAGCTCCGCCTCCATCTGACAATACTGCGCCTCCGCGCCGGTCATGGCATCGTCCTCACTGAGGTAGGAAGTGGCGATGACAGACGAGGTAGTAGAGGTGAACATTGCCGTACAGGAGCTAATCCCGGCGGACAACAGGATCAGAATCATCAAGCCAGCTCCCAGCCAAGCAAAGACCTTTTTGTTCTTGGAGATAAAGTCCTTGACCTTATCCGACGCTTTCTCCCGGACGGTTTTACCGGTAGACTTGGTAGCGGTGGATGCGGTCTGCGCCCCGGCCTTGCGAGCTGCGGCGTATTCCTTCTTGATGTGCTGCTTCTGGTAATGCTTGTTCATGTTGGCGCGGGAGGTCTTCATCTCAGGATTTTCGGCGACCGTCTTCTCAAAATGGAGCTTCCGGTCAGCGGCCTCGGCCTTTTGTTCCAGCTTGGACACCTTCTCGAAGGGCTTGTTCGCGCTTCGTTCCTTGTGGTGCTGGTAGTGGCGGACAACAGACTCTGCGGCAATCTCTGTTTTATGGGCAGCTTCCACGCCAGAGTTTTCCTGCTCCACCTCATGGATTTTGCCGTGAATGCCGGAGGCAAGGGTATCGCCGACCTTGCGGACGGTCTTATCTGCCTCAAACTGCAATTTGCTTTGCCCTTTGGGAACTTTCAGCTCGTCTTCAAAGTAGAGGCGGGTTTTGCCTTTGCCGGTTCCCTCGTCAAAGACGCGCTCCTTTTTCAGAACCTTCTTGGTGGGGAGTTTTTCACGGGCGGCATCCAGACGCTCATGCGCCTTTTGGGACTTGCGCTCCAACCGCTCAATCCGTCGGGAAGCTGGGGCATCGCCGCCAAAGTCCGGCATCTCTGCGGAGGTTTCAGCCGCCCGTTCCAGAACGGCCTCACCGTCAATCTGCCTCTCGGCACGAGGTCTGCTGACCTTGCCGGTAACAGCGGTATCGGCAAATGCTCTCCCATAGTCCACGGAATGGGAGTGATAGGCTTCCGAATGCAGGGCGTGAGGCGAAGATGTATCGCTGACAGGCAGATCACCCGGCTTGTACTCTTGCGCCGCATCTGCGGACTGTGTTTCGGCCTGAGCCTGACTCACTGCGTCTTCCAGCTCATCAGGACGAAGCTGCCGCCGCTTCTTGACCTCTTCGGCAATATCGCCGGTTTCCGTGTCGTGGGGCGCAACAAGTTGGGCGTCCTCAAGCCGTTTTGACACTTTTTCTGAGGTGCCTTCGGTGAGGTTTTCTTCCACTGCGCCGTCTCTGGTCATCCGCAGGACAACCCGGTCTTTGGGCTTCAATTCATCATGCGGCATCAGATTTCACCTCCAATCCGCGCCTCGGCAAGTTCCTTGTATTCAGGGTTTAACTCAATTCCGACATAGTGACGGTCAAGCTGCTTTGCGACCATACCGGTTGTGCCGCTGCCTATGAAGGGATCAAGGACAACGCCGTCTTTCGGGCATCCGGCAAGCAGACAGGTTTCAACCAGCTTCGGCGGGTATGCGGCATAGTGACCGCCTTTGAAGGGGACAGTGTTGATAATCCAGACATCCCGCTTGTTACGCAGCGGATTGATCATCTCATCGGAGATAGCACCGTGTTCCCGGCACAGGTTGATGGTCTGCTGCTTTGCCTGTCCGGGGATCGGCTCCCCGTATTTGTTGCTTCCCTTGACCCCGCGCTTGAGCCTGCTTACCGTTCCGGGAGCAATCGGCTCGGAAATGGCCTTGTAGTCAAAGAAATACTTCCGTGACTTCGAGAACAGAAAGATATGCTCATAGCAGCGGGCGCAGCGGTCTTTGACGCTTTCCGGCATCGGGTTTTCTTTCATCCAGATAATGTCATTGCGCAAATACCAGCCGGAGTCGCGGAGCGAAAAGGCCAGCATCCACGGGATTCCGATCATATCCTTGGGTTTGCAGCCCTCAACCTTGTAGTTGAGAGCCACAGCCTGACCGTTTCTGCCCTTGGGATTCTTTGCGTCCACATAGCCGCCCTGATTGCCTTTCCCGGCATAGGTGTCGGAGATGTTGAGCCAGAGCGTCCCATCCGAACGCAGAACGCGCCTGACTTCGGTGAACACTTCCGTCAGGCGCGAGATGTATTCCTTTGGCGTTGCCTCTCTGCCGATCTGCCCGTCCACACCGTAATCACGCAGCGCGTAATACGGCGGGGAGGTGATGCAGCAATGGACGCTTTCATCGGGCAGCGTTTTGAGGACTTCGAGACAATCGCCGGTGTAAATGTGATCAAGCTGTATGGGGACTCCCTCCTTTCTGCGAGACTTGATGCGCAATCAGTCGGAGAAATACTCGTCCGGCTCGTAGTCCTCGTCATCGTCCAGCTCATCCTCCCAGCGGTCGATGATGGACTCGGCCTCCTTCGCCGCTTCGCGGTACAGGGAAAGACGATTGCGCTCATAGGCGGCATAGGCCGGGATGAACTTGCCAAACTCCTGAATGGCGCGGACATCCTTGGTGCGCATATCCGATACCATGTCGATCAGCTCGGCCATCGTCAGCAGATCCTCAATCATGCTGTCGTACTTCTCCTTGGGGATGGTGACGAAATCATCCTCATACTCGTCTTCCTCATCCATATCAAAAGCGGAAGGAGAGCCGGACACACGGTAGATGTGTTCTTTCTCCTGAATGGAGTCGAGAATACCGCCGATGACCTCCGTCGCCTCATTGGCGCACTCGGCGATTTCCTCGCGGACATGGAGGTAAGCGCGGTGGTGCTTTTTCAGCTCGTCCTCCTTGCGGATCAGGTTGACCAGCTCCACGGTCAGCCCCATCAGGCCGAAGAAGCTGTCCATGCCTTCCTTGACCTCGCGGAAGCTCATCTCAACCGGCGTATCGCCGAAAATCTCGGTCATCTCGTCAACGGTGATCTCAAAGTTCTCATTCATATTCTTTTTCATAAAGGTAGTCCTCCTTAATTCTGCAAGGTTTCTTCGGGTTTGGTGGTCATGTAACGATAGAGCATCGTGTCCTTCGGGAAGTCATCCTTGAAGGGGACGATGGTGGAGCCGTAAAAGATCAAGCCTTCACCGGCGTTGGAGTTGGTGATGTAGTTCTGCTGGCTGGGCGAGATGTTCAGCGCCTTCGAGAGGATCTGCCGGTCGCCGCTTGCCTGGTTCAACAGGTAAACGAAGTCCGAGTTCTCAAAAATGTTCTCTATTTCTCTGGAAGCCAGCAAATCCTTGACATTTTGAGTAATTCCGGTTGGGATCTGTGTGTGATTATCGGACAGCTTTTTATCTGTCCCTCCGGGGATTTCTCCCATTTTCAGCGGTGTGTCACTTCACACCCGGCATAGCATATCTTTTTATCCGACAGTTCTGCGCTGTCTGCCGAAACGATAGCGGGGACTCGTGGAGCTGTTATATTCCATGCCATCACAGGCTGGGTTCAAGCTCTATGCGTTGCGTGTGTGTCGGTTATTGCACTGGCACTTCCACTCGGATCAGGATTGCAAAACCCTTTCCGTTTCTTTCCCGCTGATAATCCTGACTGTCTACTTCGGCTTCAATCAGGACGGCATACTTTGTGCTCTCATGCAAATCAAAACACAAAGCAATTTACCTCCCCATTTACGGAATCTCTTCCAGATTTCCACGCTGTATGCTGCCGTCTGCTCTTCCTTCAAGAGCAAATGGAACTCGTCCATGTAGTAGCGGGTCGCCTTATGCTGGGCGCGGTTGATGGTCACACGGTTCCAGACCTGATCCTGCACAATGAGCATCCCAAGCTTCTTGAGCTGCTTTCCGAGCTGCTTGATGTCATAGCAGACGAAGCGATTATTCACATCCACATTCGTCCGGTGATTGAAGACATTCAGCGAGCCATGCACATAGATTTCAAGGGCAGTGGCAATCCGCTGTGCCTCCGGCTCACTCTGACTGCGCAGGATGTTGTAGAGGTCTTCGAGAATAGGCATCTTCTCAGGGACCGGATCGGCAAGGTAGTCCTGATACACCTTGCGGACGCTGCGGTC
>ENA-OYZF01000951-OYZF01000951.1-human-gut-metagenome-genome-assembly--contig:-NODE-951-length-10679-cov-4.480892_pt1 | contig 10679 bp, 6 predicted proteins | sample MGYA00244074_ERZ653472 | MGnify/ENA primary metagenome ERZ653472 (study PRJEB26926, sample SAMN06165179) | human gut metagenome | biome: ENVO:00009003; feature: ENVO:2100002; material: ENVO:00002003... | reverse complement strand
AGATGTGTATAAGAGACAGCCCCTCGCCGGCGAATTCGACGCGGCGCTCGTGGCGGATGATCTCGCGCATTTCGGACTGGCTCTTCGAACCGTAGGCATAGGTGGGCATGCCGACGCGGCCGCGCACGCGGTTCACGGCGTCGTAAACGGCATCGGAGGGCGTGGCGTCGACCTCGTTCTGCGCCTCGGCGAACATCAGCAGCACGTCGGCGTAGCGGATGAACATGTAGTTGGTCTCGCCGTTGCTGTCGTCCGAATCGCGCTTCTGCGCGTCGTAGATCGTGAGTTTCCGGTGTGCGAAGCCCGTGAACTGGCACACCTCCCCGGCCGGGCAGTTGGCCTTGCCGAGGAACGTGCTCCCGGGATAGAAATTCGTCGCCGCGAAACGCGGATCGAGGTTGTCGTACTTGTCCATCGTGGCCGCACCGTCGGTCGTCGTCCGGTAGTCCATCACCAGATCGAGCAGCGGTGCGTTGTTGCGGTACTGGACGCTGTAAACGTTGAACGAATTGACGGCCGTGTTCTTGGTCTTCGAGAATTCGATGTTGAAGACGCACTCGCAGCTGTGCTCGTTCGCCGGCAGGAAGAGTTTCCGGTAGTCGCCGAACAGGTCGTAGCCCGCCTGGGCCTCCTTTTCGATCACGGCTTTGGCCGCATCGGCCGCAGCCTGCCATTTCGCGGCGTCGTTCGAGGGGTTGACCAGCTTGCTGGCCTCGAAAAGCAGCAGACGGGCCTTGAGGGCCATCGCCGCGCCGCGCGTGGCGCGCCCCTGGTCGGCGGCTTTGGTCCACTGCCAGTCGAGCAGTTCGCGGTCGATGATGTCGTTCAGATCGTCGAGAATCGCCCGCACCACCTCCTCGCGCGAGGCGCGGGGCAGCGAACCGTGCGCATAGACGGGCTCTTCGAGGATCAGCGGCACGCCGTTGTAATAGGTCACCAGCATGTAGTAATAGAGCGCGCGGAGGAACTTGGCCTCGCCCTCCATCTGCACCCTGCGGTCGTCGGCCACGACGGCGGCAGGCAGGCGGTTGAGATGGGTGTTGCAGCGTCCGATGCCCTCGTAGCACTTTTTCCAGCGGTTGGCGATGATGCCCGAGCTGTTGGCCGTGTGGGTCCCCTGGGCGATGACGTTGTATCCGCCCGCGTTGTTGTAATTATAGGCGTTGGGCGTGCAGGTCTCTTCGAGCAGCGGCGCCGAGTCTCCGAACAGCGCGCTGTTGGTCAGTATGTTGTAACAGCCGGTCATGGCGGCCTCGGTTCCTTCTTCGGTTTCCCAGAACGTCTCGACCGTATATTTGTCGGTGGGAATGGTGTCGAGGTTGCAGGAGGCCAGCGCCGCCGCACCGCAAAGCATCAATCCGATTACTGTTTTTTTCATGTTTTTCCGTATTTGAAGCGATTAGAAAGTAATGTTGAAGCCGAAGTTGATCGTCCGCAGCGAAGGATACTGCATCAGGTTGGTCGACGAAAGGTCGATCTCGGGGTCGAACATCTTCAGCGGGGAGATCGTGAAGAGGTTCTCGCCGTTGACGAAGATCTGGCACTGGCTCATTCCGAGCTTCGAAATCCACCTCTTGGGGAGGGTGTACGAGAGTTGCAGCTGCTTGCAGCGCAGGTACGACGCATCGTAGAGCCACTGCGTGTTCTTGTAGTCGTGCATCTCGGGCGCGCCCGTGGCGGTGTGGAGGATCGGCAGGCGGGAGTTGTGGTTCTCGGGGGTCCACGCGTCGGTCGCCCACTCCTTCAGCACGCCCGCTCCGTTCCAGAACGGGGCTGCGAGGTTGCCCGAAAGATAGGTCTTCACGTCGGCGACGCCCTGGAACTGCGCCGAAAGTTCGAGTCCCTTCCATCCCAGCGAGAAGTTGAAGGCGTAGGTGATGCTCGGCGTAAGGTTGCCGCAGACGGCGCGGTCGTCGTTGTCGATCTTGTCGTCGTTGTTGAGATTCTTGTAGCGGATGTACCCGGGCTTCACGCCGCTGCCGACGGTCACCGAATTGGCGATCTCCTCGTAACTGTTGTAGAAGCCGTCGGCCTGGTAGAGATACCACGCGTCGATGGGTTCGCCCTCGCGGATGATGTTGAAGGTCTTGATGTACTCCTGCCCGTCGAGGTCGACGACGATGTTCTTGTTGTAGCAGAAGTTGCCGCCGAGGCTGTAATGGAAATTCTTGACCGCGCTCCGCCACTGGAGGTTCAGCTCGACGCCGTCGTTGGCCACCACGCCGATGTTCTGCTTCGGGCCGTTCAGGTTGCCGATCTGCGCCGGAATCTTCACGTCGCGCAGGATGCCTTCGGTGCGTTTCTTATAGAGGTCGACGCTGAACAGCAGGCGGTGGTCGAAGGCCTCGAAATCCAGTCCGAGGTTGTAGGTGCGGGTGGTCTCCCACGAGATGTTCTCGTCGACGAAATCCTTGATCGCCGCGCCGCCCGACAGCACGTCGCCGAAGCTGTAATTGTAGCTCTTGTTCGCCAGCACGGCCATCAGGTACTCGTAGTTGCCGATGGCCTGGTTGCCCATCTCGCCGACCGAGCCGCGGAGCTTGAGCACGTCGACCGCCCGGACGTTCTGCATGAAATTCTCCTTGTCGATGCGCCATCCGACCGACACGGCGGGGAAGAAGGCCCATCGGTTGCCCTTGGCGAATTTCGACGAACCGTCGTAACGCGCCGTCACGTCGATCAGGTATTTCTCCTTGTAGTCGTAGGTGATTCGCCCGAAGTAGGAGAAGAGCAGTTCGAGCGACGATCCGCCCGAAATATCCTCCATCGTGGAGCCGACCGACAGGGCGGTGAGCTGGTTGTTGAAGTAGTCGCGTTTCTTGGCCTGGAAGTTCTTGCCGTCGTAACGCTTGTACTCCGTGCCGACCATCACGTTGAAGTTGTGGTTGCCGCCGAAGCTCTTGCCCCACGAAAGGGTGTTGTAGAAGGTGTAGTTGATCGCGTTGTTGTCCCAGTCCTTGGCCGAAACGTAGGCGCTGAAGTTCTTCCGCTCAAGAGTTTTGGGATTGTAGGTGTACATCGCGTGCTTGAAGTCCTTCGAATAGTGGTCGACCTTCACGTAGCCCAGGTTGGCGTTGTACTTGATGCCCCACGGCAGGTCGTAGCCGATGTTGATGCGCCCCAGAATGCGGTGAAGCTGACGTTTGGTGTTGCCCTCGTGCAGCTCCATGAGCGGATTCTCGGGGTTGTTGCGCCCGGGGGTCGAGAGCCACGTCGAGAGCCACTTGCCGTCGGGCAGCTGCGTGCCGAAGATCGGCAGGGCGCGGTTGATGACGTTGACCGTCGTCGATACGCCGTAGATCGGGTCGGTGTTGTAGCGCAGGTTGCCCAGCAGGCTGATGCCCACCTTCAGGCGCTTGGTCACCTGCGCGTTGATCTTCATGTCCCACGAGAAGCGTTCCGCGTCGTCGTTGGCGACCATGATGCCGCGCTGGTTCATGTAACCGCCGCCCAGCGAGTAGGAGATCTTGTCCGTGCCGCCCGAAACGCGGGCGTTGTACTGCTGGAGAAAACCGTTCTGGTAGCAGAGGTCGTACCAATCGGAGGCGGGATAGATGTACTTGTCGTGCTTCATGCCCTCCTCGTATTCGAGGATGTCGTCGCGGTTGTAGGTCACCGTCAGCTTGCCTTCGTTCAGTTCGGCCTGGTTGCGCATGTTCATATACTGAATCGGGTCGGTCACCACGTCGGGCACGTAGGTCGCCGACTGAATGCCGAAGTTGGCGCTCAGCTTCACCACCGGCGCGCCCTTCTTGGCCTGCTTCGTGGTGATGAGGATGACGCCGTTGGCGGCCTTGGAACCGTAGATCGAGGCCGAAGCGTCCTTCAGCACCGAGATCGTCTCGATGTCGCCGGGATTCAGCTCGTTGAGCGAATACTCCATGCCGTCGACCAGCACCATGGGGCTGGAACTGCTCATCGTGCCGACGCCGCGTATGCGGATCGTCGCGCCGTCGCTGCCGGGCTTCGACGAAGCCTGGTTGATGTAGACGCCGGGCATCGAATAGAGCGCCTGCGAGGCGTGCGTCATGGGCTGGTTCTCGATCTCCGACATCTGCCGCACGGCGACCGAGCCGGTCAGGTTGACCTTCTTCTGCACGCCGTATCAGATCACCACCACGTCGTCGAGGAGCTGGTTATTCTCCTTCAGCACCACGGTCAGATGCGTCCGGTTGCCCACTTCGACCTGCGCCGCGTCGTAGCCGATGAACGACACGCTGAGCCGCGCGCCCGCAGTCACGTTCAGGGCGAATTCGCCCTTCGAATTGGTCACCATGCCGTTCGTCGTGCCCTCGACCAGCACGTTCGCCCCCACGATCGGATCGCCGGCCTCGGTCTCGACGCGGCCCTTCAGCTGGTATTCCCGGCCCCGGCCTGCCGGGTCGGATTTGTAAAGCACGATGTGGCGGCCTTCGAGTTTGGCCAGAATTCCCTGGTCGGCGAGCACGCCGTCGAGCAGTTTCAGGACGTTCTGATCGTGCGCCTCGACCGAAACGCGCTTCCGGAGGTCGATCTCGCTCTCCCGATACCAGAACGAGTAGCCGCTCTGCGTCTTGACCGCTTCGATCACCTCGCGCACGGTGGCGTTCTTCAGCGTCAACGAAATCACGGGATTCTGCGCGTAAAGAGCCTGGGCCGCCACCGTGAACCAACACAGGGTCAGCAATCCGCTCAGTCTGCACAGCATCCGCTGGCCGAAAAGGTCCCGGAAGGACCTTCTGCTGGTAGAATTGTTACTCATAAGGATTGAAATTTAGGTTGTAGTGAAAAAAATCGTGAATCTCTATCGGTTTCTGTAAAGCTCGAAATGGTTCTTGCGGCTGCGGCAGAGGATGCGGCTGTCGGCCGAGATGATCCGCATGATTTCGTGGATGTTCTCGCCGTCGACGAACTCACCCGTGAAACAGATCCTGCGCAGCCGTTCGTCGGGGATCGTGATGTCGACGTTGAACTGCCTTTCGAGGCTCCGGGCGATCGACGCCAGGGGTTCGGCCCGGAAGTAGAGCCTGTCCTCCTGCCACGAGAGCACCTGCTCGACGTTCACCCTGCGCAGCGACAGCAGTCCGGAGGTCCTCTCGAAGAATCCCTGCTCGCCGGGACGCAGCCGCACGCTCCGCGACTCGGGACCGCCGTCCACCAGCAAGCTGCCCGTCGCCAGCGTGATCTGGTAATTCTCGTCCTCGGAATAGGCGTGCACATTGAAAGTCGTTCCGAGCACCGTCGAGACGACCTGTCCCGTGACGACGACGAAGGGCCTGCGGGCGTCGTGCTCGACCTCGAAATAGGCCTCGCCGTCGACCTCCACGCGGCGTTCGTCGCCGAACAGCGCGGGATAGACGATGCGCGTGCCGCCGTTGAGCCGCACCCGCGAACCGTCGGGCAGCACCACGTCGGACTTCACGCCCAGAGGCGTCGAGACGCTCACCGGCTGCGCCGCGGCGACCAGACGGCTTTCGGTCCGGCGTCCGCCCATGAACCAGCTGCCGCAGACGACGCCCGCCATCACGGCCGCAGCCGCGGCGTAGCGGACGATCCGCATCCGGATTCCCCGGCGGCGGATGCGCGAGCGCACGTCGGCCCACACCGCCTCCCGCATTCCGTCGGCCATGGCGTCGACTCCGGGTCCCACCCGGATGCCGTCCAGCAGCTCCGCCAGCCTGCGGCGGTCGCGCTCCGAACCTTCGATCAGTTCCGCCACCTCCGGCTCCCTCTTCGTATGCTGATATTGCATGATTTCTCCTTTTTGGTCGTATACACATATAGAGTGCGAAAGCCGCGGTTCCGTTTAAGGGAACCGCGGCTTTTTTTCGTTTTTTTCATTCCGGCAGGCGTCAGAAACGCGCCGTGAAGAGGAACAGCAGCAGGGAAACCAGCTTCAGGTCGGGATAATGCGTGCGTATGCCGGCCACGATCCTGTCGACGGCGATCTTGATCTGGACCCGCACCGTGCTCTCGGAGAGCGACAGCGCCTCGGCGATCTCGCGCGACGACAGCCCCTCCTGCCGGTTGAGCAGGAACACCGTGCGGCAGCGTTCGGGCAAATCGTTTATGAGACGGCGCACCAGCTCCTCGACTTCGGCCTCTATCAACCGGCTATCGGGAGCGTCTTCGCTGTGGGGGGGGGAATTTCGGTCGATCAGCGAGATGGGAATCTCCTCGAACGAGAGGCAGCGGCGGCGCGTACGGGACTCCTTCAGATACCGGTTCGCCTCGTTGCGCGCGACGACGTAGAGGTAGGCGTCGATGTTTTCGATCCTCCGCAGCGCGACGCGGGACTTCCAGACGGCGACGAAGACGTTGCTCACGACCTCGCCGCAGGCCTCCCTGTTGCGCAGAAAATAGTAGGCGAACAGGAAAACGCTCCGGTAATAGAGATCATAGAAAACCCGGAAAGCGTAATCGTCGTTCTCGCTTACGGAAACAAGCAAATCCTCAAGTTCTTTTTTCTTCTCCACGTCCGGGCATGTTCAGGCTTTCACAAGACAAAATTAGGAAACTTTTTCAGAACCGCAATATACGGTTCCGTTAAAATCCCGCGACGCGGCCCCGGAGCGGCAGCCGCAAAGAGAGAGAGGGACCGCGCCCTCCGCACGGTCCCTCTCTCCGCCGGCCTGCGGCCGGATTATTTCCCTTCGTCGCCGCTGCGGATCTCCTTGCGGCGGATCTTGCCGCTGATGGTCTTGGGCAGCGACTCCACGAACTCGATCACGCGCGGGTATTTATAAGGAGCCGTGATGCGCTTCACATGGTCCTGCAACTCCCTGACCAGCGCCTCCCCGGCCTGCCCGCGGTAGGCCTCGGCGAGCACGATCGTCGCCTTGACGACCTGGCCGCGGATCTCGTCGGGAACGCCCGTAATGGCGCACTCCACCACCGCCGGGTGGGTCATCAGGGCGCTCTCCACCTCGAACGGACCGATGCGGTAGCCCGAACTCTTGATCACATCGTCGGCACGCCCCACGAACCAATAGTAGCCGTCCTCGTCGCGCCACGCCACGTCGCCCGTATAATACACCCCGTCGTGCCACGCCTCGCGGGTCAGCTCATCGTTCAGGTAGTAACCCTTGAACAGCCCGAGGGGCTTGCCCCCGTCGGTGCGGATCACGATCTGCCCCTGCTCGCCGTCCTCGGCCGAACGGCCGTCGGGGGTCACCAGGTCGATCCGGTACTGGGGATTGGGCACGCCCATGCTCCCGGGTTTGGACTTCATCCACGGGAACGTGGCCAGTGTCAGCGTCGTCTCGGTCTGCCCGAAGCCCTCCATCAGGCGGATGCCCGTCAGGCGCAGGAAGGTGTCGTACACGGCTCCGTTCAGCGCCTCGCCCGCCGTGGTGCAGTACTCCAGCGACGAGAGGTCGTATTTGGTGAGATCCTCGCGAATCAGGAAGCGATAGACCGTCGGAGGCGCGCACAGCGACGTGATGCGGTACTGCTCGATCTTGCGCAGCATGTCCGCGGGCGTGAACTTCTCGTGGTCGTAGACGAACAGGCAGGCCCCAGCCAGCCACTGCCCGTAGAGTTTGCCCCACGCGGCCTTGGCCCACCCCGTGTCGGCGATCGTCAGGTGCAGGCTGCCTTCGTGGAGGTTGTGCCACAGCAGCCCCGTGGTGATATGTCCCAGCGGATAGGTGAAGTCGTGGGCCACCATCTTCGGCTCGCCGGTCGTCCCCGAGGTGAAATACATCATCATCACGTCGTCGTTGGCGTTCACCCGCTCCGGGCGCACGAAAGGAGCCGCCTTTTCGATGCCGGCGTGGAAATCGAGAAACCCTTCGGGGACCTCGGGCCCCACGCTGACGAGCAGTTCGGTCGTGGGGCTTTCGGGCATGGCCGCCGCGATGTGATCGGTGATCACCCGCTCGCCCGCCGCGACGATGGCCTTGATCCCGGCCGTATTGCAGCGGTAGACTACGTCCTTTTTGGTCAGCAGGTGGGTTGCCGGGATCACCACCGCGCCCAGCTTGTGCAGCGCCAGAATCGAGAACCAGAACTCGTAGCGGCGCTTGAGGATCAGCATCACCACATCGCCCTTTCCGATGCCGAGGCTCTGGAAATACGAGGCCGTGCGGTCGCTTTCGCGCTTGATGTCGGCAAAGGTGAACCGGATTTCGGCGCCCTGGTCGTCGGTCCACAGCAGCGCCTCCTTGCCGGGCTGCTCGGCGGCGTATGCGTCCACCACGTCGTAGCCGAAATTGAAATTCTCCGGAACCCGTATGTGCAGGTTCTTCCGGTAATCCTCCTGCGAGACGAAGGAGGTCTGGGATAAAAATCGCTCTACCATGCTGCCGTTACATTATTATGGCCAGAAACCGCACCGTTTTGCCGTCGAGGGCTTTCATCCCGTGCGGCAGACCCGAATCGAAATAGAGGCTGTCGCCCGTGTTCAGCACGATCTCCTTGCCGTTCAGCCCGATCAGCAGGCGGCCCTCCAGCACGTAGTTCATCTCCTGCCCGGGGTGGCAGTTCAGGTGCATCGGGGCGTCGTCCGCAGCCGGCTCGACCGTCACGATGAAGGGGTCGATCTTCCGGTCGCGGAATCCCGCCGCCAACGCCTCGTACTTGTAGGCCTTCTGCCGTTCGACCGACACGCCCTTTCCGGCGCGGGTGATGAAATAGGCGTTCATCTTCGGCTCCTCGCCGAACATCAGCACATCGAGGCTGATCCCGTAATGGCGGGATATGGTTTGCAGCACGTTCACCGAAAAATCGGCCGTGCCGCTCTCCATCTCCCTGTACTGTCCGACCGGAAGGTTGCAGCTCGCAGCCACCTCCTCCTGGGTAAGTTCAAGCGCTTCGCGCAGCCCGCGCAAACGGGTCGCAATCGACTGAATAGGGTCACACATTGTCTTTTCGTTTTAAATGAAAGGTCCGCGCTGCGGGTCCCGGACGAACAGGTTACAATCCGGAAGGCCGCCCGTACGGCCCCTGCGCACCGCACGGGCCGTTTTCACTGGATGCAGGCCGTAAATATACTAAAAACTCTTAAAAACCGCAACTTCGCGCTCCGTTTCCCTTCCGCGCGCCTGCGGCGGCTGTAATCAATCCGGCGGCGGAGCGTTTCGCCAAACGAGAGCGGCAGCCATCCTCCCCGACCGCCGTTTTTCCGCCGGATGCAAAAAAATCCGGGCCGGATTTTGTTTTTTCCCGCAGAAGCCCTATATTTGCCTCCAACAACCGGACGAATGACGATTTTCAACCATATCCATCATCACCATCACCACTTTACCGAGGGGTAGGTTGATTATGTATATGTAAGAGGTTATTATAGAATACATGAAGCTCACCCCCTGCGGGTGGGCTTTTTTGCGTGCCGAACCGCAGGTGGGTGTCCGAAAGAAGCAAACAATCAAACACACACCGAATATGTTACGAATAGCCATCCAGGCCAAGGGCCGACTGAACGAACAGAGCATCGACCTGCTTTCCGAAGCAGGCATCCGCGTTGCCGAGAGCAAGCGCAAACTCATCTCCCGCGCGGAAGGCTTTCCGCTGGAAGTCCTCTACCTGCGCGACGACGACATCCCGCAGGCCGTCTCGATGGGGGTCGCCGACCTGGGCATCGTGGGGCTGAACGAGGTCGCCGAGAAGGGTTTCCCCGTCGAGCAGATCATGGACCTCGGGTTCGGAGGCTGCCGCCTCTCGCTGGCCGTACCCAAAACGACCTCCTACGAAGGCCTCGCGTTCTTCCGCGGCCGGCGCGTCGCCACCTCCTACCCCAACATCCTCGCCCGCTACTTCGCCGAGAAGGGGATCGAGGCCGAGATCCACACCATCGAAGGCTCCGTGGAGATCGCCCCGGCGGTAGGCATGGCCGACGGCATCTTCGACATCGTCTCCTCGGGCGGCACGCTCATCTCCAACGGGCTGGTCGAGGTCGAGAAGGTCCTCTTTTCCGAGGCGGTGCTCATCGCCTGCCCGGGGCTTGACAGCGACAAGCGCCGCGAAACGGAGCAGCTGACCTTCCGCCTCAACTCGATCCTCGACAGCCGCGGCATGAAATACGTGCTGATGAACCTCCCCAAGGAGCGGCTCGGCGACGCCATCCGGATACTCCCCGGCATGCGCAGCCCGACGGTGCTGCCGCTGGCGCAGGAGGGGTGGTGCTCGATCCACGCCGTCATCTCCCAGGACCAGTTGTGGGAGCGCATCGAACGGCTCAAGGAGATCGGGGCCGAAGGCATCCTGATCCTGGCACTCGAAAACATGATCCGCTAAAAATCCGGAACCGTCATGGAAATTCTGAAAATCCACAACAATCCCGAACGCGCCGAGTGGGCCGCCCTCACCGAGCGCTTCACCCGGGAAGAGGAGGAGATCACGCGACAGGTGACCGAAATCCTCGCCGACGTAAAATCCGGCGGCGACCGCTCGCTGCGCGAAGTCACCCGCCGCGTCGAGGGGCGCGATCCCCGGACGTTCGAAATTCCGGCCGACGTGCGCGCCGCAGCCGCCGCGCTCATCCCCGCCGCGCTGAAAGAGGCCCTCGCCGCCGCGAAAGCGAACATCGAGACCTTCCACCGCGCCCAGCTGCCGCCCGAGGTCGACATCGAGACGATGCCGGGCGTCCGGTGCGTGCAGCGCGCCGTGCCGATCCGCCGCGTGGGCCTTTACATCCCGGGCGGCAAGGCGCCGCTCTTCTCCACGGTGCTGATGCTGGCCGGGACGGCCAGCATCAGCAC
>ENA-OYZF01000946-OYZF01000946.1-human-gut-metagenome-genome-assembly--contig:-NODE-946-length-10735-cov-10.793914_pt1 | contig 10735 bp, 7 predicted proteins | sample MGYA00244074_ERZ653472 | MGnify/ENA primary metagenome ERZ653472 (study PRJEB26926, sample SAMN06165179) | human gut metagenome | biome: ENVO:00009003; feature: ENVO:2100002; material: ENVO:00002003... | reverse complement strand
TTTTGAAGGTGTTTTGTGGGGAGATATCCCCGTTCGAAAATATAACAAGATAAAGGCCCGGTGTCGTTTCCGCCCCGGACCGGCCACAAAGCCCCGCAGTGCGGGGCTTTTCAGCGTTCGGAGTTGTAGGCGTTTTCACTGGATTTCAAATGAGTTGTAGGCGCATTTTCCGAAAAACTACCGCGTCGCAGGGGGTTGCACCCACAACAAGCGACATCAACAGAAAGGACGGCAACTATGTCAAAAGAACAGATGACTATCCGGCTTTATCCCGAAACGCGCAGACAAATGGATAGCTGGCTGGAAGAAAGCAACAGCAAAAACCGAAACGAATTCGTGGAAAAGGCTCTACGCTTTTATATGGGCTATCTCGGCACGGAGAATATTACCGAGTATCTCTCGGACGCACTGGTGTCAACGCTGCGCGGGATCATCGCGGACAGCACCAACCGCACCAACGGCATTCTCTTCAAGTGTGCGGTGGAGCAGGGCATCATGGCGCACACCATCGCCGCCCACTTCCGGGATACGATGGAGGATCGCCGCGCCCTGCGCGGGTATGTGGTGGACGAGGTAAAGCGCACCAATGGTCAGATCAGGTTCGAGGATGCCCAGGATGTCCAACGGCAGCTGCCGGATGACACATGGCGAGGTTGATATTTATCTCTCCATACATGAAGGGCGGCAGAGATGCCGCTCGGCTGGCCCATCGTACCCGCTACTTCGCCACCCGTGAAGGCGTGCAACTCCTCAAGGATGACAATGCCCATCTTCCTGTCACGAAGAAACAGCAGCAGTACATCCAGCGTCTGCTCCGCAGCTTCCCGGAGGCAAGGGAGCTGCCGGAGCATGAGGACTATGCAAACACACCCAACCGGCAGACTGCCTTTGCGCTCATCGCGCAGATCCACGAGGACTTTATCGAGCCCATGGATGGCCGGGAAAACTATCTTGACTATGTCGCAAACCGCCCCGGCGTAAAAGCGTTGGGCGAACACGGCCTGTGGGATGCCCATGGCAAGGTCCCGTCGCTGGAGAATGCCGTGGCAGAGGTGGCGCGGCACACAGGAAATGTGTGGACGCCAGTCATCTCCCTCTCCCGTGAGAACGCGGAGCGGCTGGGTTATACCGACCTTAAAAACTGGCAGGAGCTCATCAACGCATCTATCACCGACATCGCCAAGGGCTATAAGATCCATCCGGACCGCCTTCGTTGGTACGCAGCTATGCACGAAAAGGAGAAGCACATCCATGTTCACATGGTGCTCTTCTCAACCGATCCGAAGGAGGGCTACCTCTCCCGGCAGGGTATCCGCAGCATCAAGTCCGCGCTGGTCAGCACGATCTACCGGAACGACCGCCTGCACATCTATGAGCAGAAGGACGAACAGCGCGGCCTGCTCCGGCAGGAGGCGGAAGCACGGATGGCAACGCTCATCGGGCAGATGGCAACCGGTACTCTGCAAAGCGATAAGCTGGAGCTGCTGGTGACGGATCTCGCCCAGCGGCTTCAAGAAGTTAGTGGCAAAAAGGTCTACGGTTATCTGCCACCTCGTGTCAAGCGCATCGTAGATGAGATCGTGGACGAACTGGCAAAGGACGAGAGGGTGTCGTCCGCCTATGCTCTATGGCAGGAGCTCCGAGAGCAGCTTTGCATTGACTATAATCAGACACCGCCGCAGCGAGTACCGCTGTCGCAGCAAAAGGAGTTCAAGACCGTGCGCAACATGGTCATCCGGGAAACGCTTCGACTCTCGGAGATACACTTCACCTTCGAGGATGATGCCATATCGGATGAGCTGGAGCCGGAAGAACCGCCTGTTCCTCCAGACCCAAGTGCGGAGCGGATGATCTATCAGCGGGCACAGTCTTACCGCAGAGCAAAAAGCATATTAGATGCTGCGGACGCAGATCCCGGCGAGAAGTCAATGGCATTGGTCACCCTCCACCGTTTGTGGGAGGAGGGCTATACCATTGCCGCCCACCATCTTGGAAAGGCGTACCGGGACGGGCTTGGCACATCGATTGACCGAAAAGCGGCGGCAGAGTGGTTTCAAAAATCGGCGGAGGCCGGAAATACTTGCTCCGCATACGCGCTGGGCAAACTGCTGCTGGAGCAGGAGCAATTCCCGCAGGCCATTCACTGGCTGCAGCAGGCAGCGGAGCAGAACGATCCTTGCGCGCAATACCGGCTCGGCAAGCTGCTGCTCACCGGCGCGGAAGGTGTGCCGGAAGATATAGATGCGGCCATTCAGCTTCTGAAGGGCTCTGCCACACAAGGGAATTCGTTTGCCCAATACACGCTGGGAAAGCTCTATTTGCTGGGACAAGAGGTGCAAGTGGACCGCGAAGAAGCTCTGCGCTATTTCGCACAGGCAGCGGCACAGGGCAACACCTACGCTCAATATTTCATTGACCATCAGGACCACTTCTCCGGTGCGGCGGTGGGAACCGCTGTCCTTCGGATGCTCCACCAGATGAGTCGTATTTTCCGTGAGAACGCCGCCCAGCCTGCCATCTATGCAGGAATGCAGATCGACAAGAAGCGTCGCCGCAGATTGCAGGAGAAGCGCAAGGCAATGGGGCACAAGGCGGATGACCATGAGGATCGCGGACTGACGCAACAGACACAATAAGGGAGGGACTATGTCAAAGTACATTCCGTTTACAACCGAGCAAAAAGAACGAGCCGCGTCGGTGGACTTGGAGGAGTTCCTCCGCCGCCGAGGAGAAAAGCTCATTACCTCCGGCAGGGACAAACGCCTTGCCAGTGACCACAGCATCACCATCCGCGGCTGCGAGTGGTACGACCATGCCACGGAACAGGGCGGCAGAGCTATCAGCTTCGTCAAGCAGTTCTATGGACTCAGCTACCCGGACGCCATGTCTCTGCTCCTCGGCGATGATCTGGGCGGGCGTTATCCAGTGGCAAAGGAGATGAAGCCGGAGCCTGCAAAGCTCTTCGTGCTGCCGCCGCAGAGTGAGTCCATGCGCCGTGTGTATGCCTACCTGCTGCAAAAGCGTTGCATCGACCGCGAGATACTCAATGCCTTCGTGCGCAAGAAGCTCATCTACGAAAGCTGTGAAAGATCCAGGGACGGGACAAAGGAATACCACAACGCCGTGTTCGTCGGATTCGATGAACACGGCGTTCCCCGTCACGGGCATAAGCGTGGGCTGTATACCATGGGACAAGGCTATCGCGGCAACATTGAGGGCAGCGACCCGCGGCACAGCTTTCACTATCTCGGCGGCGATGACACGCTCTATGTCTTCGAGGCCCCTATCGACCTGCTCTCCTACATCTCCCTTTTCCCGGAGGGGTGGCAGGAGCATAACTATGTGGCCTGCTGCGGGACATCCTCCATCCCCGTGCTGGAGATGCTGCGGCAGCTCCCCCAGCTCCGGCAGGTGTATCTCTGCCTGGACAATGACGCTGCCGGTCATGCCGCCAGTGAGCGTATGGCGAAGCTGCTGGAGGAGCGTGGTATCTCCGCAGAGCGGCTCGTACCGCAGCAAAAGGACTGGAATGACGATCTCAAGGAAGAACAGGAAAACAAAATGGAAAGGAGCGAGCTATGCCAAACCTTCTGCTGACAATGTGGGACACGATCAAAAGCTCCAACATCGGGATATTGGTCGCGGCAGGGCTGGGGATGTTCGCTATCATCGGCGGACTCTCCATGCTGTCCTACCACTATACACTCAGCGGCATCAAGTCCCGCACCGTGGGTGACGGACAGCACGGCACGGCGCGTTGGGCGACCGATAAGGAGATCCGCCAGACCTATGCCCACGTGCCGTTCAAGGTCAGAGACTGGCGCAAGGGAGTAAGCCTTCCCACAGAGCAGGGACTGGTGCTGGGCTGCAAGGGCAAAAAAGCTGAACTGACTGCGCTGGTGGACAGCGATGACATCCATTGCCTGATGATCGCCGCCTCCGGCGCGGGCAAGACGGCATTCTTCCTCTATCCCAACCTTGAATATGCCTGCGCGTCCGGCATGAGCTTTCTGGCGCTGGATACCAAGGGTGATCTCGCCCGCAACTACGGTTCTATTGCCAAAAAATATTACGGCTATAAGCATATCTCCGTCATCGATCTGCGTAATCCTACCCGCTCGGACGGCAACAACCTGCTGACGCTCATCAACCGCTATATGGACATCGCCAGAAAACAACCGGACAACCTCGCTGCCCGCGCCAAAGCCGAAAAGTACGCCAAAATCCTCGCCAAGTCCATCGTCAGTCCGGAGGGAAACTCCGACCACGGACAGAACGCCTTCTTCTACGATGCGGCGGAAGGCTTGCTGTCTTCCACGATCTTGCTGCTTGCAGAGTTTCTGCCACCGGACGAGGAGCACCCGGAGGAGCGGCGGCACATCGTGTCGGTATTCAAGCTGGTGCAGGATCTGCTGGAGCCAGCGCGTGGTGCGCGGGGACGCTCCCGTTTCCAGCTGCTCATGGACAAGCTGCCGTCCGAGCACAAAGCGCGCTGGCTGGCAGGCGCCGCACTCAACAGCTCCGAGCAGGCCATGGCATCCGTCATGTCCACGGTGCTGTCCCGGCTCAACTCGTTCCTCGATAGTGAGCTGGAGCAGATCCTGTGCTTCGACAGTGCCATTGACGCCGAGATGTTCGCTGCCGAGAAATCCGCCATCTTCCTCATCCTGCCGGAGGAGGATCAGACGAAGAACTTCATGGCGGGCTTGATGATCCAGAACCTCTCCCGTGAGCTGTTCGCGGTAGCGGATGAGAACGGCGGCAAACTGAAAAATCGTGTTATTCTCTTTTGCGATGAGCTGGGGACCATGCCACCCTTTGACATTTTGCCGCTTTTCAGTGCCGGACGCTCTCGCCGCCTGACGCTGGTACCCATTATCCAGTCCATGGCGCAGCTGGAGAAGAACTATGGTAAAGAGGGCGCATCTATCTTGATGGACAACTGCCAGGATGTGATCTGCGGCGGCTTTGCCCCCAACAGTGAAGCGGCGGAAACCTTCTCCAAAGCCCTCGGCAGCCGCACGGTTTTGTCTGGCACAGTCAGCCGGGGCAAGAATGACCCCAGCCAAAGTCTGCAGATGATGGAGCGCCCTCTGCTGACGGCGGACGAACTCAAGTCAATTCCCAAAGGCAGCTTCATTGTGCAGAAGACCGGATGCCACCCCATGCGCACTCGCTTGCGGTTATTCCTCGAATGGGGCATCACCTTCGACGAAGAATACCGTGTGGCGGAACAGGCGGCTCGAAAAGTATATTATGCCGACCAGAATGCGCTGACCCGTGCCATCGTGCGGAAGTATCCGCCCAAGCTGACGGAGCAGAAGACTACCCGCTCCGTTAAGGGCGAGGGACAGCTCCACGACGCGCCCGTGCAGGAGATGGTGGTGGCAGAGGACATCGACTATGACCGTATGCCGCACAAGCGCACCCCTTATAATCTTCCCCGACAGGAGGTGGATCGGTGAGCTACTTTGACAGCATTTACGCCGACACGCTTCTGCCGCCCAGAGCTGTATCCGTCTATATGTACCTCAAGGACCGGTCCAATAGCGCGGGAAGCTGCTGGCCGGGGATCAAGACGATTGCGAGAGATATGAACCTCTCCCGCAGCACCGTCAAGCGGGCGCTGGCGGATCTGGAGCAGCACGGCTATCTTGCCAAGCTGCCCCGATACCGCCCCAATGGGAGCAACACATCCAATCTCTATACGCTGAAATAAATGAAAAGTGGATCGTACAGAACCCTGGTACGATCCACTTCATTAAGCCAAAAAACAAAAATCTCCACGCCAAGGGGTAACTATACCTGTTTGCTGAACCGAGGAGGGGTTCAATATGAGCCCACCGGAACAGCCCACTCTATCGGAGAATTAAGACAGAGAAAGAACAAGAAGGGAATACTCTTGACTTGCAGGTTTCTTCCATTTAAGTGTATAGTGCAACAGAGCCTGTGTTATACAACGAACCCCCCGGTAGCCGACCGATGGGTGATTGTTTCAATCAATTATGGTGCTGAATTTGCCCGCCCCCGTGGATGCAAAAATGCGAGGGTCTATACACCCGCCCCACTTGCCGAAACCCGCTCATTCTGAAGCTGCGCCTCTTTTATAGGCGACACACTCTCCGTATCGTACAATACCCTCATGGACAAGCTACAAAAAACGATACGGAGGATGATTTCATGAACGAGCTGCAAGCCTTTGAAAAGCGCCTGCGCGAAAACGAGAAAAGCCCTGCCACGATAGAAAAATACCTGCGCGACGCCCGTGCTTTCCTGTGCTGGCTGGACGGGCGTGAGCCCACCAAGGAGCTGACCGTCTGCTACAAGGAAGGACTGACAGAGCGATACGAGGCCGCCAGCGTCAACTCCATGCTGGCGGGGATCAACAGCTACCTGTCCTTTTCCGGTCGCGCCGACTGCCGCGTGAAGCCCCTGCGCGTCCAGCGGACGCTGTTCGGGAGCGAGGAACGGGAGCTCTCCCGCGAGGAATACGCCCGCCTTGTCCGCGCCGCGGGCGGGGCGCAGATCGGCATTGTCATGCAGACCATCTGCGGCACTGGCATCCGCGTCTCCGAGCTGCGGCACATCACCGCCGAGGCGGTGCGGGAGGGCCGCGCTGCCGTCCGCAACAAGGGGAAAACCCGCGTGATCCTCATTCCCGCCGCGCTGCGAAGGCTCCTGCTGGGCTATATGAAAAAGGCCGGCGTCACCACCGGCAGCGTGTTCCTCTCGAAAAACAAAACGCCGCTGGACCGCAGCACGGTCTGGCGGCGCATGAAAGCCCTGTGTGAGCGGGCGGGGGTGGACCCGCGCAAGGTCTTTCCCCATTCTCTGCGGCATCTGTTCGCCCGCGTTTTTTACAGCGTGGAAAAGGACCTTCTGCGGCTTGCGGACATCCTCGGCCACGCCAGCGTGAACACCACGCGCATCTACACCATGGAAACCGGACGGCAGCACATGAAGCTGCTGGAGCGCGTCAGCCGAACACTGCTCACATAATGGCGATTCTGTTGCGGAATAGTTGTAGCAACCCCATACTACATCTACATCATAACAGAGACCCAGTATCATTAGCAAGCAAAACTTGAAAAATCCAGCGAAAAAAGTCAAAAAACGATAACGGCAACAAGACCGGATGATGAAATCTTCTCTCCCGGCCTGATTTTGTGCGCTATTTTTACCCTCTGTTCCGCCGTTTAGAGTCTACGCTGTTGGCGGCGGACACGGCGATGCAACAGAATCGCCATTCTGTTGCTGCGGAAGTGTACCGCAGGAAAAAGGGGGGGGGCGTAGGAGACGCGTTAAGGAACAGAAGAATTGCAGCGACCATATTAACCGATTAGAAAGAAAACGGAGGAACAAGACCATGAGAAAAAGACTTCTCAGCATCCTGCTGCTCTGCTGCATGGTGCTGACGCTGCTCCCAACGACGGCACTGGCGGAGGAAGCCGCGCCAGCATTTGATCTGGCAACGGATCTGGCAGACATCAAAATTCCAAACGATCTGGTCACCTGCGTCTGCACAAAGGCCAACGAAACCAAGCAGTATGGGCAACTGACGAACGGTTTTTCCGCTACTAAGGTTGCGAAGGAAGGGAACGTCTGGACTGTTCTTATCTCTGTCAAGCCAGATGTCTATATGGCTCAGTTCAACAAGGACACAGGCAGCACGCATAGCCCAGATGGGGATCACTCTAATGACTTCACTACCCCGATTCAGTTCAAGCTGAAATACGAAGAAAACAAGTGGGTGCTTGAAGGTGAGATGCCCCAAAACAAAACGCTTCACTTCACCTGCAGCGGCGGCCATGTGTATCAGGGGGACATTCCTGTCATCAGCCTGCGTACCAGGACGGCTACGGAGATTTTAGTAACAGAAAACAGTGCCTGGGAGTATTCCATAGACAATGGGGCGACCTGGCAGAGAAGCTGCCTTTTCAAAGACCTGATTCCCGGCACGGAATACACCATCATCGCCCGTGTGAGGGAAACTGCCACCCACAAGCCCAGCGCAAACAGCGCACCCCTCAATGTTACCACGATGCATATTGAAATCTCGGATGAGTTGAAGAAACAGCTGCGTGCCGTGGCAAGTGGCTACGAAGGGGAATATGACGGCATGGAGCATGGGGCGGTCATCGTGGATGACACTAAGCTGCCCCCCGGCTGGACCATCGCGGGCTACACCACAGATGAGGGAAGCAGCTTCGGCAACAGCATACCAAAGATCAAGGATGCGGGCACTCTGAGGGTAGGTGTCAAGTTTGTCCACCCGGACTATTTTATGAACATCACCAGCTACTACACTGCCGAGGTCACGCCCAAGCCCCTGACCAATGACATGATTGCCAACATCCCTAATCAGCTTTATACAGGACAGCCCATCCATCCCAAGCCTGAGATTAAACACGGCGACATGGTTCTGGTGGAGGGCACGGACTTCACCTACAGCTACGATACCAACACTTCGACGGAGCAGGGCGGCAAGGTGACCATCACCGGCAAGGGCAACTACAAGGGCATGGCCTCCAAGTCCTTCAACATCGTCAATGAAATTACAGAGATTACGGAGGATGATCTTAAGGATCTCGAAATTCCCACCCTTGTCACCGTCAAGTGTACTACAACCAACAGCAGCAAGGAATACGGGAGGATTCCCGGTGGCTTCGACCTGAGCAAGAAGCCCTACATGGAAAATGGTGTTTGGAAGGCCATCGTCCAGCTCAATTTGCCCGCTTACAAGGCCAAGTACGATGCGGACACCAAAAAAACGCACGAAATTGCAGATTTGGGGGGAAACCTCGTAACGACCTTCACCCTGAAGTATGTCAACGACAAGTGGGAGCTGGATGGCACTTTTCCGAATGTTATCATTTTGGTGAAATGTGACGGCCAGCATCCGCAGACTCCGCCGTATCCCACGGAGGAGAATGTCAGCGGTCTGGGTGATCAGATCGTCGCGGTGCTCTGCAACAATGTCCCGACCGGTCAGCAGTCCGGCAAGTATTACGGCCTGATTGGCGGCGGCTTTACCTCAACAGCTCCCACGCTCAATGCGGATAAGGTGTACGAAAGCACCATTACCCTTATTCCCTCCGTGTACTGCAACCAGTTCAGCGGCGACACGGGCATCATGCACAAGGTGCTCTCCGCGCAGACCACCGATGGTCTGAAGTTCGTAGTGAAGTACGACAGCTCCACAAAGATGTGGAAGCCCGCAGAGGAAGTTAAGCAGATGGCCATTTGGGTGACGTGCGACAAGCATGAGACCGACACACCAGTCCCCACCGAGTTCACCATCACCTTCAAGGGCAATGGCGGCACCCCCTCCGTTACCAGCATGACTACCATTGACCAAAAGCTCCCCGAGCTGCCCACCGCCACCCACAGCGGCAGATACAGCTTTGACGGCTGGTACAGCGCGGCAAGCGGCGGCACAAAGATCACGACCGCTACTGTATTCTATGAAAACACCACTGTGTACGCCCACTGGACCTACATCGGCGGCGGTGGCAGCAGTGGCGGCGGTGGCGGCTACACCTACCACACCATCAGGGCGATCTCCGGCTTGAACGGCTCTATCTCTCCCTCCGGCTGGACCTCCGTCCGTCACGGATGGGATCAGACCTTCACCATCACCCCGGACAAGGGCTACGCCGTAGCCAAGGTGCTGGTGGATGGTAAGAGCGTGGGCTCTGTGAAGTCCTACACCTTCAAGAATGTCACGAAGGATCACACCATCGAGGTAGTCTTTATGAAGGCAAACGGCACCCCCCAGACCGGAGTATTCGTCGATGTAGCGGAGGGCAGCTACTATGAGGAAGCGGTCGACTGGGCGGTTAAAAATGGAATCACCACCGGCACGGGTAATAATTACTTCACGCCGGATGGCATTTGTACCCGTGCGCAGGCTGTGACGTTCCTGTGGAGAGTTGCCGGAAGCCCCACACCAAAAACAGAAGCAATGCCCTTTGAGGATGTGCTGAATGGCAGCTACTATTACGAGGCCGTCCTGTGGGCTGTGGAGAACGGTATTACCGTTGGCACGAGCGCAACGACCTTCAGCCCCGAGCTGACCTGCTCCCGCGCACATATTGTGACCTTCTTGTGGAGAGCAGCCAATTCTCCCTCTGCAAAAACGGCCAATCCCTTTACCGATGTAGCCGCGGACGCCTACTATATCGACGCTGTGCTGTGGGCGGTCAAGCATAAGATCACGGTCGGGACAACGCTATCCACCTTCAGTCCTGACGAGGGCTGCACCCGCGCACAAATCGTGACTTTTCTGTACCGTGCTCACAGCAAGTAATTAGGGATGACGTATGCACCCGCTGAAATGCTATCACCTCGCGGCAAGCGAGATGGATCTGCATAAGCTATTTCATGGAAAACCTTCAGAGCGGGCTAAGAAAGGCGATCAGGTCTTGCTTATCAGAACGATCCAATTGACAGCAGACCTAACGGTGACTTGCCCCGTAACCTTTCTAATGCTGCCAGACATTCAGTTTATCACGAAGCCCTTTGCGCTGCGCACGGCTTGGGAAGATGACAGAAGTTCTGCGGTGCTGTGCTTTCGATCTTGCTCGAAAGCAGAAAGTGTTCTCTCTCTTCTGTATTCTCACGAATGATTCTATTGGCAGCAGATATCTCTTTGCCCGCAACGAGCAGATGCCGGATATACTCCTACACCTGTCTCTTATACACATCTGACGCTGCCGACGAACTCTAGGGTGTA
>ENA-OYZF01000933-OYZF01000933.1-human-gut-metagenome-genome-assembly--contig:-NODE-933-length-10877-cov-4.521807_pt1 | contig 10877 bp, 6 predicted proteins | sample MGYA00244074_ERZ653472 | MGnify/ENA primary metagenome ERZ653472 (study PRJEB26926, sample SAMN06165179) | human gut metagenome | biome: ENVO:00009003; feature: ENVO:2100002; material: ENVO:00002003... | reverse complement strand
CATTTGAGTAGATACATGCTTACAAAACTATTTATTATATATCTGGTAATTAGCTATTTAACAAATTGCAAATATCTCATAAAAAGTTCTTCTGTCATTTATTTCTCATTGATTATCAATAAAATATCACCTACTAAGTTCTGCGAAGACTTTGCAGGTTTCGTACATTGGTATGCAGACACAAGAAGTGGCTATTAAACCTACTATGAAGGTCACAATGAAGTCTGATGCTGAGATGCTTGATGAAGTAATGGTGGTTGCCTATGGTACGGCAAAGAAGTCCCAGTTTACGGGTTCTGCTTCTACTATTAAAGCTGATAAAATTGCAGAGCGCCAGGTTTCTAATATATCGAATGCCCTTTCAGGACAGGTAGCCGGTGTACAAACTACAAGTGGTAATGGACAACCGGGTACAGGTTCTACTGTACGTATTCGCGGTGTTGGTTCTTTGTCTGCAAGTAACAATCCATTGTATGTAGTAGATGGTGTTCCTTATGATGGTGATATTTCAGCTATCAACTCACAGGATATTGAGAGTTTGACGGTATTGAAGGATGCTGCTTCTAATGCATTATATGGTGCACGTGGTGCCAATGGTGTAATTTTGGTGACTACCAAAAAAGGAGCTACGGGAAAAGCAACTGTAAATCTGGACGCTAAGTGGGGTACTAACCGTCGCGGTGTGTCTAACTATGATGTTATGACTTCTCCTCAGGAATATGTGGAGAACTACTACACAGCAATGTTGAATGGTTATGCTGGTGGAGATCCCAATAGAGTATTGTCTAATGGAATGACTGGTAATCAATATATTAACTCATTGCTGTTTTCTAAAGACGGTTTGGGATATCCTGTTTACACAGTGCCTAATGGTGAGGGATATATAGGTGTAGACGGTAAACTTAATCCGAATGCTAAACTTGGCCGGGTGTATGGAGATTACTATATTACTCCTGATGACTGGGAGAAAGAGTTGCTTGACAATGGTAACTTACGCCAGGAATATAACGTAAACATTAGCGGTTCTACTGAAAAAATGAACTATTATATGTCAGCCGGTTATTTGGATGATAGCGGTCTTATCCCAGGCTCATCATTTTCACGCCTTTCATTCCGCCTGAAAGCTGATTATCAGGTGAAGGAATGGTTGAAAGTAGGTGCGAATGTTGCCTATTCTAATATCGTAAGCCGTTATCCTGATGAACAAACTACTTCAGGAAGTTCTACTAACTTATTTTATATAACTAATAACATTGCGCCTATCTATCCCTTGTATATCCGCAATGCAGACGGAAGCATTAAGAAAGACGCTCGTGGTTTCACTATGTATGACTATGGCAATGGTATGTATACAGATGGTACTACAGCTCTGAACCGCCCGTTCCTTTCTCAATCTAACCCGGCATCTGCTCTGCAGTTGGATAAGAATGAGTACAATATGGACATCTTGAGTGGACGTGCTTTCGTAGAAGTATCTATTATCGAAGGATTGAAAGCGACTGCTAACTGGGGTATGGACCTGGATAATACACGTTATACAGAATTGATCAACCCTTACTATGGACAGTATGCAGGTAATACCGGTGGTGTGGTAGGTGTTTCTCACAGTCGTGTATTCAGTATCAATCAACAGTATTTATTGACTTATAAGAAGAACTTCGGTGATCATAACATTGATTTACTGGCAGGTTTTGAATCTTATGATTATAAAAATCAGGCTTTGTCCGGTAGCAAGCAGAAAGTCTACAATCCTAATATTGTAGAATTGAATAATGCGATTAATACTCCGAGTGCAAACTCCAGCACAGCTAATTATGCTACAGCAGGTTTCTTGTTCCGTGCTCAGTATGATTATCTGGAAAAATACTTTGCCAGTGCTTCCTTCCGTCGTGACGCTTCTTCACGTTTTCATCCGGACAACCGTTGGGGTAATTTCTGGTCTGTTGGTCTCGGTTGGTTGATGAACAAAGAGTCATTCTTGCAGAATACATCTTGGATTGATATGTTGAAGTTCAAAATCAGTTATGGTGCACAGGGTAATGATAATATCGGTAATTACTATGCGTACTTGGATCAATATACTGTTTCTAACAGTAATAATGATTTTGCATTGGCTCTTTCTTATAAAGGTAATAAAGATATCACTTGGGAAACTTCTCATAGTTTCAACACAGGTTTTGATTTTGAATTCTTTAAAGGCCGATTGAGCGGTACTGTTGAATACTTTAGCCGTAAGACTACTGATATGCTTTATAACAAACCGATGAATGCTTCTGCCGGTTATGCCAGTATTCCGATGAATGTTGGTTCTATGACTAATAAAGGTGTTGAATTGGATTTGAACGGACTTTTGATTGAAACGAATGATTTGACCTGGCGCATGAATTTTAACTTGACTCATTTCAAGAATACGATCAATGAACTGGATCCTTCATTGAATGGTGAGATGATTAGTGGCAGCTACATTTATCGTGAAGGCGAATCCAGATATCAATTCTATCTGCGTAAATATGCCGGTGTAGATGAGAACGGAGTAGCACAATACTATAAGGATATTACAGATGCGGAAGGCAATGTGACCGGACAAGAAAAAACTACGGATGCTCCGAATGCTACCCGTTATGCAACCGGTGATATTCTGCCGAAGGTATATGGTGGCTTCGGTACGAGCTTGAATGCGTATGGATTTGATTTCTCTATCTCTTTTGCTTACCAGTTGGGTGGACGTATGTACGACAATGGTTATGCATCTTTGATGAATTCAGGTACCGATCCCGGTCAGAACTGGCATAAGGACATTCTGAAAGCTTGGACTGCTGATAATAAAGGCTCTAATATACCTCGTCTGAGTGCAACAGACCAGTATGCTAACTATTTGTCTGATCGTTTCCTGACTAAGTCTGACTATTTGAGCATCAACAGTATAACGCTGGGATATACATTGCCAAAGAGCTGGGTACGTTCATTGAATATTAGTTCACTACGTGTTTATATGTCAGCTGACAATGTAGCTTTGTTCAGCAAGCGCAAAGGTTTCGACCCTCGTCAGAGCTATACAACTGCCAGTGCAGACGTATATTCTCCTATTCGTGCTATTTCGGGAGGTTTATCACTTTCATTTTAATCTAAAACAAATATAGAATTATGAAGATTAACAAATATATATTACTGCTTTCTGCAACCATGGTGGTGGTTTCTTGTGATCTCGATAAGTTTCCTGAAGGAAGCACCGTGACACAAGACCAGAAAAATGAGGTGGTTGAGTTGTTGCCAGACCGTATTTCTTCTGAATTGAATGGTTTGAAAACAGGTCTTTATTCTCATACAAACCTGTTGACTGATTATAATAACCACATGGACTATGGCTTTCCGGCAGCTTGTATGATTTATGAAACAGCCGGACAGGATTTGCTGACTTTGAATGACCAGACCGGTTATAATAAGTTTATCAGTTCTCAACGCTTATTAGACAGAAACATTACGTCTACATTTAATGCTTTTCTGTGGAAGCTATATTATAAACACATGAAAACCGCTAATGATATTCTTAAAGCTATTCCGGCAGATGCGGCAGACGCTTCTTTAAAGAAATATCGTGGTCAGGCATTGGCTTCACGTGCTTTTGATTATTTGCAACTTATTCAGACTTATCAGTTGACTTACATAGGTCACGAAACAGCTAATGGTGTACCTCTGGTACTGGAAACAACTTCTGATACTGAGTTGATGAATAATCCGCGTGCAAGTGTACAACAAGTATATGGCCGTATTATGGAAGATTTGGATGAAGCTATTACTTTGTTGACAGGTGCTTCTGCACGTGCCGATAAAGCTGAAATATCAGTAGAAGTGGCCTATGGTCTGCGTGCTCGTGCTAACTTGCTGATGGGTAAGTGGGCGGCAGCGGCTTCTGATGCTGCTAAAGCTTATGGAACTTCTGCTCCTTATTCTGTTGCAGATGTAAGCCAACCGACTTTCTATAATGCTACAGATAATGCATGGATATGGGGTATCGTAGTGACTACGGAAGATTATCTGGCAAAAACCGGTATCGTAAACTGGCCTTCTAATCTTTGTTCACTGACGGGTATGGGATATACGACAGCAGCTAGCGCTACTGACGTAGCTTACCGTCTCATCAACAAGAATTTATGGGCTAAGATACCAGAAACGGATGTACGTAAAGGTTGGTGGGTAGATGAAGATTTGCACTCGCCTGTTCTGGATAACGGACTTGGTGAAGACTATGCTTACTATTGGGCAAACGGTATGTTTAATGGTGGAACATTCCCTAGCAAATTTTCTCCTTATACAAATGTGAAGTTTGGTCCTGACAATGGAACTTTCGCAGATACAGACAATGCACAAGACTGGCCGTTGATGCGTGTTGAAGAGATGAAACTGATTGAAGCAGAAGCTCTTGGACGGGATAACCTGGCTACAGGTAAGCAGAAATTGGAAGAGTTCGTAAGACAATATCGTGATCCGTCTTATACCTGTACTGCCAGTTCTTTGGACGCATTTATCGACGAAGTTTGGTTCCAGCGCCGTGTTGAGCTTTGGGGTGAAGGTTTTGCATTATTCGACATCTTGCGTTTAAAGAAACCTATTATCCGCCAGGGAGCTAACTATCCCATCAACAGTACATTTGCTGAAATTGCTGCTGAGGCTCCTATCATGATTTACCGTATTCCTGAGGCTGAAACATCTGTGAACAGTGCTATTACAGAGGCGGACAATAATCCGGCTGCAATGGCTCCGACTCCGGTGAACTAATAAGCACATTATCAAATAGGAAAAGAGAATGGGGTGTATTCGGATTTACGGATACACCCCTGTTTTTTATCAATTTGCAAAATAGTAGCGGGAAATATTTGTGAAGTGTAGGATTTCTGTAACTTTGCGGTTTCGTTACTTAATAATTATTTAATTATTCTAATAAATGATGCCTATGAAGAAATTACTACTCCTGTCTTTGGTTCTTTTGTGTAGCTTATCGGCATGGACGGCCCAACGCTCTCCGGAAGAAGCTCTTTCTATTGCACGAACTTTCTTTATGCAGTCATCCGGGGCTGTAACCCGTAATATCGGTGAAGTTCAATTGGTGGCAGTCTCTAATGATTTGCTAAAATCTGCATCTACCCGTAGTGTGGAAGGAACAGCCTTTTATATCTATAACTATGCGCAGTCTGCTTATGTTATAGTATCCGGTGATGACCGTATGAAGCCGGTACTGGGCTATTCGGACAATGGAAGTTTCATAACTGAAAGCTTGCCGATAAATATACTTGGGTGGTTGGAACTGTATAATGCCGCTTATGCTCAACTGGGTAACGCCGAAAAAGCGGTTACTGAACCTAAACTGCTTACTAAAACAAGTTTTCCGGCATCTGTATCTCCTTTGCTGGGGAGTATATGCTGGGATCAGGATGCACCGTACAATAATGCCTGTCCTCTTTATCAACAAGAGCGTTGTGTGACGGGATGTGTGGCTACGGCAATGGCTATGATTTTGAAATATCATGAATATCCAGTAAAAGGAAAGGGGACTCATTCTTATACAGCTTCTAATGGAATTAAGTGTTCTTTTGATTATGGGAACGCTACCTTCGACTGGGATAATATGCTGCCGCAATATTCTGGAGATTGTACTGCCGAACAGGCTGACGCTGTTGCCCAATTAATGTTGGCCTGCGGTGTGGCGGTTGATATGGAGTATTCACCATCTGCTTCGGGAGCCTATTCGTATCAGGTAGGTCAGGCCTTAATTGACTACTTTGGATATGATGGTAATTTGGGCTTGGTATATCGCCAATATTTTACTTCTTCCGAATGGATGAACCTGATTAAATCAGAAATTAACGAGAAGCGTCCTGTTTACTATTTCGGATCTTCGGATGATGGAGGTCATGCGTTTGTTTTTGATGGGTATAATGAAGAGGATATGGTTCATGTCAATTGGGGATGGAGTGGAATGAATAATGGTTACTTTGAAGTTGCTTCCTTAAATCCGGATTCTCCCGGTATTGGTGGTGGAAGCAATCTTGGAGGTGGCTTTACGAGAGGTCAGGGAATGTATTTAGGGATACAACCGCCTACTACTACTTCAAACTTTACTTCTCATTTTTTTATGACGGAGTTAGCAGCAAATAAAGAGGAAGTCACTAAGGGAGACGTGTTTAAACTGACGATTACTGAGATATTTAATATGAGTGTGGCATGCAAGAATAGTAAGTTGGCAGTAATAGCAGAAAAAGATGGTCAACAGTCAATATTAGGGCAGACGGCTTTGGCTACGCTGATAAATACGTATGAAGGATATAATACTTTTTCTTTTTCTAATCTGAAAATACCTAATGATTTTGCTGATGGAACTTATTCCGTATATGTAGCTACCAAAGATGAGCGCGAAGCAACATGGAGTCGTGTGCGTAGTTACGTGGGTTCTGAAGCACAACTCATTCTTGTTGTAAGCGGTAATAAATGTACTTTGACTCCGTTCAGTGGTAATCTAAGTCTTGAAGAAGACATGGAGGTTAGTGTGAAATTAGTCCATAGCTTATATAGTGGTCTCAAAGGGGATTTCAAAATATTGGTTTCTAATAAAAGTACATCGGATGAGTATTATGGTTCAGTGGGGGTTGCTCTTTTTACTGCAGATAAAACCCCGAGCTTTGTTGCAATAGTCGGAGATGCACAGGTCGAAATAAAACCGGGCACAGTTAATAGAGAACTGGCTGTATCCGGAGACTTGGCTATTACTAAGAACCTTGTGACTACTAATATTCCTGTTGGAGATTATTATATTTGCCCCTGCATAGATTGGGGAGGAGGTACGTATGCTGTCGGTGAGTTTACTCCGGTCACCATAAAGGAGGTGCGTGGAACCGCAGATTTGAAAGTGAGCCAATCACGTTTGGAGAAGGAACAACTTCAAGTAGGTGAGCCCTTGAAATTTCTGGCTGATCTGTCATTGTCTGGCGATGGAAACGTATATACTGGAACATTGGTAGCGGCAGTTTATGAAAATTCCATGGGTTACCCATACAGTGTACATTATCAGAATGTATTTGTGGAGGCAGACCTGACGGAAAATCTTGTGATGGAAATTCCTCTGAGTCTAGGTGAAGGAAGGCATGCTGTTCGTTTGTATAAATCGGGTACCAATGGGGACCTTGTGACAATTAGCACTCTCTTTTTTTCTGTAGGACCGGCTACCGGTATTGAGGATGAGGTAGCCGATAAGGATGGATTAGTTATCTATCAGCAGCCAGTAGAAGATATTCTTAATATCCGTACTTCTCATGCCGCCCGAGTGATTTCTGTCTATAACCTGTCCGGACAGCAAATGATACAGCAAAAAGAGTCCGGGGATAAGAAAGAGTATTCTATTCCGGTAGGAGGGTTGGATGCAGGCTATTATATTGTAGTATTGCAATCAACTGATGGTAAGATATATCGGAGCAAATTTATGAAACGTTAGACTATATATATTTATAGTACTGGAACGAGGCTATTCTATTAACTTAGGATGGCCTTGTTTTTTCTATTCTAATGAACGATTTTCGCTTTAAAACGTTCATTTGCGATAGGATCATCAAAAAAAGTATTCAAAATCATCTGACGAACCATATATTTCAGTAATTTTGTCTTTCTAATGAACAACAAGATAGTGATTTGTATCATTCGTTGAGGTGCTACTAAAAACAACTAACCCCTGACTATATGAGGTGTACACTACTCTTTCTATTTATTCTTCTTGCAAATCGGCTTCTTGCTGATAATGTAACAGCAGAGCAAGCTCATGCTTTAGCTACCGATTTCTTTAAAACGAATGTTCAAACCCGTAGTACTGCTGCGTCACCACAGTTACAATTAGTTTGGGATGGGGAAGATGCGAATACCCGTAGTGCAGGGAATCTTCCGGCTTTCTATGTTTTTAATAGTACCGACCAGAAAGGTTTTGTTATTATTGCCGGAGATGATGTAGTTATGCCTGTACTAGGTTATTCTTTCACAAACAGCTTTGTGGTAGATGGGATGCCTTCTAATCTGAAAAGTTGGATGAATGGGCTGAAAGAACAGATCAACGAGGCAAGAGAGACGGGACTGAATACTTCTGATGTTGTATATGAAGCGTGGAGCGGGGTGTCGGATATGACAACCGGAGATGTGGTAAAGCAGTATCAAACGGCGGAGTGGGATCAAGAGAGTCCTTATAATACGCTTTGTCCTAAAATAGAAGGCACCCAGACTGTTACAGGGTGTGTGGCAACGGCTATATCCATATTGATGCGATATCATCAATGGCCGAATGCAGGAACGGGTACTCTTCCAGCTTATAGTTATGAGGCGCTAGTTAGTGGAGCTAAAATTCACCAAAATGTATCGGGGAGAACTTTAGGACATACTTATGCTTGGAACGATATGCCACTTCAATATGATCGGAATTCATCCGAGATTTCTAAAAATGAAGTTGCAACTTTGATGTACGACTGTGGTGTTATGGCTCAATCACAGTTTAATATCGCTTCTGCCGGTGGAACCGGTGCCTCTACATTGACAGCTGTTCATGGATTGGCAGAGTATATGAATTACAATAAAAGCATGTTGTGTCTTCGTCGTGAATGGTATTCGGATGCAGAGTGGATACAAATGCTGGAAAATGAAATAATGACAGTAGGCCCTGTGCTTTACGGTGGAGCTACTCTTAGTAATGAAGGACATCAATTCATATTGGATGGATATACAACGGAGGATTATTTTAGAGTAAATTGGGGGTGGAGTGGCTATAGCAATGGTTATTTCCTGATTTCAGCTTTGAATCCGAATAATCAGGGAGCAGGTGGTAGTACTGGCGGTGGCTTTGTCGCGAATCAAGACGCTTTGTTCGGGCTAAAGCCGGCGGAGGGAAATTCAAGCTATCAAACATTATTGGCCATGCTTGCTGGGAAATCTCAAGATGGGACTTATTATTCCGGCTTGGAAACCTCCGAAACTCAATTTAATGTAAATTCTTCCTTTATTGTGAAGTGCGGCTTCCTCTGGAATTTGGGATTAGACTCGTTCTCGGGAAAAGTAGCTTTGGCTATGGTTGATAAGAATCTGAATATAAGAGAATTTATATCAAGAATTTCGGATATTCCAAGTATGCAGACATATTATACAGTGTCTTTTGCTCCTTCCTGTAGAATCTCATTGACTCCACAACCCGGTGATCGTATTGTTGCAGTCTATAAAGGAACAAATGATGCCGAATGGAAAGTGGTTCGTGGTGGTCCTGATACCACGAATGAGATTATTGTTAAGGCTGATCCTACTTCAATTATAGAGACGAAGCAAGAAATACAATTTACTGCTTTCTGTGATAAGCAGCAGGAAACCGTGGTTGTTCATTTGCCGGAGAATTCCCACAGGTTGAATCTATATGATGTAAACGGGCGTCTGTTGAAACAAATATTGTCTGAAGGAAAAGAAACTATAACTTTCTCTTGCCGGGAATATCCTACGGGAGTGTATCTTTTGCAGGCTGTAACGGACAAGGGAATCCATCAATGTAAGTTTTTAAAATGAAAAAGAGAATTAATATTGTAATAGCAACCTTACTTATACTATTGGCGGGTTGCCGTTCTGCGAAAAAGGAAACAATGGTCACCTCTGATATGCAAAAGATAGAAATGAATTCTGGAGTAATTACTCCACAGTTGACAGGTGGTAATCCGGCCTCTACCTCTCCGGTGGTTTATATTTATAAAACCAAGGCTGATTATTCACACCAGGTACCGGTGATGATGAATGAGGCTCGTACCCGCATTTTGTCCTATCCTGCGCCCGGGGATTTGAAAATGGGGGATGGGTTACGTCTGCCTACTCTTTTGAATAAGGGATACTTGCTGGATAATAAGGGAATAGGTCCTAATGTGGCTTTTCTTACCTATACGTATGAAGAGTATAGCCAGTTGCCCACAGCACCTTCCATGACCGATCTGATGTCGCATATTCTTGATAAGTATCCTTTACTGGAAATTCGTGCATGCGGTCGCCGTGCTGATTATAAAGATATTGTTATAGAATTAAATGAGAAAATAGCAGAAGGATTTCTGCAAAAATAATTATATTTGTCGCCCAATATATAATAAATAGGTATAGTAAATGAAAGAATTTGTAATCTCCGAAGTACAGGCAGAAACGGCGGTATTGGTTGGTCTCATCACAAAAACACAGGATGAGCGTAAGACAAACGAATATCTCGATGAACTGGAATTCTTGGCTGAGACAGCCGGGGCGGAAGTAGTGAAACGATTTACCCAGAAGCTGGACCAGGCACATTCTGTGACCTACGTCGGCAAAGGTAAACTGGAAGAAATTAAAGAATATATTCGGAACGAAGAGGAAGCCGAACGGGAAATCGGTATGGTGATTTTCGACGATGAACTCTCCGCGAAACAGATACGTAACATTGAAGCTGAGTTGAAGATCAAGATATTGGATCGGACCTCGCTTATTCTCGATATTTTTGCCATGCGTGCACAGACAGCCAATGCAAAGACGCAGGTGGAACTGGCACAGTATAAATACATGCTTCCCCGTCTGCAACGTTTGTGGACCCACTTGGAACGCCAGGGTGGTGGTTCCGGTGCCGGTGGCGGTAAAGGTTCGGTGGGACTTCGCGGTCCGGGTGAAACGCAGTTGGAAATGGACCGTCGTATTATCCTGAACCGTATGTCATTACTGAAAGAACGTCTGGCAGAGATTGATAAGCAGAAGTCAACTCAGCGAAAGAACCGTGGACGTATGATACGTGCGGCATTAGTGGGATATACCAATGCTGTCTCTTATACACATCTGACGCTGCCGACGAACTCTAGGGTGTAGAT
>ENA-OYZF01000915-OYZF01000915.1-human-gut-metagenome-genome-assembly--contig:-NODE-915-length-11066-cov-4.243484_pt1 | contig 11066 bp, 9 predicted proteins | sample MGYA00244074_ERZ653472 | MGnify/ENA primary metagenome ERZ653472 (study PRJEB26926, sample SAMN06165179) | human gut metagenome | biome: ENVO:00009003; feature: ENVO:2100002; material: ENVO:00002003... | reverse complement strand
TGTATTAACTACTGACCCCCTATCCCGCATTTTTGCCTCAGATTTGGCCAAAAAAGGCTCTCCAGACACCCTATTTGCGGCAAATATGTCTGCCGAACACCCCAAATCAACCCATTTGGGATCATCGCAGACGGCTTTTGCCACCCAGAGCCCATCACAAAAATACGTATCTGAACTAACTGTCCAGGCGACCTCGGACAACCCCCTCATTTTGGATCCCAAACCGCTTTTTGAGGCGCTTTTGAGTGGAATCGAGGCCGGTGTGCCGGCCGACAAGCTCGCGCTCGACTTCCATATCGCCATTGCACGCGCATCGGCACGTATCGCAAGCGAAATCTGCGCTCGCGAAGGCATCGACATCGTCGCGCTCTCGGGCGGCGTGTTCATGAACCGACTTTTGCTTCGGCTCCTCACGCGCGAGCTCAAAGACGCCGGTCTTGCCGTCTTGGTTCCCCACACCGTGCCCGTCAACGACGGCTGCATCGCCTACGGCCAGGCGGCGGTCGCCCGCGCTCGCCTCACGCAGATCGCATCGCGGTAGGCTGCTTGGCCAGCCCATGCGCCGCCGTCTCACAGGTGTAACGCGTTTGCCCGCAACCCCCGCGAGCGCTACCATCAACTGATGGATTATTAAGCGCCCATCCAGCGCAAAGCGTATAAAAGGGAAACATTATGTGCCTTGCCGTTCCCGGTAAAGTGGTCAAACGCGACGACGACCTAAAGGCGATCGTCGACATGATGGGCATCGAGCGCCCCGTATCGCTGCGACTTGTGCCGACGGCACAGGTGGGCGACTATGTTCTCGTACACGCCGGCTTTGGCATCCAGATTGTCGACGAGCAGGAAGCCCAGGAGACGCTCGAGCTGGTCAACGCCATGACCGAGCTGGTCGAAGAGGACCAGCTCGCCACCAACCCGGCCGAGGCATACTAGTGGCGGCGGCGCAACCGGTTCACTCCGGTATCGACTTTTCGGCATTTCGCGACCCACGGCTCGCTCGCGAGCTCATCGACCGCATTCATGAGCTTGTCGGCGACCGCACCATCAACCTGATGGAGGTCTGCGGTACGCATACCGTGAGCATTGGCCGCTATGGTTTTCGCTCCATTATGCCGGCGGGGCTCAAGCTGTTGAGCGGCCCGGGCTGCCCCGTCTGCGTTACCGCAAACCGCGACATCGACCACGCAATCGCACTCGCCAAGATGGACGGCGCCATCATCACTACCTTTGGTGACATGATGCGCGTGCCCGGATCGTCCACCTCGCTTGCCGCGCAAAAGGCAGCCGGACGCGACATCCGTATCGTCTACTCGCCGCTCGACGCGCTCGATATCGCCAAACACAACCCCGACCGCCCGGTCATCTTTATGGGCGTGGGCTTTGAGACTACGACGCCCACCATCGCCGCCGCCATCCTGGAGGCCGATGCACGCGGACTCCAGAACTTCTCGATCTATTGCGCCCACAAGACCACGCCACCGGCGCTGCGCGCGATTGCCAACGACCCCGAGACCACTATCGACGGCTTTATCCTGCCGGGCCACGTCGCCACCATCACAGGCCTGGTACCCTTTGGCTTTTTGGTCGATGAGTTTAGGACCCCAGGCGTGGTCACGGGATTTGAGCCGGTCGATATTCTGCAGGGTATCTGCATGCTGGTGCAGATGGTCGTTGAGGGGCGGCCCGCGATCGACAACGCGTACCGTCGCGGCGTCAACGTGGACGGCAACCCCGTGGCGCGCCAACTGGTCGAGCAGGTGTTTGAGCCGTGCGATACCACATGGCGCGGGCTGGGACCGATTGCCGCCTCGGGCCTTTCCATCCGCCCCGAGTTCTCGCGCTTTGACGCCGGCGCCCGCTATGACGTGCCCGTTGAACCGACGGTCGAGCCGCGCGGATGCCGTTGCGGCGACGTGCTGCGCGGGGCCATCGCACCGAGCGACTGCCCACTTTTCGGCCACGCCTGCACGCCCGGGCATCCTGTTGGCCCGTGCATGGTGAGCTCGGAAGGCAGCTGCGCTGCGTACTTTAGATACCAAATCTAGCCCGAACGCCCCCACGCACCAGACGCACCACGATTGGAGTTTTCGATATGTCCCATAGCGTCACCGATAGCACTGTCCTGCTGGGCCACGGCTCCGGCGGCCAGATGATGAAGCGCATTATCGACGAGGTCTTTCTGGATGCCTTTGGGTCGCCCGAGCTGCTCGAAGGCAACGATGCCGGTGTCGCCGCCCTGCCCGCGAGCGGGCGCATCGCCATGTCGACCGACAGCTTTGTGGTGACGCCGCAGTTCTTCCCCGGCGGAAATATCGGCAGGCTCGCCGTGTGCGGAACCGTCAACGATGTTGCGACCTCGGGTGCCAACGTGCGCTTCCTTTCGTGCGGCTTTATCCTCGAAGAGGGCTATCCTATGGATAAGCTGCGCCAGATTGTGCAGACCATGGCCGAGACGGCGCGCGAGGCGGGCGTCAAAATCATCACCGGCGACACCAAGGTGGTCGAGCGCGGCGGAGCTGACGGCGTCTACATCAACACCGCCGGCGTGGGCGAGGTTCCCGCGGGCGTGACGCTCAGCGGCGCCAGCTGCCAGCCCGGCGACGTCGTCCTGGTCTCGGGCACGCTGGGCGACCACGGCATCGCCATCATGAGCCAGCGCGAGGGCCTGGCGTTCTCGAGCAGCATCGAGAGCGACGCCGCGCCCCTCAACCACCTGATTGCCGACGTGCTGGCCGCCGCCCCCGACACGCGTTGCTTCCGCGACCCCACGCGCGGTGGCCTGGCATCCACGCTCAACGAGTTTGCCCAGGCCAGCGGCGTTGCCATGGAGATTGACGAGGACGCCGTACCCGTGCGCCCCGACGTGCAGGCCGCCTGCGAGATGCTCGGCTACGACGTGCTGCAGGTTGCCAACGAGGGCAAGATGGTCGCCGTGGTGCCAGCCGAGCAGGCCGACGCGGCGCTAGCAGCCATGCGTGCCGCCCGCTACGGCGAGAACGCCGCCATCATCGGTCGCGTGCTGCCGGTCGCCGAAGGTGCTCGTCCCGCCGTGCGTGTGCGCACCGGCTGGGGCTCGACGCGTATCCTCGACATGCTCGTGGGAGAGCAGCTGCCGAGGATTTGCTAGCGGACATGGCGCGCAGCCGCCGCAGTGCAACTCAAGGTTGTTACAGATATTCAGATTCCAGGCACGCCCGACGTGCAGGGCCAGTATCATGGGGTGCGCTTTACAACTCAAACGGCAGGAGCACCCATGGCAGCAGCGTTTTCCCATGTGATTTTTGATTTGGACGGCACCATCCTCAACACGCTCGAGGATCTGGCGGCCGCCGGCAACCATACCTGCGAGATGCACGGCTGGCCCACGTTTGCCGTGGACGAGTACCGCTACAAGGTGGGAAACGGCATGCTCAAACTGGTCGAGCGCTTTATGCCCGCCGAGTACGCGGGCGACGGCCGCATGTTTGAGCAGACGCTCGCCGAGTTTAGGGCTTATTACGGCGAGCACAAGGAGGACCACACCGCCCCCTATGCCGGCACGGTCGAGATGCTCGACCGTCTGCGCGCCGCGGGCGTTGAGCTTGCCGTGCTCACCAACAAGGACCATATTTCGGCGGCTCCGCTTATCGAAAAGTACTTTGGCCCCGATCGTTTTGCGCTGGTGCAGGGTCGTGTCGACGCGTTTCCACCCAAGCCCGAGGCTCCCGTCACGCTGCATGTAATGGAGGAGCTGGGCGCCGACCCGGCGACCACGCTCTACGTTGGCGATTCGAATGTCGATGTTCTGACCGGCCACAATGCCGGCCTTAAGAGCGCCGGCGTCACCTGGGGCTTCCGCGGCCGAACAGAGCTCGAAGCCGCCGACGCCGACTACGTAGTGGACACCCAGGACGAACTCGCCGCGCTGATTCTGGGCGAGTAGCGGGGCTGTCGCTCAACACGGCTGCATAGATTCTGTCGCGCGGAAAGTAGTCGTTTAAGAACGTCCCCAATGACTGCCATGGCAACGCCGATGTTTCGGCAATGACAGCGAGCGACGTCCAAGCCGAACAAGTTGGCATGAAAAAGGCAAGGCATAGACCTTCTGGTCATGCCTTGCCTTTTGAATGACAAATTGTCGGCTTGGGCGGCGCGCAGCGTCAACTGGTTACGCGGTTCGTAGAACCGCGTAACTCCCCTAGCTCAGCATTGCATCCATCATCTCGGAGTTGACGGAGTCGTCGGCAGACCACTCGCCGTCATCGTTGCAGGTGTACTTGAAGATAACCGTGGTCTTCCTGGGCTCGGTGGCCTTGGTCACATCGACCATCACCTGGCCGGCCATCTTGTACAGCTCGTCATCGGAAGGAACCGTGTCGAGTGCAGCGACCTTCTCCTGATACTGGGTGGAGAAGTCCTCGACGATCTTGTTCATGGACTTGCAGGTGATGGAGACCTCGGCGGTTGCAACGCCCTTGTCCTCGTCGACCGTCACGTCGCCGATCTCGTAGTCAAAGCCCTCGAGGTAGGTCTTGGCATACTCCTTGGGATCGATGCCCAGCTGCTCGAACTCGTCGCCCGAAGCCTCCTCCAGGCCAGAGAGGAAGTCGTCGCCACCGTTCTTGACCTCATCGAACTGAGTCGTAAGATCCTCGGTGATGAGCTCCTCGATCGAAGGGCCTCCGCAGCCGGAGAGCACGACCACGCACGCAACCAAGACGGCCATGAGGGGCGCAAGCAGCAGCTTCTTTTTCATGTTGTTCCTCCCAATAAGCGGCACCGCGCTTCCCAGACACGGCGCACGTTGTAATAAGTAAGCCCATACTATCCACTTATGAACACCCTCGACGGCACGAAGGCGCGGTCGGTTCGTTTTAGCGTCCGAACGGTTTGCAAGCCCGCCCAACGTGCAATAAAACACATCCGTACCGTGCAATAAAAAAGGGTGGCCGGACAATCCGACCACCCTTAGACATCATGCGATGCCGCGATTTACTTGCGGACGACCTTGACGATGGCGTCACCGGCGGCGACAGCGGAGTCGGCCTCGACGGCAAGCTCGACATCGGCGAACTCGGCGGTGTTGGACACGGCCACGACGACGCAGTCCTTGTAACCGGCAGCGGCAATCTTGGCGCGGTCGATCTTGAGCATGGGCTGGCCGGCCTTCACGACGTCGTCGGCCTTGACGAAGCCCTCGAAGCCGTCGCCGTTCATGTTGACGGTATCGACGCCAACGTGCACCAGGACCTCGATGCCGCTATCGGACTGCAGGCCCACAGCGTGACCCATGGTGACGGTAACCTTGCCGTCACAGGGAGCGTAGACCAGATCGTCCTCGGGCCACACGGCGCAGCCCTTGCCCAGGACCTCGCCACCAAAGACGGGATCGGGCACGTCGGCCATCTTGATGACCTTGCCCTTGACGGGCGAGCACAGCACGTCGGCGCCGGCAGAAGCAGAGATGGAGGCCGGAGCAGCGGCAGCCGCGGGCTCAGCCTTCTTCTTGAACATGTCAAACAGACCCATACGTTTTCTCCTCTTGATTAAGCGCAACGTAGTGCGCATGCCTATGGTGATTATAGTGCCAATTGGACCAAAAACTAAGGTGGGGAGTCGAATCGAAAACTCTGCCGACGTCTTTGTCCATCGGCGCCCGTTTTGTTGATTAACCCTCGATGAGCCCTAGGTGCACGAAGGCGTTCCAGATGCCGTCGTCGTCGACATTCGTGGTCACGAAATCGGCGGCCGGTCCGGCGTTCGTCAGAACGCCGGAACTCAATCGCCGGAACTCAATTACTCCAAGCCCTCAGCGCCGTTGGACTTGATAATCTTCTGGTATGCGAAGAAGCTGTCCTTGCGGCGGCGCTCGTAGGTGCCGGTGCCGTCGTCGTACTTGTCGACGTGGATGAAGCCGTAGCGCTTGCGCATCTCGCCGGTGCCGGCGGACACCAGGTCGATGGGGCCCCACCAGGTGTAGGCAATCAGGTCGACGCCGTCGGCAACGGCCTCGCCCATGGCCTTGATGTGACTCTGCAGATAGGCGATGCGGTACGGATCGTGAATGGAGCCGTCCTCCTCGACCTCGTCGTAGGCACCCATGCCGTTCTCGACCACCATCAGCGGAATCTCGTAGCGGGCGTAGATCTCGTTGAGGGCGATACGCAGGCCCAGCGGGTCGATCTGCCAACCCCAGTCGGTGGACTCCAGGTAGGGGTTCTTGCCGCCAAAGGTCATGTTGCCCTCGGTCATCTCGTGGTCCTTGTGGGTGCCCACGGTACCGGACATGTAGTAGCTAAAGGTGTAGAAGTCGACCTTGCCGTCGGCGATATCCTGCAGGTCGCCGTCCTCCATCGCGAGCTCGACGTCGTTCTCGGCCCAGAAGCGCTTGGCGTAGAACGGGTACTTGCCGCGCACCTGTACATCGGAGCAGTACCAGTTCATGGAGTTCATCTGCTGCTGCGTGGCGAACACGTCGACCGGATCGCACGTGGCGGCGTAGGAGAGGATAAAGCAGTCCATGTTGCCCATCTTGAACTGTGGGTAGTGCTCGTGGGCGTAGCGCACGACGCGGCCGCTGGCGACAAACTGGTGATGCAGGGCCTGGTAGCGCTGCTGAGCGGTGGTCTTGATGGCGCTCGCCGGGCCCTCGAAGCCCTGGATCAGACCGGTCTCCATCATGGCGCCCATGTCCTGAGTGCCGCAGTTGATCTCGTTGAAGGTGAGCCAGAACTTGACCTTGTCCTGATAGCGGTCGAAGACGGTCTGGCAGTACTTCTCAAAGAAGCCGATGAGCTCGCGGCTCGCCCAGCCGTTGTACTTCTCGACCAGGTGATAAGGCATCTCGTAGTGCGACAGGGTCACGAGCGGCTCGATATTGTGAGCGCGCAGGCAGTCGAAGACGCGATCGTAGAAGGCGAGGCCGGCCTCGTTGGGCTCGGCGTCGTCGCCGTTGGGGAAGATGCGGCTCCAAGAGATGGACATGCGGAACATGTTGAAGCCCATCTCGGCGAACAGCGCGATATCCTCCTCGTAGTGATGGTAGAAATCGATACCGTCATGGTTGGGGTAGAAGCGGTTGGGGTCGATGTCGATCGTAATCTGGCGCGGCTCCTTGTAGCTGCCGCCCAAGAAATGGTCGTCGACGGAAGGACCGCGGCCGTCCGCGTTCCAAGCGCCCTCAAACTGATTGGCGGCGGTAGCGCCACCCCAATAGAAACCCTCGGGGAACTTGATGTTTGCCATGAGCATCTCCTTTGCATCGTGGGTCGATAAGCCGAGTATCGCCCACGCGGGAGACATGCGGAGGCGGGGGCGCCAAACCCGATACTTCTTTTCGCAGCGGCACCCCGCCGCCTGCCCGCCCCTGACACTTCCTGACACCTGCCAAAAAGGGACAGGTTTATTTTGGTCGGTTTTATCTGGGAAAACGCTGACGATAGGCAGCCGGCGTGCAGCCATAGCGCTCGGCAAACTTTTTGTAGAAGAAGCTCATGTTGGCATAGCCCGCCTCGCGCGCAGCCGCCTCTGCCGTGGCACCGGCGTCGAGCAGTGCCGCTGCGCGCGCCAGGCGGCCCTCCTGCACGAGCTGCATGAATGTGCGGCCTGTCTGACGCTTGAGTAGGGCGCTTGCGTAGTTGGGGCTCAGGTGCAGATGGCGGGCGAGGTCGTCGAGCGCGCAATCGCAGACGTGACGCTCGATATAGCCCATAGCAGCCGCGACCTGCGCCGATGGCAGCGCGGGCGCGTCCGATCGCAGAAGACCGGCCTCGTAGCTTTGCATGAGCTCGACCAACAGCAGCTCAAACAGCCTCGAGACAATCTGGGGGCTCGCTGGCGTGGGGTCCAGACGCTCGCACAGCATCTCCTGCATGTAGCGGCGCACGCGACGGCTGCCGCCCGTATGGAAATGCACGTGTCCGCGGTGGTCGGTTTCGTCCGTGAGGGCGTTGAGCAGGAACCGCGAGACCGCGCTTGTGGGCGAAAGGCTTTGCTCCAGGCTACGGCGCAGCATTGGCCGCGAGATGATGACGCTCAGCATTATGTCGTGCTCACCGAGCTCGCCAACAGCATGCGGGCAGGCGGCATCGAGCAGGAGGACCTCGTTTTGAGCGAGCATGAGCGGCGCGCCGTTGACGATCTGCGGCGCTCGTCCTCGATAGACATAGCTGATTTCGACATAATCGTGCACGTGTTCCGGCACAGGATTGAAGCGCGAGTTGCGAACAATCGATAGCCCCTCGGGCATGCCTTCTTGGTGCAGAGCGAGCGTTGGGTTGCCAATTTTACGAATGAATCGGCCATCAATATCTGCCTGATTACCTTGACCGAGTGCGTCGCTCCAGTCGTAATGGGCGCCCGCGCGATAGGCGCGTTCACTGTCGGTCAGCTCGAGTAGCAGGTTATCCAAGCGCGCGAGCTCCATAGTGCTCCCATCGTTGATTCGGTCATATTCTGCCGTGGTTTTGATATTAGCAGGGCGGCGCGCTCGGCGTACTCTGACTTCAATGGATTTGAAAGGCCGGTTTTGGAGGAGCGTATATGGCGGCGTATTTTGAGCAGGTGCTTGGCGGCACCTACGACAACCACGTGCTTCCGTTCTTGTGGCTCAAGGGCGAGGCGCGCGAGACGATTACCGAGTATCTGGAGCAGATCGCCGGGGCGGACATCCACGAGGTTTGCCTGGAATCGCGCACGCATCCCGATTTCTGTCGCGACGGCTGGTGGTCTGACCTGCGCTTTATCATCGGCGAGTGCAAGCGCCTGGGGTTAAAGATCTGGCTGCTCGACGACGCCCACTTCCCCACAGGCTATGCCAACGGCGCGCTTGCGGGCGATGGCGTCGACCCCGCGCTCAAGAAAACCGTGCTCAAGCATCGCACGATTACGGTTGTTGGTCCCCAACCGTCCACGACTATCAAGCTCGGTAATCTCATGGACCCCACCGAGCGCTTTGTGGGCGTGGCAGCTTTTGATGCCGCTGGTGCGCCGCTCGACCTTGCGCTCGCTGTTGAGCAAGGAGACGATGGAACGCCCGCCCGCTTGCGTTTTGACGCCCCCACCGGCGTCACTACGATCGTGCTGTACGCCACCAGCCAAAAGACCGGCTTTCGCGATGAGTACATCAACATGGTCGACGCCGCCTCGTGCCACGCGCTCATCGACGCCGTCTACGAGCCCACGTTTGAGCATCTGAGCGACGAGTTTGGCAAAACGATCTTGGGCTTTTTCACCGATGAGCCCGGTTTTATGAACGAGAAGAGCACCACGCTCGACGATGCTTCTACCAGCAGTTTTATCGGGCGAGGCGACCTAGCGCTGCCGTGGTCGAACGAGCTTGCCCACCGCCTGCGCGATGCGCTTGGCGAGAATTGGCTTGCTAAGTTGCACGGCCTTTGGACGCGCGAGGCAAACGGCGCCCAGGTTCGCCACGCCTATATGGACCTTGCTACGCAGCTCTACCGCAGCTGCTTTGACGAGCAGATTGGCGGTTGGTGCCGCGCGCACGGCGTCATGCACATTGGCCACGTGATTGAGGACAAGAGTTGTCACACGCGCCTGGGTCAGGGCGCTGGGCACTACTTCCGCGCGGTCGCAGGACAGGACATGGCCGGTGTCGACGTGGTCATCAACCAGCTTGCCCCCGGAATTGACCGCGGGCGCTACAGCTACTTCCACGGCGCATGGAACATGGAGTTCTTTACGTACGCGCTTGCCAAGCTGGGCTCTTCGGCCGCGCGCCTCGACCCCAAAAAGCAGGGGCGCTGCATGGCCGAGGTCTTTGGCGCCTTTGGCTGGCACGAGGGCCTGAGCGAGATGAAATGGATCGCCGACCATATGCTCGTCCGCGGTATTAACTGGTTTACGCCGCACGCGTTTAGCATGGCGCCCTTCCCCGATTGGGACTGCCCGCCGCACTTTTACGCGCACGGCAACAACCCGCAATGGCCGCACTTTGGCCAGCTCATGCGCTATATGAATCGCACGGCGACGCTCCTTTCGGAAGGCGCTGCCGCTCGCCCCGTCGCCATTCTGTACCATGCCGACGCCGAATGGGCCGGCAACGCCATGCCCGTCGAGCGCGTGGCGGCCGAGCTCACGCGCGCGCAGATCGATTTTGACTTTGTGCCTGCCGAGGCTTTTGAGGATGAGGGGCGTTACGAGGTTTCGATTGCCGATGGAATGCTGGCTGTTAACGGCTGTCGCTACCAGGCGTTTGTCATGCCAGGCGCCTCGTTTATTGGCGCGGCTACAGCGGAAGAGGTGAGGCGCATGATGGCCGCGGGTGTCACGGTGCTCGCTGCTGACGAAGTGCCCGGCGCTCTTTATGACGCGGATGGCGCAGCCGATCTGGACGGGCTTACGGCAACGCCACTTGCCGATGTGGCGGACGCGCTGGCAGACGCGGGGCTGCAGACCGTTGTGACCGATAGGCCACAGCCCTGGCTGCGCGCACTTCGCTACAAGCGTGCGGGCGAGACCTATGTGATGCTAGTCAACGAGCATCCGCGTGAAAGTATTTGCTGTACGGTTGCACTTGCTCGAGGCGAGCGCCTTTGCGGCACGCGCCTCGACCTGCTGAACGGCACCGAACCCGTTGCGTTTGATGGCGCGTTGGAGCTGGCGCCCTTCGAGAGCTGCGTTGTTGTTCTGGGAACGGGCGACGAGGTCGGACTCGATGACGGGGCGAACACGAATGCGGATGATGCGGTTTGCCTTAGCATCGACGGACCGTGGACCGTTGCCCTCTCCCCTGCCGGCAGCGATGGAACCTTTGGCGAGCCGCAAAAGCTCGAGCAGCTGTGCGACCTCACGGCCGAGCAGTTCGCCGGCATCTGCGGCACGTTCCACTATCGCACGTCGTTCGAGCTGACCGACGACCTCGCCCACACCGTCATTGACCTAGGGGATGTCTACGAAGTCGCAACACTCACGCTCGACGGACAAACGCTCGGCACGCGCATCTGCCCGCCCTACCGCTTTGCGACAGGCGCGCTTACCGCCGGCGCACACGAGCTCGCCATCGATGTCATCAACACCTGTCTCTTATACACATCTCCGAGCCCACGAGACACTGAGCGATCTCG
>ENA-OYZF01000910-OYZF01000910.1-human-gut-metagenome-genome-assembly--contig:-NODE-910-length-11083-cov-4.029470_pt1 | contig 11083 bp, 10 predicted proteins | sample MGYA00244074_ERZ653472 | MGnify/ENA primary metagenome ERZ653472 (study PRJEB26926, sample SAMN06165179) | human gut metagenome | biome: ENVO:00009003; feature: ENVO:2100002; material: ENVO:00002003... | reverse complement strand
ACGAGATCGCTCAGTGTCTCGTGGGCTCGGAGATGTGTATAAGAGACAGCTGATACTGATCGTTTTTCTGACGTTCATTATCGGTTTTTACGAACCGTTATGGATACCGGTATGTATTCTGCTGATCGGCCTGTTGTATTATTACAACAAAAAAAGTCTGCGCAGTAAGGAAGTACGCTTTAACAGCTATCTGGATACGGTAGTGCGTAATATTGAGCGTACTAATCATCATGCCGTTCAGAATCTGGATATCGGGATGGCTGTTTTTGCCAAAGACGGTAAACTGCAGTGGAAAAATGAGCTGTTCAGTAAATATGTGGGTACTAAAAATCTGGAGGGCAAACGTCCGGAAGATGTTCTGCCGCTGCCGGCCAATGCGTTCGACACGCTGAGCGTGAAGGACGGCGAACGCCTGATCCAGATCGAGGACCGCTACTATAATTTGAAGCATTGCCGGGTGCAGACATCGGAAAAAGGTGAGAAAAAAGGCACGGGCCTGATGGTTTATCTGAGCGACGTGACTGATTTTGAGCTGCTGCGCCAGAAATATGATAATGAGAAGCTGTGTCTGGCCTACGTCAGGTTTGATAATTATGAAGACGTGATGAAGGGTATGAGCGAAACGACCCGCGCCAATATCAGCGGCGAGGTCAATGAAGTACTGAGCAAGTGGGCCGAGGAAGAAAACGGCTTTATCAGTCGTTCTAATAAAGAATTGTGTCTGATTGGTTTTAATCAGGCGGTCCTGCGTGATTTAATGGAGCAGAAATTCCCCGTTTTAGACAGTGTACGTGAGATCCATGTCGGCAATAAGATCACTCCGACAGTGAGCATTGGTATTGCCTGCGAAGGCGACAATCTGGAAGAACTGAGCCAGAACGCAGTCAAAGCATTGGATCTGGCGCTGGGGCGCGGAGGCGACCAGGTGGTCGTAGCCGTAGACGGCGGGACACAGTTCTTTGGCGGCACGACTACCGTAACTGCTAAAAGTACACGTGTGCGCGCACGTATCGTAGCGCATACGATCCATGAACAGATCATTGCCGCAGATAAGGTTTTCGTTATGGGGCATATGATGGAGGACTTTGATTCGATCGGCAGTGCTATCGGTGTAGCGAAAATGGCGCTGTCACTGCAGAAGGAAACTTATATCGTTGTCAGCGGCGAAACTGACGCACTGGATAAGATCAAGGAAATGCTGCAGCGTGATGAACTGAAGCTGATCCAGGATGATGAACAGTACCTGGAACTGATGCTGGAAGGACCGGAGGCAATGGCCCATATTACGCCCGGCAGCCTGCTGTTTCTGGTCGACCATCACCGGCCGATGCTGTGCGCAAGCAAAGAGGTTATGGAAGCGATCCCGAAACGGATCATTATCGACCATCATCGCCGGGCGGAAGACGCCATCAAAGAAACGGTGCTGCAATATATGGAACCGTCTTCTTCCTCGACCAGCGAACTGGTGACGGAGCTTGTAGGCTATTTTAATGACCGTCTGGAATTTACTAAAGGCGAAGCGACCGCGCTTTATGCGGGCATCGTTGTCGATACGAAAAATTTTGCCGTACAGACCGGTGAGCGCACCTTTGAAGCGGCAGCTTTACTGCGCCGCAGCGGGGCTGACCCGACTGTGGTAAGGCAGCTGTTCAAGGACGATATGGAAACCTTCCAGATCCGTTCGCGGCTGATTGCCGAAGCAGAAAGCCCGGAACCGGGACTGATCGTTTCCGTTTATGAACAGGCTCCCAAAGAAGCGAAATCATCAGTCATAGCGGCTCAGACTGCCGACACGATGGTTGCCATCAGCGGTATTTATGTCAGTGTCGTTATCGTGGAATATGTTGACGGTTCGCTGGGCATCAGTGCCCGCAGCGACGGTACGGTCAACGTACAGATCATTATGGAAGAGCTGGGCGGCGGCGGTCATCAGACTGTGGCCGGCGTACAGCTTGACAATAAGAGGGCTGTGGATATCATGCCGCAGATCATCTCTTTGGCAAAAAAACAGTTAGAGGAGATTGATAACAATGAAAGTGATCTTACTGCAAGATATTAAAAGTTTAGGTAAAAAAGGCGATATCGTAGAAACGGCCGAAGGTTATGGCCGCAACTATCTGCTGCCTCGCAAATTAGCGAAAGAAGCCAGTGCGGCTAATTTAAATCAGGCCAAGCAGGATCAGGCCAATGCTGCCCGTCGTGCCGCGCAGAAAAAAGATGAAGCTACCGTTCTGGCAGCTCAGATCGAAAAAGTGACCGTTACCTTGAAGGTACGTGTCGGTGATAATGGGAAAATGTTCGGCTCGGTTGCGTCTAAAGACGTGGCGGAAGCATTGATCGAACAGACCAAGCTGGATATCGACCGCCGGAAGATAGAACTGAAAACACCTGTTAAGGGTTTAGGCAATTATACAGCTGTAGCTAAACTGCACCCTGAGATTGCTGCGGAATTTGCCGTAGTAGTTGAAGCGGAATAAGCGAAAGACAGGGAAGGTTATGCAGGACAGAGTACCACCGCAAAATATAGAAGCCGAGCAGTCAGTGCTGGGCGCGATGCTGATCGAGAAAGAGGCTATCCCCAAGGTCATGGAGATCCTGCGGGATACTGATTTTTACCGTGAGGCGCACCGTGTCATTTTTAACGCTATGCTGGAGCTTTACAATAAGAACGAAGCTGTGGATATGATCACGGTGACGGAGATTCTGAAGCGTGACAACAAGCTGGAGGATGTGGGCGGTATCGCTTATGTCACTTCGCTGGCTAATGCTGTGCCGACTGCGGCCAACGTAACCTATCATGCGAGCATTATCGAAGAAAAATCGATTCTGCGCCAGCTGGTTTCCGTATCGACGCAGATCGCTTCGATGGGTTATGAGGCTAATGATGATGTGAAAAACATCATCGACAGTGCTGAAAGCAAGATTCTGGAGATTTCCAACCGGAAGAAGACAGCTGATTTTACGCCGATCAATGAGATCGTTCTTGATTCTTTTAAGAGTATCGAAGCGCTGATGGGCAATAAGAATGGTCTTACCGGACTGCCTACAGGCTTTGAAGATCTTGATAATCTGACCTCCGGCCTGCATGGCAGTGATTTTATCATCCTTGCGGCCCGTCCTTCCATGGGTAAAACTGCTTTTGCGCTCAATGTGGTACAGAATGTGGCGATCCGAGCTGCCAAAAAGGTTGGCGGAGCTCCGAAAACAGTTGCTTTTTTCAGCCTGGAAATGAGCAAGGAGCAGCTTGTACAGCGTATGCTCTGCGCCGAAGCCAACATTGATTCGCAGCGGCTGCGTATCGGCGAGCTGCGTGATGAAGATTGGGCGATGCTCATCAATACGGCAGATACGCTTTCCAGTGCTAATATCTATATCGACGATACAGCAGGTATCACTGCCATGGATATGAGGTCGCGCGCCCGCCGGCTGAAAGCCGAACACGGTCTTGATCTGATCGTAGTCGATTATCTGCAGCTGATGCAGGGCAGCGGTAAAAAGAACAACAGCGGTGACCGGCAGCAGGAGGTTTCAGAGATCTCACGTTCGTTGAAAGCGCTGGCCCGTGAGCTTGATGTTCCGGTCATTGCTCTGTCGCAGCTGAGCCGCAGCGTCGAAGCGCGTCAGGTCAAACGTCCGATGCTGTCTGACCTGCGTGAGTCTGGTTCTTTGGAGCAGGATGCGGATATCGTAGCCTTTTTATATCGTGAAGATTACTATAATCCGGAAACGGAGAATAAAAATATTACCGAACTGATCATCGCTAAGCACCGTAACGGCCCTGTCGATACGGTCAATCTGTTCTTCCACAAACAATATACCAAATTTGTGGGACTCAGTAAGCGTAAGGAGTAAACTCAGACCTGTGAGCAGATGAGAAGGAGGCGGCGCGTGGAAATATGGATGGAGCAGCTGATGGCTTTTTTGCAGAAGCATTGGCAGTTTACTATCATCGGCTGCGGCCTGCTGATTTTTATCGGCGCGCTTTTAAACTGGCGTTGGGTCTGCGAATTTGACCACAGGCGGGTGCGCCCGTTTGCCTTTGATACGCTGGTGCATGATTTTTTCGGCGATCAGGGGTACCGTTTTCTGATGGGTATCAGTGGACTGGTCATTATTTTGTGTGGTCTGGTATTTTTATTTTTGTCATAAATAATGGAGCGCTTTAAAGAAAAACAGCGTGAACGCCTGTGATAACAGGTTTTCACGCTGTTTTTTATTTTACGAATGTTTTAAATAAATTTGCAAAAAATGTTCAGTAGCCTTGCAGTGAAGAACTGAAAATGTTATGATATGAGAGGATAAAAAAGTTTATTTATAAGAGAGGAAGAACGCAAGCAGGCCTTCTTCCTATTCTTATTGCAAAAAACACCGATTTTACGGGGGGAAACAAAAAAATGATCGAACGTTATACTCATCCCGAGATGGGTCATATCTGGACTTTGGAAAACGAATTCCGAACAATGCTGCAGGTAGAAATTCTGGCCTGCGAGGCGATGAACAAACTGGGCATCGTTCCTGATGACGCATTGAAGGATATTCAGACTAAAGCTGATTTCCGCATCGAACGCATCAAAGAAATCGAAGCTGTCACCAACCATGACATCATTGCTTTTCTGACAAATGTGGCCGAATATGTGGGCGATGCTTCCAAATACATCCATAAAGGCCTGACCTCCAGCGATGTCAAGGACACCGCTTTGGGTGTGATGATGAAACAGTCTGCCGACCTTTTACTGAGTCATCTGGAAAAATTCCATGCTGTCCTGAAACGCCGTGCCGCTGAACACAAGCATACGATTATGATCGGTCGTACTCATGGCATCCATGCCGAGCCGATGACCTTCGGGCTGAAGTTTGCGCTGTGGATGGATGAGACAGAGCGCAATATCGAACGGTTGAAGCAGGCGCGTGATTTTATTGCGGTCGGTAAGCTTTCGGGCGCAGTCGGCACTTACTCCAATATTGACCCGTTTATTGAAGAATATGTTTGTGAAAAATTAGGTATCAAGGCTGCCCGTCTGGCTACCCAGGTCATCCAGCGCGACCGCCATGCCGATTTTCTGACTACTTTGGCGATCATTGGTTCCTCTCTTGATAAAATGGCTACGGAAATCCGTAATCTGCAGCGCACGGACATTCGTGAAGCTGAAGAATATTTTGCTCCCGGGCAAAAAGGCTCCTCGGCGATGCCGCATAAACGTAATCCCATCACCTGCGAAAAAATCTCCGGTATGGCACGTTTGCTGAGAGGGTATGCCGTTGCTGCGCTGGAAGATGTCGCCTTGTGGCACGAACGCGATATTTCCCACTCTTCTGTGGAACGTGTGATTTTACCGGATGCTACTATCGCGCTGGATCATATGCTGCGTAAATTTACCGGTATCGTCGACAAGCTGCTGGTTTATCCAGAAGCGATGATGGCGAACCTGAACAAAACCGGCGGCCTGATCTTCAGCCAGAATCTGCTGATCGCACTGGTCAGCAAGGGCGTGCTGCGTGAAGACGCTTATAAATGGGTGCAGCGCAACGCTATGGCCCGCTGGCTTGAAGGCGCTGATTTTAAGACCAACGTGGAAATGGATGCGGATATCCAGAAATATCTCTCCAAAGAAGAAATCGAAGCTTGCTTCGATCCCAAACCCATGCTGCGTCATGTAGATTTGATTATGTCCCGCTTCGGATTATGATTTAGATAAGGAGATGCTCACATGTCATCTGTTGTAGTTATTGGTGCCCAATGGGGCGATGAAGGTAAAGGTAAGATTGTTGATTATTTGGCACAGAAAGCCGATGCCGTCGTACGTTATTCCGGCGGTTCCAACGCAGGTCATACGGTAGTCGTCAATGACGTTTCCTATAAACTGCGTCTGCTTCCCTCCGGTGTTTTGTACAGTGATAAGACTAATGTGCTGGGTAACGGCGTCGTTATCAACCCCGGCGTAGTTCTGCATGAAATTGCTGATATGAAGGCTAAAGGCATCAGCTGCGACAATCTGGTCATTTCTGACCGTGCGCATGTGGTGCTGCCTTACCATGCCCGTCTGGATGAACTGCAGGAAGCAGCTTTGGGCTGTAATAAGATCGGTACGACCAAAGGCGGTATTGGCCCCTGCTATATGGATAAGGTTGCCCGTACCGGCATCCGCATCTGTGATTTGATGGAACCCGATACTTTTGCAGAAAAGCTGAAAATCAACCTGGAAGCCAAAAATGCCATTATTACTAAAATTTATGGCGGCGAACCTTTTGATTATGAAACTATGCTGCAGGAATTTTTGGCTTATGCCGAAGAGCTGCGGCCGTATATTGCCGATACCGGCGTAGTTTTAGACGAAATTTTCAGCGAGGGTAAAAACGTGCTGTTTGAAGGCGCGCAGGCTACTTTCCTTGATATCGATCATGGTACTTATCCGTATGTTACCAGCTCGAACCCGACTGCTGGCAATGCCAGCACCGGCAGCGGCATCGGCCCCCGTTATATCGACCATGTGGTGGGCGTAGTCAAGGCTTATACGACACGCGTCGGCGAAGGTCCCTTTGTTACTGAGCTGCTTGATACTGACGGACCCGGGCATCAGATCCGTGAAACAGGCCATGAATACGGTACCGTTACCGGACGTCCCCGCCGCTGTGGCTGGCTTGATGCTTTCATGCTCAAATATTCCGCACGTCTGAACAGCCTGGACTGCCTGGCAGTGACCCGTTTGGATATTCTCGATAAAATGCCGAAGATCAAAATGTGCGTCGGCTACAAGATCGACGGGCAGGAAATCAAACAGATTCCTGCCAGCCTGAACGTTCTGGCAAAGGTTGAACCGGTTTTTGAAGAGTTTGAAGGCTGGCTGACTGATATTACGTCTATCCGCACCTTTGACGAGCTGCCTGTTCAGGCTAAAACTTATCTGAACCGTCTGAGTGAGGTTGCCGGTGTCGAACTGGGTATTGTTTCCGTAGGTCCGGAACGTGAACAGACTATCGTACTGAAAAAATTGCTGTAAATCAAAAATTTAAACCGTCAGATTTTTTCTGACGGTTTTTATATTTTTGAAAATTATTTCTTGACAGAACAGTGAAAGGTAGTTATAATTATATCGTTGTCAAGTTGGCTTGAAACTTGATAACTATGTGATCCACTAGCTCAGTCGGTAGAGCACCTGACTTTTAATCAGGGTGTCCCGCGTTCGAGTCGCGGGTGGATCACCATTTTTTTGTCTGGATGTTTGCCTAATGAAATAAAATCCCGCTTCTTATGACAGAAGCGGGATTTTTTGTTTATGCGGGCCTAAAGTAAAGCCTGCCGCAGTTTTTGCACCAGTACTGCTGGTTTTGGGCAGGTCATCAGGCTGCTCATCAGACAGGCGCCGGCGGCGCCTGTTTTTTTTATCTGTCCGATATTGGCAGGAGTGATCCCGCCGATAGCGTAGACTTGCAGTGATGTAGCGGCGCAGACGGCGCTGAGAAAATCAAGACCGCGTCCGGGCAGCCCCTGCTTGCAGCTTGTAGCAAAGATATGCCCTGCTAGTAAATAATCGGCGCCCAAGTCAGCGGCACGTACCGCTTCGTCAGCATGGTGGATGGAAACGCCCAGGCATTGTACCTGTGCCCGCAGCTGAGGCTGGCATAGGAGCTGCTGATAGCTTACCTGCAGTCCATACGTATCAAGCCGGCGGCAGATGTCCTGATAAGTATGCAGGATCAGCGGCAGCTGATGTGTCCGGCAGATTTTCTGCACCTGTGAGGCCTGCCGATAATATTCCTGCGGCGGTAATTCTTTGGCACGGAAAATAAGAGCGTCGATTTCAGAAGCAGCTAAAAGCTGGAGCTGCGTCCAAAAATTTTCAGGACAGGAAGCTTGGTCGGTAACGGCGATCAGCTTAAACATAGACATAATCACTCATGACCGGCTGCAGTCCTCGGTTCGTCAACATTGCGCAGATTTCACGGACGGTACGGCTATCGTCGATCAGGAACTGTTCGTCGCCTTTGCTCTGCTGGCTGTGACCGCCGATGCCAACTTCAACGCCGGCAGAAATTTTAGTTGCAGCAAGTCCGACTACGTTATCGCGGAAACGGGCGCATTCACGGGAGGAAATAGTGAGGGAGGCAAAGGGCATAAAGATGCGGTAGGCGCAGATGATCTGCAGCAGCTGCCGCTCATGGACGTCTTTGGGATTGATCTGCTCATTGTTGATGATGGGGCGCAGGCGCGGACAGGAAAAAGCGATCTCGGCCTGAGGGTATTTACGTTGGAGCAGATAAGCATGCAGACCTGTTGCCAAAGCGTCACGGCGAAAATCATCCAGTCCCAGCAGAGCGGCAAAGCCAACTCCGCGCATTCCGCCCTGTAAAGCCCGTTCCTGTGCATTAAAACGATAGGGGAAAATACGTTTACGTCCGCCCAGATGCAGCTGACCGTATTTATCAGGGGCGTAGGTTTCCTGGAAAACGGTGACGAAGTCAGCTCCGCATTGATGCAGATAGGCATAATCACTGCTGTCCATGGGGTAGACCTCAAGACCGACAACACGAAAATATTTGCGGGCCAGCCGGCAGGCTGCACCAATATAATGTACGTCGCTCATAGTCGGGCTTTCCCCGGTCAGGATCAGGATTTCTTCCAGGCCCTGAGCGGCAATAGCCTGCATTTCCGTTTCTATTTCAGCGGCAGTAAGCTTGGCGCGTTTGATATTGTTGTAGCAGTTAAAGCCGCAGTAGATGCAGTGATTTTCGCAGTAGTTGGCGATATAAAGCGGGGTGAACAGATTGACGGCATTACCGAAATGTTTACGTGTTTCTGCCTGTGCCCTTTGTGCCAGCTGTTCCAGAAATGGTGCTGCGGCCGGCGCGAGCAGTGCGGCGAATGCTTCAGGCGTCAAGTGCTCCTGAAGCAGGGCCTGTTTCACGTCGTCCGCCGTATAAACAGTTTCGTCGTAAGCTGCACGGGCGGCCAGCACCTGTTCCATAATAGCTGACGAGGTTATTTCCATATCCGGCTGATAAGCCATCGGATCGGTATGCTGATCGATTTTCATATTCATATCACCTGTCTTCCAAAAAGCCTGTCAGAGGCGATGAAGCAGCCGCACCCTGCTCTAAAACACGTCCCAGCCCGGCTAAGTAAGCGGCACGCCCTGCTTCAACAGCCTGCTTGAAGGCTGCAGCCATCAGAGGGATATCGCCGGCTGTAGCGATGGCGGTATTGACCATGACGGCAGCGGCACCCATTTCCATGGCTTCACAGGCCTGGGAGGGGCGGCCAATCCCGGCGTCGACGATAACAGGCAGTGCTATCTCATCAATAATGATCTTGATAAAATCGCGGGTTGCCAGCCCTTTGTTGGAACCGATCGGCGCTCCCAGGGGCATGATCGAGGCTGCGCCTGCGTCACGCAGATCTCTGGCGGTGTTAAGGTCGGGATACATATAAGGCATGACGATAAAGCCTTCTTTAGCGAGGATCTCCGTTGCCCTGATCGTTGCCTGATTGTCCGGCAGCAGATATTTAGAATCACGGATGATCTCCAGTTTGATAAAATTGCCGCAGCCGCAGGCACGGGCTAGCCTGGCTATGCGTATTGCTTCTTCAGCAGTACGGGCGCCTGAGGTGTTGGGCAGCAGTGTGATGCTTGAGGGAATAAAATCGAGGATATTGTCCTGCTGCGATTGAGCGCGCCGCAGCGCTAAGGTGATGATTTGCGCCCCGGCCTGTTCGGCAGCGGCTTTGATCAGCGGAAGCGAATATTTGCCGCTGCCAAGAATAAAGCGGGATCTGAAGCTGCAGCCGCCTAAAATAAGTTTATCTTCTTGCATCGTAGTTTAAAATTCTCCTTTCGTTTAAGGTGTGGTGAAGCCCAGCGCCAGTCTCATGACCATGGTCGCCGCATGGGCGGCACAGACGCTGACGCGCGGGGCCAGCAGGCTGCCGCCCGTGGCAATATCGGCAGTACCGTCGCCGCACAGGTAGAAACGGTTCAGCCTGCGGCTGGTAGTAATAGCATTGGCGCTGCCAGCGCCCGCCATGCCGGAACAAACGATCAGTTTTGCCTGCGGCAGCCGCTGCAGGACGGTTTCTGTCAGCATGGCCTTTTGTTCAGGGTCGTCAAAAGCTTCGCAGATGATATTACAGCCGGCAAAAATTTCCGGGATATTCTGCGGCGTGAGCTTTAGAAAGTGCGGCTCGTAGCATAAATAGGGATTGATCTGCAGCAGCTGTTCTGTCAAGGCTTCGGGTTTAGGTCTGCCGATGTCACAGAGTCGGTAGCTTTGCCGGTTGAGATTACTGATCTCGACCCGATCGCAGTCGGCGAGGGTCAGGTGTCCGATGCCAAGGCGCGTCAGCTGGACGGCAATGTTGGAGCCCAGCCCGCCTAAACCGGCGATACCGACACTGGCGGTGTACAAATGCTGCTGGCGTTCCTGTCCGTGCCGTTCAACCAGTGCTGCTGAAAGCTGTTGCCTGGTGATTTGTTTAGTCATTTTTAACCTCCGCCCACAAACTGTACAACTTCGATGGTATCACTGTCGGCGAGCTGCACTTTGCTGAAATCGCTGCGGCAGATGATTTTACCGTTGAGTTCGACGGCGACGCGGGCAACGTCAAAACCCTGCTGCGCCAATAATTGCGACAAGGTGCTGCCTGCAGCGGTGCTGATTGGTTGACCGTTGATTTGCATAGGGAACCCTCCTTGAAGAAAAATAAAAAAAGGCGCCACAAAAAGCTACACCCGTGGTGGTGTACCCCTTTGTGACGCCTTACGGCTTCACTCTTTTTTTAGCATAGCATCTGCAGGTCAATACTGTCAAGAGCTTGGCAGATACTAAAACCATGCTTTTTTTAATTGCAGCAGTGCCGGTCGGATGTCGTTTTCCTGAATACCGACAAAAGAAATCAGGATCTCTGGTAAATTACCGTTGCTGTCGTAAACCGGCAGGATCCGGACGCCGTTTTCCAGTGCCAGTTCGGACAGGGTATCGGCAGTTTGCTGCGTGACGACAGCCAGGCGCAGATGCAGACCGGATTCATAGGCTCGTACAATGACTCTGCTGCCGAAGATTTCCGTTAAAGCTTGCCGCAGCAGTGTGT
>ENA-OYZF01000908-OYZF01000908.1-human-gut-metagenome-genome-assembly--contig:-NODE-908-length-11113-cov-4.425303_pt1 | contig 11113 bp, 7 predicted proteins | sample MGYA00244074_ERZ653472 | MGnify/ENA primary metagenome ERZ653472 (study PRJEB26926, sample SAMN06165179) | human gut metagenome | biome: ENVO:00009003; feature: ENVO:2100002; material: ENVO:00002003... | reverse complement strand
GGGCATTGCGGTGAAAAACGCCGTGGGCTACTCGACCCACGCCGTGACGGAGACCACCATCGGCGCGGCCATCGGCCTGCTGCGACAGACGGTCTATTACGACCGCTACGTCAAGACCGCATATGCAGGATCGCCCCTGCAATACCACTTCGGGCGCACCACACACCAGCTTTACGGCTCGAAATGGGGCATCGTCGGGCTGGGCAACATCGGCCGCAGCGTCGCCCGCGTCGCCGAGGCGCTGGGATGCCGCATCGCCTATACCTCGACCTCGGGCGTCGTGCGCGAGGAACCCTATCCCGAAAAGCCGCTCGACGAACTGCTCCGATGGGCCGACGTGGTGTCGGTCCACGCCCCGCTGAACGACCGCACGCGCAATCTGATCGGCGCGCGCGAACTGGCGCTGATGAAGCCTTCGGCCATCCTGATCAACGTGGCGCGCGGCGGCATCGTGGACGAAGCGGCGCTGGCCGCGGCCCTCGACGCCGGACGGCTCGCCGGGGCGGGGCTCGATGTTTTCACGCACGAACCGCTCGAAGCGGGCAATCCCCTGCTCTCGGTCCGTGAACCGGACCGCCTGCTGCTCTCGCCCCACAACGCCTGGTCGCCCGTCGAGGCGATCGAAATACTCGTGGAGTGCATCGCACGGAACATCCGGGATTTCTATACTCCTCAAAACCAATAGCCGATGTCCCAGCCCGAACCCAACCTCACGGTCGTAATCCCGGTCCACAATGCAGCGCCCCACCTCGGCGCATGCGTGGAGAGCCTGCTGGCCCAGAGCTACACCGATTTCGAACTCATCCTGGTCGAAAACGGCTCGTCGGACGATTCGCGGGAACGCTGCGCCCGCTACGCCGCGGAACACCCCGGGCGCATCCGCACCCTGACGCTCGACGAAGCGTCGGTCTCGGCGGCCCGCAATGCGGGCATCGACAACGCCCGCGGGCGTTTCATCACCTTCATGGACGCCGACGACTGGGCCGAAAAGGAGTTTCTGGCCGAATTTTTCCGCGATCCCGCCCCGGGTCCCGGAACGATCGTCATGCAAGGCATACTGCTCGACTTTTCGGAGGCCGAGCCGCCGGGGCCGAACGAGGCGTTTTTCAGCTACGACGACGGGGCGCTCGCCATCGGCGACGATCCTTCGGCAGCCGTGGGACAGCGGTTTCTGCAGGACGGATGCAGCGTCTGCAAACTCTACCACACGGAGACGCTCCGCCGCCTCGGAATCCGCTTCATCGAACACCTCTGCTCCCGCGAAGACCACCTTTTCTTCTTCACCTGCATCAGCCGGATGCAGTCGGTCGTCTGGCGCAGCGGCCTCTACATGCACTACATGCGCCGCGGACGGAACACGCTCAGCACACGCCCCATGCCGGCCTGCGAACTCGTCGAGGCCGCCGAGCGGCTCGACCGCTTCATCCCGCAGCTGGCCGAACGCTTCGGCATCACGGACAAGGCCTATCTCTTCGCCCTGCGGCAAAACCTGGTCCGCGACACGCTGCTACGGGCCGCAAACAACATCCGTTTCGGCGACCGCCGGAGCGTCCTCGGAGCCATTGCCGCCCGCCCGGAGCTGTTCGGCGCAGAGACCTACACGCCCCGCTGGCATCCGCTGCTGAAACGCCCGCTGCTCGACCGCATTCTGAAGGGAAGGGAGTGTCACACGCTCCTCTATCTCCGAATCGCGCTGCGCAGGTCGTCGCTGCGCCTGCGCGGACGTTTTAACGCCTGAATCATGGACCGCAAACAACCTGTTTTCGACTTTCTCGACGCCCGCGGCATCCGCTACGAATGGTATGAACACCCCGAGGCCCCGACCATCGAAATCGCCCGCCAGTGGTGGCGTGACGACGGTTCGAAACACTGCAAGAACCTCTTCTTCCGCAACCACAAGGGCGACCGCCACTACCTCGTGTGTTTCGATTCGGAGCGGTCGCTGGCCATCCGCGACCTCGAAGCCCGCCTGCGCCAGGGCAAACTGACGTTCGCCTCGCCCGAGCGCATGGAACGCTGGCTGGGACTGCGCCCCGGCTCGGTCTCGCCCTTCGGGCTGATCAACGACCCGGAGAACCACGTCCACCTGTTCCTCGACGTCAACCTGCGCGACTGCCCCGCCTACTCGTTCCACCCCAACGACAACCGCGCGACGGTGGTCATCCCGCAGGAGGAGTTTCTGAAATACCTCGCCGCCGTCGGCAACTCCTACGAATTCATCGAACTCTACTGAAACGAAAAACCCCGGCCTTCCGGCCGGGGTTTTTCGCAATGCAGGGAGCGGTTATTTCATCTCCACCAGCGCTTTGCCCGTCATTTCGGCAGGCTGCTCCAGCCCCATCAGCTTCAGCACCGTGGGAGCCACGTCGGCCAGAATACCGCTGCGGACGGACTTCACGCGGTCCGACACCACCACGATGGGAACCGGATTGAGCGAGTGCGCCGTGTTGGGCGTACCGTCGGCATTGACGGCGTTGTCGGCGTTGCCGTGGTCGGCGATCATCACCACCTCGTAGCCGTTGGCCCTGGCGGCCTCCACGACCTCGGAGACACACTTGTCGACAGCCTTCACGGCCTTCACGATCGCCTCATAGACGCCCGTGTGGCCCACCATGTCGCCGTTGGCGAAGTTCAGGCAGATGAAGTCGAATTTCTTTTCACCCAGCGCAGCGACCAGTTTTTCAGCCACTTCCGGGGCCGACATTTCGGGCTGGAGGTCATAGGTCGCCACCTTGGGCGAGGCGACGAGGATACGCTCCTCGCCGTCGAATTTCTCCTCGCGGCCGCCGTTCAGGAAGAACGTCACGTGGGCGTATTTCTCGGTCTCGGCGATACGCAGCTGTTTGAGGCCCTGCTTCGAAACCCACTCGCCGATGGTGTCGGGCACGTTCTCCTTGTCGAAAAGGATGTGCAGGCCCGTGAACTTGGCGTCGTAGGGGGTCATGCAACAGTAGTAGAGCGGCATGGTGTGCATTCCCTCGGCGGGCATATCCGCCTGCGTCAGCACGATGGTAAGCTCCTTGGCGCGGTCGTTGCGGTAGTTGAAGAAGATCACCAGGTCGTTCGGACGGATCATGCCGACGGGCTGTCCGGCAGCGTCGACGCGCACGACGGGCTTGATGAACTCGTCCGTAACTCCCTCGTCGTAGGATTTCTGCACGGCCTCGACCATGTCCGACGCCTTCTCGCCGACGCCGTCGACCAGCGCGTCGTAAGCGATTTTCACCCGCTCCCAGCGTTTGTCGCGGTCCATGGCGTAATAACGGCCGATGACCGTGGCCACCTTGCCCGTCGATGCGGCCATGTGCTTTTCGAGGTCGGCGACGAAGCCCTTGCCGCTGCGCGGGTCGGTGTCGCGGCCGTCCATGAAGCAGTGCACGAACGTATTTTCGATCTTATATTCGGCGGCGATGTCGCAGAGTTTGAAAAGATGCTCCAGCGACGAGTGCACGCCGCCGTCCGACACGAGGCCCATGAAATGCACGTTCACGCCGTTTTTCTTGGCGTATTCGAACGCGGCTTTCACCTCCGGGTTCTGCATGATCGAGTTGTCGCGGCAGGCACGGTTGATCTTCACGAGGTCCTGATAAACGACGCGGCCGGCGCCGATATTGAGGTGTCCCACCTCCGAGTTGCCCATCTGTCCGTCGGGCAGGCCGACGTTCTCGCCGTCGGTGCGCAGTTCGGCATGGGGGTATTTTTCGGTCATGGCCGAAATGTATTCGGGATGCACGGTCGAAATGACGTCCGCCTTATCGTGACGGCCGTTTCCCCAGCCGTCGAGGATCATAAGTAATACCTTGTTATTCATATCTTACTCTGTTTTAATTACTACCGTTTTATTGCCTCCGGAGGCTGCATTCGTCGCCTGTGGCGCCGTTTACAAGTCTGACCCCATCCCAAACCCTTCCCTCGGGAAGGGCTTATCGCATCGCGACCGGAATGCGGACGGAGACCACACAATTATTTCACCTGCGCCCCGATCAGCTCCACGGCCTTGTCGATGGCGGCCTGCAAACCGTCGGGATTCTTGCCGCCGGCCGTCGCGAAGAAGGCCTGTCCGCCTCCGCCGCCCTGCATCAGCTTCGCGGCCTCGCGCACGACGGCTCCGGCATTCACGCCGCAGGCCGTGATCTCGTCGCCCAGCATCACCGTCAGCGTCGGTTTCCCGTCCCAGACGGAACCCACGACGAAGACCAGCCTGGGCGAACGCTGGCGCAGGTTGTAGGCCAGGTCCTTCACGAAGTCGGGACGGCGGTCGGTCTGCGTGGCGAAAAGCTGCATGCCGTGACGCTCGGGCGTCGATGCGGCGATCTTGTCGGCCCACTGGGCCACCTGCTCGCGGCGCATCGACTCGACCTCCTTCGAGAGGGTCTCGTTGCTTTCAAGCATCTTCTTCACGGCCTGCACGACCTGCGGGTTATTGAGGTATTCGGCGATGTTGCGCATCGTGTCCTCGGCGGCATAGAGCACCTTCTCGGCCTGCTCGCCCGTGACAGCCTCGATACGGCGCACGCCGGCCGAAATGGCGCTCTCCGAGAGAATCTTGAAGAAACCGATATTGCCCGTGGCGCCGGTGTGCGTACCGCCGCACAGTTCGACCGACGACCCGAAGCGGACCATGCGGACCTTGTCGCCGTATTTCTCGCCGAAGAGCATCATCGCACCGCACTTCTCGGCCTCCTCCTTCGTAGCCTCGCGGTTCTCCACGAGCGGATAGTTGGCGCGGATGGCCCGGTTGACGAGTTGCTCCACCTTGCGCAGCTCCTCGGGCGTCACCTTCTGGAAATGCGAGAAGTCGAAACGCAGGATTTCGGGCGTCACCAGCGAACCCTTCTGCTCGACATGCGCGCCGAGCACCTTGCGCAGCGCCTCGTGCATGAGGTGCGTGGCGGTGTGGTTGTTGGCTGCGGCCTGCCGTTTTTCAGGGTCCACCCGGGCCGTAAATTCGGCCGCGGGGTTCTCCGGGAGCTGGTTCACGATATGGATGATCAGGCCGTTCTCCTTCTCGGTGGCCACGACCGGAATGCGCTCGTTGGCGCTCTCGATCATACCGATGTCGCCGACCTGGCCGCCCGAGTTGCCGTAGAACGGCGTGCGGTCGAAAACCAGCTGGTACGACGTCTTGCCCTTCGACGTGACGCGGCGGTAGCGTGCGATGCGGACCTTCTCGGTCAGCGTGTCGTAGCCCGTGAAGATGCTCTCGCGGATGGGGAACAGCTCCACCCAGTCGTCGGTGTCGACGGCGGCGGCGTTGCGCGAACGCTCCTTCTGGGCCTGCAACTCCTTCTCGAAGGCGGCGAGGTCCACGCCGACGCCCTGTTCGCGGGCGATCAGCTCCGTGAGGTCGATCGGGAAACCGAACGTATCGTAGAGTTCGAAGGCGTCCTTGCCCGAAATAAGCTCCTTGCCTTCGCCTTTGGTTCTGGAGATCACGCCGTCCAGCAGGTTGATGCCCGTGGCGAGCGTGCGCAGGAACGAGGACTCCTCCTCCTCGATCACTTTTTCGATCAGTCCCTGCTGGGCCTTCAGTTCGGGGAACTGGCCGCCCATCTGCCCGACCAGTCCGGGAACCAGGCGGCAGAGCGTCGGCTCGGTGAAGCCGAGGTAGGTGTAGCCGTAGCGCACGGCGCGGCGCAGGATGCGGCGGATGACATAGCCCGCCTTGACGTTCGACGGCAGCTGGCCGTCGGCGATCGAGAAGGCGATGGCGCGCAGGTGGTCGGCGATCACGCGCATGGCCACGTCGGCCTTCCGGTCCTCGCCGTATTTCTTGCCCGACATCTCCGCGATGCGGCCGATCGTGGGCTGGAAAACGTCGGTGTCGTAGTTCGACTTCTTGCCCTGTAGGATCATGCAGAGGCGCTCGAAGCCCATGCCCGTGTCGACGTTGCGCGCGGGAAGTTCCTCCAGCGAGCCGTTTGCCTTGCGGTTGAACTGCATGAAGACGAGGTTCCAGATCTCGATCACCTGCGGATGGCTCGCGTTGACCATCTCGCGGCCCGGTTTGGCGGCGATCTCCGCCTCGTCGCGCAGGTCGAAGTGGATTTCCGAGCAGGGTCCGCAGGGTCCCGTCTCGCCCATCTCCCAGAAATTATCGTGCTTGTTGCCGCGGATGATATGGTCCGCGGGCAGGTACCGGAGCCAGTAGTCGTAAGCCTCCTGGTCGAACGGCACGCCGTCCTCCTCCGAACCTTCGAACACCGTGGCGTACATCCGCTCGGCGGGCAGTCCGTAGACGCCATGGAGCAGTTCCCAGGCCCACTCGATCGCCTCCTTCTTGAAGTAATCGCCGTAGGACCAGTTGCCCAGCATCTCGAACATCGTATGGTGGTAGGTGTCGTGGCCGACCTCCTCCAGGTCGTTGTGCTTGCCCGAAACGCGCAGGCATTTCTGCGTATCGGCCGCACGCGGATACTTGCGGGGGGCGTTGCCCAGGAAGATGTCCTTGAACTGGTTCATGCCCGCGTTGGTGAACATCAGCGTGGGGTCGCCCTTGACGACCATCGGGGCCGAAGGCACGATAGCATGCCCTTTCGACTCGAAGAAGTCGAGAAAGGCCTGACGAATTTTATTTGACTCCATGATATATTGATTTATCCTATTTTCACGTTCTTGATTTCGGGTTGCAAAATTACACATTTTAAACTAAATTTGCATCCTATTAAAGGAGATTTTTCCGCGATGGGCGAAAAAGGACACAGATTCGGAACCGAAACGCTTCGGACAGGCGCAGAGGAGCTGACACACGAGGCGCAGGTTCTCACGCACGGCGTGATGACGGCCCCGTTCCGGCTCCGCACCTACCGCCTGATCCGCAAGATCCTGATCGGATTCATCCTCGTGTCGATCGCCAACGTCCTCTTCTCCTACTTCTTCTACACGCCCAAGATGTACCGCATCCTGCGCGACAACCGCGAGACGGTGATCAAATACCGCATTCTTCAGGACCGCATCCGCACCGCCCAGCAGCGCGTCGACGAAATACGCCACCGCGACAACTACGTCTACCGCTCGCTCTTCTCGACCGACACGCTCTCGATCCCGGGCGTGTGGCAACCCTACCCCGATTCGAAATACGCCCCGCTCGCCGCCGACGACTACGCCCCGCTGATGGTCGGGACATGGCGGCAGCTGGACGCGCTGGCCCGGACGATCTACCTCGAATCGGTGTCGTTCGACGAATTGCAGCAGTTCTCGAAGAACAAGGAGCAGCTCTCGGCAGCCGTCCCGGCCATCTGGCCCATCGACCGCTCGGCGCTGCACAACAACCACATCGGCGCCTTCAGCGCGCGCCGCATGCACCCCGTGCTGGGCTACATCCGCCCCCACACGGGCATCGACTTCGGCTGCGACCGCGGCACTCCGGTCTACGCCACGGGCGACGCCGTGGTCGAAACAGCCTCGGCCAGCGGCTTCAACGGCGGCTACGGCAAGCAGGTGCTGCTCAACCACGAATTCGGTTACAAGACGCGCTACGCCCACCTGAACGAGGTGCTCGTGAAACCCGGCGAGCGCGTCACGCGCGGCCAGATCATCGCCCGGACGGGCAACACGGGGCGTTCGACGGGTCCCCACCTCCATTACGAGGTGATCCACAAGGGCGTGCCCGTCAACCCGATCAACTATTTCAACCGCAACATGACCCCCGAGGAGTACGAACGCCTGATGGAGAACATGCGCGAGACCAACTTCGAAAAGCTCTGACATGGCAGGTAAAAAGGATTTAGAGCGTCTGCGCAGGCGCAGGCGGCGCAAGCAGCGGATCATCCGCGCCACGGTCCACCTTTTCGTGTGGCTGGGGATGGCGGTGCTCTACTACGTGGGCTTCTCGGTCTTCTTCGACACGCCGTTCGAATACCAGATGAAGCACTCGACCGACCGCCTGCGCCGCGAATACGAGGCGCTGTCCGCCCGGTACGACTCGCTCTCGACCGTTCTGGGAAACCTTTCGGAACGCGACCGCAACGTTTTCCGCATCCTCTTCGAGTCGGAGCCGTACGATTTCGACTCGGAGCACGAACAGCGGCAGAGTTCGACCTACGAAAAGATCGTGGGCCGCTCGACGCGTCAGCTCAAACGCGAACTGCGCGAGAGGGTGAGCGAGATGGAACGACAGCTCGAAACGCTCAACGCCTCGTACCTCGAACTGCAGGCGCGCATCGACACGGCGGGCCGCAGGTGCGACAACATCCCCTCGATCCAGCCCGTGATCAACAAGCAGCTGACGCTGCTCACAGCCTCCTACGGCATGCGCATCCACCCCTTCTACAAGACGCTGCAATCGCATCAGGGCGTGGATTACACCATCCCCGAGGGTTCGCGCGTCTTCGCCACGGCCGACGGCGTGGTGCGCGACGCGGCGCAGCGCAACTCGACGCAGGGCCAGACCGTGGTGATCGACCACGGCAACGGCTACGAAACCTCGTACAGCCACCTCTCGAAGATCAACGTCCGCAAGGGCCAGACCGTGCGGCGGGGCGACATCATCGCCCTCTCGGGCGACACGGGCCTTTCGCTGGCCCCCCACCTCCACTACGAAGTGCGGCTCGACGGCATGCGCGTCGACCCGATCCACTATTTCTTCATGGAGCTGACCCCCACCGAGTACCAACGCCTGATGCGCATCGCCCAGACCGGCATGCAGTCGTTCGACTGACCCGGCCAAGAGCCGGGATTCAGGCGGCAACGAGCCTTTGGAACGAGTCATAGCCGATACACGCCTTCGACCGAATAGCAAACCGAAAAATGGAAAATTCTGAAATCCGCCTTCTTCTGCTCGATTTCGACGGCACGCTGGCCGACACCCGGCGGGCCAACACGCTCTCCTACGTCGCGGCCCTCGGCGAGGCGGGCTACACGCTCACCGAGGAGGAGTACGCCGCCAATTACTTCGGAATGCGGTGCAACGAGTTTCTCACACGCTTCGGAATCGCCGACCCCGCCGAACGCGAGCGGCTGCGGCTTCGCAAGATCGCCCTCTACCCCACGTTTTTCGACACCGTGCGGCTCAACGAACCCCTGTGGACGTTCTGCCGGCAGTTCCGCGCCGGCAGCGGCCGCGTGTGGGTGGTCTCGACGGGCAGCCGGGCCAACATCGACAACGTGATGCGCCACCTGGGAATCGGCGGCCCCGCGGCAGAGGGCGGGGTCTCCGAAACGGGCTTCCACTCCGGCGGAACGGACCCCGCAGCGCCGCTGGGCCGTGTCGACGGCATTCTCTCGGGCGCCGACGTGGAGCGTCCGAAACCCGCTCCGGACTGTTTTCTGGAGGCCATGCGCCGCGAAGGCTGCACGCCGCGCGAGACGCTGATCTTCGAGGATTCCGCAATCGGCATCGAGGCGGCACGCCGCAGCGGAGCGTCCTATTTCGTGGTGAAATTGTAGACTTAAATCTTGGAGACAATCCGATCCCGACTCGATGCCGGGGCCGTTAAGCGACGGACCGGCTAAAAGCGCAAGCGGAGGGGACGGGGCGCGTGCGCCCCCGCGAATAGTCGCCCGGAGCCAGCGTTAGCCGGTTCGTCGCAGGCAAAGGCATCCGTCGGGGAGTTTTTGGTACTTTTTGCGGAAAAAAGTACATGAAATCCCGCGGCCGCAGGCCGCAAAAACTACCTCTTGCAAATCACGTTGAAATCGCAGAACTTGCAGGTGTCGGCGTCCTCGCACTGGCGGAAGGGCACCGAGGGATCGTAGAGTTCCGCCAGCGTTTGGCGCACCAACTCCTCGAACCGTTCGGCATAAAGCGTGTAACGTCCGCCGCGGACGCCCGTTTCCCGGTCGTCGAGCGTCGGCAGGTAGTCGGGACGGTTCATCGCCCGCACGTAGTAGAGCGCGGGTTCGGCGTCGACGCCCCGCGTACGGTAGAGCATCATGGCGTAGAGCAAGGTCTGGAGGATGTTCGAAAGCCGCTGTTTGCCTTCGCCGCGGAAAAGGCTCTCCACCCCGGCGAACTCCAGGTGCGGCGCCCCGGTCTTGTAATCGACCACACGCAGCGTTCCGTCGTCCAGCGCGTCGATGCGGTCGGCGATGCCCGCGAACTTCATGCAAAGGGGGCGACCCGCCGCCGTGAAATCGAATCCGTATGCCACTTCCTGCTCCAGCCCCGTGACCGTGAAGCCGTCGTGCGCCGCATCGTAGGGCATCACCCCGCCCCGCAGATAGCGTGTAACGATGTCTTTGACCAGCAGCAGGTTGCCCGTATAGTCGTCGGTCGTGGCCGCGGGGTCCTGCAAATAATTCTCGTTGATCGCCGCCTCGACCGCCGCGGCGATCTCACCCGTGCGGATCATCGCCCGCAGGGTCTCGCCGGGGTGCGCCTCGCCCACGATCCGGGCATAGAGTTTCTGCACCGCGGCGTGAAGGATCGTGCCGAACATCGGGGCGTCGACCTCCTCGGCGATCTCGTCGTCGGCCTGGAGCCGCGCCACGGAGTGAAAATAGAACCGCAGGGGACAGGCCACATAGCGGAAGAAAGCCGTCGGCGAGAGCGTGGCCTTCGATTCTGGGTCGGTGAAGCGTCCGAGACGCTGCATGATCCCCTCGTCCTTGGCCACCTCGATCGGATCGGTCTCGGCGAGGTTGACATCCACACCCACCTCGACCTTCCGGACGGGAAATCCGCTCTCGTAGTCGAGCTGGTAGATGTAGCGGCTCGGTTCGCCCGTCGATTTGTCGTCGGCGTGCGAGCAGTAGAGCATCCACACCCGCCGGGCGCGCTGCACGAGGCGGTAGAAATAGTAGGCGTAAACCCCTTCGTGGTGCTCGGGCGTGGGCAGTCCGTAGGCCGCCCGCAGGTTGTAGGGCACGAACGACGCCTGCGCCATGTGGTTGCCCGGGAAGTTGTCGTCGTTCATCGAGAGCAGAACGACGTTTTCGAAATCGAGGTTGCGGGTTTCGAGGATGCCCATGACCTGCACCCCTTCGAGCGGCTCGCCCTCGTAGGGGATGCGCACGGTCTGCAAATGGCGGCGCAGCAGCGAGGTGTAAACCTCCGTCGTCAACTCGATGTCGCACTCGTCCAGCGAATTGCGGAGTTTGGAAATCTCCTCCGAAATCACGGCCAGAAACTCCACGCGCTGACGCCGGTCGTCGCCCTCGTAGGGCGTCCGGG
>ENA-OYZF01000905-OYZF01000905.1-human-gut-metagenome-genome-assembly--contig:-NODE-905-length-11136-cov-5.876094_pt1 | contig 11136 bp, 7 predicted proteins | sample MGYA00244074_ERZ653472 | MGnify/ENA primary metagenome ERZ653472 (study PRJEB26926, sample SAMN06165179) | human gut metagenome | biome: ENVO:00009003; feature: ENVO:2100002; material: ENVO:00002003... | reverse complement strand
GTGGGCTCGGAGATGTGTATAAGAGACAGATTTATGACAATGGGGACAGCCTGATCATGGTAGCTACAGACCGTATAAGCTGTTTCGACGTCATCCTCGACAATGTAATTTCCAAGAAGGGAACAGTTCTGACACAGATGTCAAAGTTCTGGTTTGACATGACACAGGACATTCTTCCTAACCACATGATCTCAGTTGATGTAAAGGATATGCCTGAGTTCTTCCAGCAGGAGAAGTTTGATGGCAACAGCATGATGTGCAGAAAGCTTGAGATGCTTCCAATCGAGTGTATCGTACGTGGATATATCACAGGCAGTGGCTGGGCAAGCTACAAGGAGAACGGTACAGTATGTGGAATCAAGCTCCCGGAGGGACTTAAGGAGTCAGATAAGCTTCCTGAGCCTATCTACACACCATCAACAAAGGCGGAGATTGGCGATCACGATGAGAATATATCATATGAGCAGAGCATTGCTCACCTCGAGAAGTACTTCCCAGGAAAAGGCGAAGAGTACGCTTCAAAGCTCAAGGAGTATACTATAACACTTTACAAGAAGTGTGCAGAGTATGCACTTACAAGAGGAATCATCATTGCAGATACAAAGTTTGAGTTTGGCCTTGATGAGAACGGCAACATCGTTCTCGGCGATGAGATGCTCACACCAGACAGCTCAAGATTCTGGCCAGCAGATGTATATGAGCCAGGTCATGGCCAGCCATCATTTGACAAGCAGTTCGCTCGCGACTGGCTGAAGGCTAACCCGGACAAGGGATGGAAGCTTCCGGATGATGTCGCACAGAAGACCATCGACATCTACCTTGAGGGTTATGAGAAGCTCACAGGCAAGCCACTTGGAAAGTAATCAAAGTAACGAAACATACGAATTTTCAGGAGAAATAGCGTTTAAGCTGTTTCTCCTTTTTTATCTTGTGGGGAAGCTGTTTTTGTTTTGTGAACTTCGTTGAAATAAATGGCTCCGGGTGGTAAAGTGTAAATGTTATGAAAAGGCAAAATCAAGTGAGATTTTACAAGGAGGTAACAATGAAGAATATGCTGCGTGTGGCAGCCGTTACGCCGAAGGTTCACATCGGAAGTGTCAGCGGAAATGTCAGAGAGATAATGGATATATATGAAGAGTATAAGGATGCTGCGGATGTCATAGTGACGCCGGAGCTGTCCATCACGGGATATACCTGTGCGGATTTGTTTGAGAACAGAAAGCTCATAGATGGTGCGAGAAGAGGACTTCTTCAGCTTGCCATGGCGACTTGTACCGGTCAGTCGGCACTGGTGGTCGGTCTGCCATTTGAGGTGGACGGAGAGCTGTTCAACTGTGCGGCGTTCCTGCAGGGCGGAAGAGTCATGGCCATCGTGCCGAAGACTTATCTTCCAAACTACGGTGAGTTCTACGAGAAGAGATGGTTCTCAGCCAGAAAGTATGATGCGGTGATGGTCAATCTCATGGACCCGGAAGATGATGGAGATGAGCTTGAATACAATGCCGGTTCAAAGAAAGCCGGGGGCAGAGGTGTTGGCAGTGAAGTGCTGTTTGGCAACAATGTGATGATAGAGATGGGCAGCGGAGACCAGAGAGTCAAGCTTGGCATAGAGATATGTGAGGATGCCTGGACTCCGGTTTCGCCGGGAAGACTTCTCGCTATGGCGGGAGCAGAGGTCATACTCAACCTTTCCGCATCAAATGAGGTCATCGGAAAGGCTGCATACAGGCACAAGCTGATAGGAAGTGTGTCATCGGACTGCCTGTGTGGATATGTGTATGTGTCCGCTGGAATGTATGAGTCCACATCAGATCTGGTATTTTCAGGACACAATCTGATGTACGAGAACGGCAAGCTCCTCGGCGAGGTAAAGCCATTTGAGGACGGAGTATTGATCAGGGATATAAGTCTTACCAAGATCAGACACGACAGGATAGCCAACAAGTCATTTGCCGACTGTAAGCGTGATTTCGCATTCAGAAAGTATGAGACGGTGGTGTGCGATACCCCACTCATGGACAAAGGAAATGTGCTCATGAAGGTGAAGATGACACCATTTGTCCCATCGGGAAATAAGCTTGAGAGGTGCATGGCGATATTCAAGATGCAGGTTGCCGGACTTCAGAGAAGGATAGAGGCGACCCACTGTAAATGTGTGGTCGTGGGAGTGTCAGGTGGACTTGATTCTACACTGGCTCTGCTGGTTTCGGCACAGGCGGTGAAGAATGCGGGACTTCCATCCACAACTGTCGTGGGAATCACCATGCCGGGATTTGGAACGACAAACAGGACGAAGAACAACTCCACGGAACTCATGAGACTACTCGGCTGTGACAGCAGAGAGATAAGCATAGCTGCATCGGTGAGACAGCATTTTGCCGATATCGGACAGGACGAGAGCGTACATGACGTCACTTATGAGAACTGTCAGGCGAGGGAGAGAACGCAGATACTCATGGATGTCGCCAACAAGGAGGGCGGCTTCGTGGTTGGAACCGGAGATCTCTCGGAGCTGGCACTTGGCTGGTGCACCTACAACGGCGACCATATGAGCATGTATGCGGTGAATACAAGTATACCAAAGACGCTGGTGCGCTCACTTGTGAACGAAGTCGGACACTTCATGGAGGTTGATGGATTTGTGGGCATCGCGCCGATCATAGACGATATCATAGACACACCGGTCAGCCCGGAGCTGCTTCCACCGAACCCGGACGGAACCATCGCGCAGAAGACGGAGGACACCGTGGGATCATACATCCTGCACGATTTCTTCTTATATTATACACTGCGATATGGAATGTCACCTGAGGAGGTAAATGAGCTGTGCAAGGAGGCTGTAAGACAGAGTGACGAGTACAACTTCTCAGACAGCGAGATCGACAAATGGCAGAAGGTATTCTACACGAGATTCTTCCGCCAGCAGTTCAAGCGAAACTGTATGCCGGACGGCGTGAAGGTCGGAACCGTGTCGGTCAGCCCGAGAGGTGATCTGAGACTGCCGTCTGAGATAGAGTTTGAGGATTTTTTGTAGACATACTTTATAGCGGAATTATAGGATTTTGCCATATATAATAATTATATTTTTACATGAATGTTCAAACATAACCCAATCAGGGGAATACGATGCCGCCGGTCCTTAGGTGGCGCAGCAGACGGCACCTTAGTACCGTTGCAGGCTGAGTTAAGCGGGAGCGACCCCTGATGGGTATGATTGACATTCATGTAATATTAACTTAGATATTGGCAAAATCCAACATCAAAGGAGGAGAAAAATATGCCATTTATAGATTCAAAGGTTACAGTGAAGATGAGCGATGCTCAGAAGGAGACTCTTAAGAGCAGTCTCGGTCAGGCGATAACAACGATGAACAAGACGGAGAGCTACCTTATGGTCGGCATCAACGATGGATACGACCTGTTCATGGGCGGAAAGAAGCTGGATAAGGGTGCATATGTGGAAGTCAGCGTATTCGGTGATGTGACTCCAAAAGCATGTGATGCTATGACAGGAAAAATCTGCGATATATTTGCGGATGTGCTTGGAATCCCGGGAAATGCGGTGTACGTGACTTACCACGGCGTACATGACTGGGGCTGGAACGGCGGTAACTTCTGATGTGGGAAATAGAGATACTTGACGCTCTCCAGAATATACATACTCCATGGCTTGACAAGATCATGGTGGCGATCACATCACTTGGAAATGCGGGAATACTGTGGATAGTAATGGCGGCTGTGCTGCTCATCATCCCAAGGACCAGAAAAGTAGGAATATGCATGGCTATAGCATTGGTACTGGATTTGCTTATGACCAACTGCCTGTTAAAGAATCTAGTAGCCAGAACAAGGCCTTATGATGTGGCGAATTTTACAGATCTGATAGTGAAGAAACCAAAGGATTATTCCTTCCCATCGGGACATACTGCGGCATCATTTGCGGCTGTCACGGCGTTGTTCATGAGCAGAAAGAAATTGTTGGGCGCAATATCCTGCGTGATAGCGATCCTTATAGCGTTCTCAAGAATGTATCTGTATGTGCATTTCCCGACAGATATCATTGGCGGAATAGTGGTAGGAGTGGCAGCAGGAGTGGCAGCAGGATTTATACTTAGAGCGATTGATAAGAAACTTGCAGCCAAGGCGGCAGGCACAGATATAGAGAATCATTGAAAACCAGATTGTGATGATAAAGATTTCCAGGAGCAACATGATCTGGCGGATCGTTGGTTTGGAGGAATATGATTATGAGTGAATATACCATACTGCCGTTGATCAATGCAGCATTTCAGCCGGGTGAAGCGAAAAAGATGGTAGACAGTTTTGAAGATAGGGATTTTCAGGAGATAGCACGTGCTGAATACTATTATTTTACCGGGCAGGCGGAGGAGTGCAATCATATAGCAGAACGTTATCTGATGAGCCATAATATAAAATTGAAGATGTCATCCTGCCTGTTATATGTATATTCTAATCTGACACTTGGCAGAGAAGCTGCATCAAGAAAAGGACTGAGGGAGATTCAGGAATGTCTTGAAAAAGAGACGAAAAATCCTTCATCCGCTGAGGACAGGGCTGTCAGTGTATTTGCGGGATATATGTCCTCTGTGCTTTTGCATCTTTCGGTGGATGAACTTCCGGATGTGGAGCTTTATGCAGTAACATTGCCGCCTGGAATTAAGCTGTTTTCTGCCTATGTAATAGCTCACATGGCATATTTAAAAGGCGAGTATGGCAGGGCACTTGGAATTTGCGAGGCAGCATTGATGTTCAGGGATGATGTATATCCTATTAGTATGATCTATCTGTATTGTATGATTGCAATGTGTCAGATGAATCTGAAAAATCAGCAGAAAGCAAAAGATTCATTGATGCTGGCGTGGAACGTGGCGAAAGAAGACGAATTTCTGGAACCTTTCATTGAACATCATGGTTTGCTGCAGGGACTTCTGGAGTCATGTATCCGCAAGGAGGATTCAAAACTATATAACAAATTATCTGATAAAGTCATTGCCTTTAGCAGGGGATGGATGTCAATCCACAATCCTATGTCAGGAAATTCAGTGACGGATGCATTATCCACAGTGGAATTCTCGATTGCAATGCTGGCAAGCCGAGATTGGAATAATCAGGAAATTGCAGATTATCTGGGATTTTCACCCAATACGGTTAAAACTTATCTGAGCAGGATTTATGAAAAAATGAATATAAATAAGAGGGATGAGCTGAAAAATTATATGCTGAAATAGGAAAATATACATTTTCGTATCGAAACGGAGATTACATGGAAGAAGTCAAAATGATAAAATCTTTATATACAGAAATCACTAACCAAACTCAGATTTATTTTTAAGGGAGGAAACTATATGAAGAGAAGAATTTTGACTACCCTGCTCACTATGTGCATGGTGCTGATGCTGCTGCGGATACCGGCATATGCGGGCAGAGCCTATTGCGACATCTGTGGTAAATGGGTAAGTACAACCGGAACTTATGAATATAAAGACGCTGGATATCATTGGAATCATGTTTATTGCACAGAATGTGGCACTAATATCAGCAATCCGCGTTCTGCGCATGTGTGGAGCGGAACGGCAACCTGCACAAGCGGACAGACTTGTACGATCTGCGGAGGAACATCCACCCCTCCCGGACATGATTGGAACTCAAACTGGATTTCGGATGAAAACAATCATTGGCATGAGTGTAATGTCTGCGCAGAAAAGGGCGATGTTGGAGTACATATTTGGGATAATGGCACTATAACTATTTCTCCAACCTGCACAACAGAGGGGGAGAGAAAGTATACTTGCATTGGATGCGGCAGAATAAAAACAGAGACGATCCAAGCTACGGGTCACGACCTCGTACATCACGATGCACAGGCGGCGACTTGTACCGCAAACGGTTGGGAAGCTTACGATACCTGCAGTAACTGTGATTACACCACCTATACGGAGATTCCGGCAGCAGGTCATAGTTATGGAGATGTAACATACACATGGAGCACAGACAATCAACACTGTACAGCAGAAAGAAAATGTACAGCATGTGATGGCGTAGAAAGTGAGACAGCAGATACAACAGCAACAGTAATACAGGAAAAGAACTGCGTATTGCCAGAATTAACTACATACAGTGTGACATTTGAAAATTCTGCTTTTGAATCTCAAACAAAGGAAAATGTACGGACAGCAGAAAACGCCGGTCACGATATGGAAAAAGTAGAAAAGCAAGCTGCTACTGCTGCAAAAGAAGGAAACAGCACATATTGGTTCTGTGATAAATGTAATAAGTATTTTAGTGATGAAGAAGCAGAAAATGAAATTAAAAAGGAAGACACAGTGCTTGCGAAACTCGCCCCTGTTATTATCAAGGGAGATGGAGCAACAGTAACAGCAGGTGCGAAGAATGCACTATCATTCACATCTGATGCTGCATACAGGGATTTTATTCGTGTTGAGGTTGACGGAAAGACCATAGATGAGAGTAATTATACGGTGGAATCTGGAAGTATAATCGTAACATTGAAAGAGGATTATGTTGCCGGTTTTTCGAAGGGTGAGCATACACTTGGCATTGTCTCTGAGAGCGGAACAGCGACAGCTCATTTTACAGTAAACGAGAAGACAACGGGGACACAGGAGCCTTCGGAAGACACAACCGGTACAACACAGGAGCCTTCGGAAGACGACACAACCAGTACAACACAGGAGCCTTCGGAAGACACAACCAGTATAACACAGGAGACAAGTACAATGGATAAAGCAACACAATCATCTCCAAAAACTGGTGACAGTACAGACTTGCAGTTGTATGTGATTCTTATGATTGTTTCAATAGTGGGTGTTGCAGGAATTTGTGTTAAGAAAAGATTCAAGACCCATTGATGGCTTTGAATGATATGGCTGTTAGAGCGGAAATTAGATATTAGATCTCTATAAAATAAGGCATATGGACTAAAAAGATGTTCATATGCCTTATTTTAATATGTCTTTAAATACTTTAAATACACAGAAATTTCACAAATGAAACGCCTCTGTACACTATTGACATTAAAAAATAGAAGTATTAATATTTATGCAACTTGCGTCAAATCATATATAGCTGACGATCAGATATCGCATATCATAAATCAAATTCCTGATTTGTACATCTGGGGATTCTGTCAGCATTTCAAAATGAAACAAGGAGGAAATAGAATGATCAAAACATTGCTTGGTCAGGTGGGCGAGTACAAGAAGGACTCAATACTCACACCTGTATTTACGGCGGCCGAGGTCTTCATGGAGATCCTCATTCCATTTGTGACCGCCAAGATAATCGACGAGGGAATCAACGGACAGGACATGAGCAAGGTATATATGTATGGCGGACTTATGCTTGTGTTGGCTTTCCTGAGTCTTTTCTTTGGAGTGATGGCGGGAAAATTCGCTGCCAGCGCATCGACAGGATTTGCATGCAACCTGAGGGAGGGCATGTACAGGAATGTGCAGGAGTTTTCATTTACCAACATTGACAAATTCAGCACCGCAAGTCTTATAACACGAATGACAACTGATGTGACAAATGTACAGAATGCATATCAGATGCTCATACGAATAGCGGTAAGGGCACCGCTCATGCTCATATGCAGCATGATAATGTGCTTTACCATCAACGTGGAGCTGTCACTTATATTTGTGGCGGCACTTGTGGTTCTTGCATTTGGTCTGTTCTTCATCATATTCAAGGTAACACCTATATTTGACGAGGTGTTTAGAAACTACGATAACCTGAATGCCAGCGTTCAGGAAAATGTATCCGCGATAAGAGTCGTAAAGGCTTTTGTCAGGGAAGAATACGAGGATAAGAAGTTTGGAAAGGCAGCAGAGGTCCTTGCGGAATTGTCCATAAAGGCTGAGAGCCTGCTGGCCTTCAACAATCCTATCATGATGTTCGTTATCTTCACATGCATGATGCTCCTCTCATGGGTCGGAGCACATTTCATAGTCGGCGGAAGTATGACGACTGGTAATCTCACCTCACTTTTCAGCTATGTCATGAGCATGATGATGTCGCTGATGATGCTGTCCATGGTATTTGTCATGATCTCCATGAGTATGGCAAGTATGAGACGTATATCTGAGGTCCTTGAGGAGACTCCGACCATGACCAATCCTGAGGAGCCTATCATGGAGGTGCCTGATGGAAGAATAGATTTCAACCATGTGGATTTCGTGTATAAGGCGGGCAGTGCAGAGGATACGCTGAAGGATATCGACATTCACATAAAGTCTGGAGAGACAGTTGGCGTGATCGGTGGAACCGGATGCGGTAAGTCCACATTTGTCAATCTTATAAGCAGACTTTACGATGTGAAGCCGGATGGTGGTTCTGTCTGTGTCGGAGGACATGACGTGCGTGATTACGATATGGAGGTCATCCGAAATGAAGTGGCGGTTGTGCTCCAGAAAAATGTGCTGTTTTCGGGTACGATACTTGACAACCTGAGATGGGGCAAGGCGGACGCCACGGAGGATGAGTGCCGTGAGGTGTGCGGGCTTGCCTGTGCGGATGAATTCATAGACAGGATGCCGGATGGATACAACACCTGGATCGAGCAGGGCGGAAGCAACGTGTCCGGTGGTCAGAAGCAGAGACTCTGTATCGCCAGAGCGCTGCTCAAGAGCCCGAAGGTACTCATTCTCGATGATTCCACGAGCGCAGTTGACACTGCAACTGATGCGAAGATCAGGCAGGCATTTGCAACCAAGATACCGAACACCACCAAGATCATCATATCCCAGAGAATATCAAGTGTGCAGGATGCCGACAGGATCATAGTTCTGGATAACGGAATGGTGAGTGGATTTGACACACATGAGAATCTGCTGAAGAATAACACGATATATAAGGAGATCTACGACGTACAGATGTCTGGCGGCGGAGACTTCGATGAGAAGATGAATTAAAAAATAATGGAGTGAAAGGAGGAAGTAAAATGGCTGAAAATTCACAGAAACACAGTAGAAGTACGGCGGAAGAAAATATGGATATAGACATGAAGAAAACGGGAAAGAATCAAGGGAAAAATCCCATGAAGGCACTTGGAAGATTGCTCCGATATGTCCTCAAGGAATACAAGCTGGCATGCGTTACAGTTGTGGTCAGCATACTTATATCGGCACTTGCAATACTGAGTATATCGATGTTCATGCAGAAACTTATCGATGTATATATTGAACCGATGATGAAACAGAGCACGCCTGATTATGGACCTCTCGCCCACAGGATGCTGGGGCTTGGTCTTATACTTGTGCTGGGAATCATTTGCGCATACGCGTACAACAGGATCATGGTAAATGTGACTCAGGGAACCATGAAGAGGCTCAGAGTTCAGCTCTTTGAGCGAATGGAATCTCTTCCGATATCTTTCTTTGACACACATGCACATGGAGATATCATGTCGGTGTACACCAATGATGTTGACACACTCCGTCAGGTCATAAGTCAGAGTATGCCGCAGCTTATCAACTCAAGCATCACATTTATCTCAACACTCATTGCTATGATAGTTCTTGATATACCGCTCACGGTGCTGTCAGTCGTCATGGTGCTTATCATGATAAAGGCGACGTCGAGCTTGGGCGCGAAGTCGGGAAGATACTTCATGAAGCAGCAGCAGGATCTTGGAAAGGTCAACGGCTATATAGAGGAAATGATGAGTGGGCAGAAGGTTGTCAAGGTGTTCTGCCACGAAGAAAAGGCATATGATGATTTCTGCAAGTTGAACAGATCTCTTCAGGACAGCGCCTACAAGGCAAATATGATAGCCAACATTACCATGCCGGTGAATGCGAACCTTGGAAACATAAGCTACGTTCTCTGTGCTGTACTTGGAGGTGTACTTGCAGTAAATGGCTGGTCAGGGCTTACCATAGGAACACTTGTGGCATTCCTGACGCTTAACAAGGGCTTTACGATGCCGGTTACACAGATAAGTCAGCAGATCAATGCAATAGTTATGGCGGCGGCCGGAGCTGACAGGGTATTTACCATGACAGACGAGATGCCTGAGGAGGACGAGGGCTATGTTGAGCTGGTAAATGCAAAGAAGGATGCAAATGGCAATCTCACGGAGACCGAGGAGAGAACCGGACTCTGGGCATGGAGACATAGGCATGAGACAGGTGAAGTGACATACAGGGAACTCACAGGTGAGGTTGAATTTGAGAATGTTGATTTCGGTTACAACCCGGATAAGATAGTTCTGCACGACATAAATATGTATGCAAAGCCTGGTCAGAAGATTGCATTTGTCGGAAGTACAGGCGCGGGCAAGACGACTATAACCAATCTGATAAACAGGTTTTACGATATACAGGACGGCAAGATAAGGTACGACAATATCAACATAGGCAAGATCAAAAAGCCGGATCTCAGGCGAAGCCTTGGTATAGTTCTTCAGGATACACATCTGTTCACAGGAACAGTCATGGATAACATAAGATACGGCAAGCTTGATGCCACGGATGAGGAGTGCATCAAGGCTGCAAAGCTGGCAAATGCCCACGATTTCATAAAGCGTCTTCCTGACGGCTACAACACAGTGCTCACCGGAGACGGGGCAAATCTCAGTCAGGGACAGAGACAGCTGCTGGCTATCGCGAGGGCGGCGGTTGCAGATCCACCGGCTCTGATCCTCGATGAGGCTACATCATCCATTGATACGAGAACCGAGGCTATGGTTTCAAAGGGAATGGATGCCCTCATGGCGGGAAGAACGTCATTTGTCATAGCTCACCGACTTTCCACGGTCAAGGACGCGGACTGCATCATGGTCATGGAGCAGGGACGCATCATAGAGCGAGGCACCCACGATCAGCTCATTGACATGAAGGGCAGATATTATCAGCTGTACACTGGCAAGAAGGCCGTGGCAGGGCAGGCGTAAGCCGAATTGTTCACAAAAAACAGAAAATTACTTGCAATTTGAAAATATTTGTGCTACTATAGGGGCAATTAATGGTAGTCGCAGTTAAGCTCAACGAGATGAAAGTTTCGTTGGGCTTTTTATTTTCGTAAGGAGGACCCGCCGTCAAGGTGGGACTGTCTCTTATACACATCTGACGCTTGCCGACGAACTCTAGGGTG
>ENA-OYZF01000902-OYZF01000902.1-human-gut-metagenome-genome-assembly--contig:-NODE-902-length-11156-cov-7.800649_pt1 | contig 11156 bp, 8 predicted proteins | sample MGYA00244074_ERZ653472 | MGnify/ENA primary metagenome ERZ653472 (study PRJEB26926, sample SAMN06165179) | human gut metagenome | biome: ENVO:00009003; feature: ENVO:2100002; material: ENVO:00002003... | reverse complement strand
CCCTAGAGTTCGTCGGCAGCGTCAGATGTGTATAAGAGACAGATCAGGAGGTCCGCAATCAGGTGGCCAAAATGAAGCAGATCCCCGTTTCCGAGCTGATCCAGGGGAAAAAGCTGCTGTTTGTGGACGATTCCATCGTCCGGGGCACCCAGCTCCGGGAAACGGTGGACTTCCTCTATGAGTCCGGTGCGGAAGAGGTCCACATGCGCTCTGCCTGCCCGCCCATTATGTATAGCTGCAAGTACCTGAACTTCTCCCGGGGCAACTCTGATATGGAGCTGCTGGCCCGGCGGGTGATTCAGGAGCTGGAGGGTGATGAAGGACACAAGCATCTGGACGAGTACTCCGATTCCTCCACGGAGCGGGGTCAGTGCCTGCTCAAGTCCATCTGTGAAAAATTCGGTTTTGATTCTCTCGGTTATCAGTCTTTGGACGGCGTGCTGGAAGCCATCGGCATCGACCGGGATAAGGTCTGTACCTACTGCTGGAACGGAAAGGAATGATCGACATGGAAATATCTCACTCCGCCGCCTATGCGGCAGCCGGTGTGGACATCACTGCCGGTTACAAGGGCGTCAAGCTGATGAGCGCGGACGTCAAGCGCACCCACATCCCCGGCGTAGTTTCTGACATCGGCGGCTTCGGCGGCCTGTTTGCCCCCGATCTGACCGGTATAACGGAGCCGGTGCTGGTCTCCGGCACCGACGGTGTGGGCACCAAGCTGCGTCTGGCTGAGTTGCTGAACAAGCATGACACCATCGGCATCGACTGCGTGGCCATGTGCGTGAACGACGTGATCTGCTGCGGCGCAAAGCCCCTGTTTTTCCTGGATTACATTGCCATCGGCAAGAACGTGCCGGAAAAGGTGGCGTCTATCGTCTCCGGCGTGGCAGAGGGCTGTGTGCAGGCGGGCTGCGCCCTCATCGGCGGTGAGACCGCCGAGCACCCCGGTATGATGGCCGCCGACGACTACGATCTGGCCGGCTTCACCGTGGGTGTTGTGGACAAGCCCAAGGTCATCGACTCCGGCCGCATGGCGGCAGGCGATGTGGTGCTGGCTCTGCCCTCCTCCGGCTTCCACTCCAACGGCTACTCTCTGGTCCGCAAGGTGTTCGACGTGGAGAACGCCGATCTGGGCCGGTATGATGACGAGCTGGGTGAAACTCTGGGCGAGGCCCTGCTCCGTCCCACCGTCATCTATGTCAAGCCCGTCCTCCGCTGCATTGAGGCCGCGGACGTGAAGGGCGTCAGCCACATCACCGGCGGCGGCTTCTATGAGAATGTCCCCCGCTGCATCCCCGACGGCCTGTGCGCCAAGATCGACAAGGCCGCTGTCAAAACACCCGCCATTTTCCGTCTGCTCCAGAAAAAGGGCGGCATCGACGAGCACGATATGTTCAACACCTTCAATATGGGCGTGGGCATGGCGGTGATCGTCAGCCCCGAGACCGCCGACGCGGCCCTCTCCGCTCTGAAGGCAGAGGGGATCGACGCCTATGTCTGCGGCGAGATCGTTGCCGGCGAAGAAAAAGTTGTTTTGTGCTGAGTGAAACCGCTCCCGGTACGCACTGTCCCGCTTTTCCGCGGTATCCTGACGTATACTGCTCCGGTGCGCTGAAAGGAATCGGTGCATCGGCGTCAAAGGAGAAATCATGACTATGAAAAAAGCGAAGATCGCCGTGCTGGTCTCCGGCGGCGGCACAAATTTACAGGCACTGCTGGACGCGCAGGCGGCGGGACTGCTGCCCCACGGAGAGATTGCGCTGGTGGTCTCCTCCAATGAAGGAGCCTACGCCCTGACCCGGGCGGCCAACGCCGGCGTTCCCGCCGAGACGGTCTCCCCCAAGCGCTGCGGCGGTCAGGCGGCCTTTGAGTCCGCCCTGTCCGACCTGCTGGCGGCGCATGAGATCGACCTCATCGTTCTGGCAGGCTTCCTCACCATCCTCAGTGCGGACTTTACCGCCCGCTGGCCCTCCCGCATCCTGAATGTGCATCCCTCTCTGATCCCCGCCTTCTGCGGCAAGGGGATGTACGGTCTGAAGGTCCACGAGGCCGCTCTGGCCAAGGGCGTGAAGGTCACGGGAGCCACGGTGCATTTTGTCAATGAGATCCCGGACGGCGGAGAGATCCTGCTGCAAAAAGCGGTGGAGGTCTTGCCGGACGACACCCCTGAAACCCTTCAGCGCCGGGTCATGGAGCAGGCCGAATGGCTGCTTCTGCCTCGGGCAGCGGAGCTGGTCTCGGAACAAATCGTAAAGGAGAAGAGCAATGCTTGATTTTCTGACCCTTCTGCGGGAGAATCCCTACCCCGGCCGGGGCATCCTTGTAAGCCGGGACCTCGTTTACTATTTTATCATGGGCCGCAGCGCCAACAGCCGCAACCGGATCTTCGTGAAAACGGAGGACGGCATCCGCACCGAAGCCCACGATCCCGCCAAGCTGGAGGATCCCAGCCTCATCATCTATCATCCCGTCCGGACCATGGGCGACGCGCTGGTGGTCACCAACGGCGACCAGACGGACACCATCTGCCAGCACGGTGATTTCCGCAAGGGTCTGATGACCCGGGAATACGAGCCGGACGAGCCCAACTGGACCCCCCGCATCTCCGCCATCCTGAATGCCGACGGCTCTTTTGAGATGTCCATTCTGAAGCACAAGAACGGCCGCTGCCTGCGGGAATTCTTCTGCTATGAGGGCTGCGACGAGAATCAGGGCTATTTCATCAGCACCTATCAGGGCGACGGAAATCCTCTGCCCACCTTTGCCGGTGAGCCTCTGGAGGTCACCGTTCCCAAGCCGGAGGAGGTCTGGGCCGCTCTGAACGGAGACAACAAGGTGTCCCTCTATACCAACGTGAACGGCGAGGTGCGCCTGTTCAACAAAAATCTGGGAGATTAAGGAGAAGGTGCCGAAATGAACGAGTTGGAACTGAAATATGGCTGCAACCCCAACCAGAAGCCGTCCAAGGTCTTTATGCCGGACGGCTCTGACCTGCCCTTTACCGTTTTGAACGGAAAGCCCGGCTATATCAACCTGCTGGATGCGCTGAACTCCTGGCAGCTGGTGAAGGAATTGAAGGCCGCCACCGGCCTGCCCGCCGCCGCCAGCTTCAAGCACGTCTCCCCCGCCGGTGCCGCCGTGGGACGGCCCCTGAGCGAGGTGGACCGGAAGATCTACTTCGTGGATGACGCCGCCGAGCTCTCCCCCATCGCCTGCGCTTATATCCGCGCCCGGGGCGCTGACCGCCTGTGCTCCTACGGTGACTGGGCCGCTCTCTCCGACGTCTGCGACGCCGCCACCGCCCAGTACCTCAAGGGCGAGGTGTCCGACGGCATCATCGCCCCCGGCTATACCGACGAGGCGCTGGAAATTCTGAAAACCAAGAAGAAGGGCGGCTACAACGTGGTCCAGATCAACGCGGACTACGTCCCCGCCGCCGTGGAGCACAAGGATGTGTTCGGCGTCACCTTCGAGCAGGGCCGCAATAACCTTGTGATCGACAGGGAGATGCTGACCAACATCGTCTCTGAAAACAAGGAGCTGCCGGAGGCCGCCAAGATCGACATGATCGTGGCTCTCATCACTCTGAAATACACCCAGTCCAACTCCGTCTGCTATGTGAAGGACGGTCAGGCCATCGGCGTGGGCGCAGGCCAGCAGAGCCGCATCCACTGCACCCGTCTGGCTGGTCAGAAGGCGGACAACTGGTATCTGCGCCAGCATCCCAAGGTGCTGGGTCTGCAATTCGTAGACAACATCCGCCGCCCTGACCGGGACAACGCCATCGACATCTACACCTCCGACGAGTATGAGGACGTGCTGGCCGACGGTGTGTGGCAGAACACCTTCAAGGTCCGCCCCGAGGTCCTGACCCCGGAGGAAAAGAAGGCGTGGATCGCCACGCAGGCCGGCGTCACTGTTGGCAGCGATGCCTTCTTCCCCTTCGGCGACAATGTGGAGCGGGCCAGAAAGTCCGGCGTGACCTACATTGCCGAGCCCGGCGGCTCCATCCGGGATGACCATGTCATCGCCACCGCCGACAAATACGGCATGGTGCTGGCCTTCACCGGCGCACGGCTGTTCCATCACTGAGCCGCCGTACAATTCAAAGCTTCCGCGTCCGCACAGACGCAAACGCAGATCCGTTCCGCTGCCCCGCACGTTCCGCCGTAAACGCCTTACCGGTTTGCGGAAGACGTCTGCGGGGCAGCATCCAAAAATCATTCAGGGAGGGAACCATGAACCTTCTGGTTATCGGCGGCGGCGGCCGTGAGCACGCCATCGTCAAAAAATTGAAAGAGAATCCCGCTGTGGAGACGATCTACTGCGCTCCCGGCAACGGCGGCATCGCCGCTGACGCTGTGTGCGTCCCGGAGATCGGCGCGAAGGATATTTCCGCGCAGGTGGACTTTGCCAAGACCCACAGCATTGACTTCGCCGTGGTGGCGCCGGACGATCCGCTGGTGCTGGGTGCGGTGGACGCGCTGGAGGCCGCCGGGATCCCCTGCTTCGGCCCGGAGGCAAGAGCCGCCATCATTGAGGGCAGCAAGGTCTTTTCCAAGGACCTGATGAAAAAATACGGTATCCCCACGGCGGAGTATCAGGTGTTCACCGATGCTGCCGCCGCGATGGACTATGTGAAGTCCTGCGCCCTGCCCGTGGTGGTCAAGGCCGACGGTCTGGCTCTGGGCAAGGGCGTGCTCATCGCTGAGACCCGGGAGGACGCCGTGGCCGCCGTGGAATCCATCATGCTGGACCGCGCCTTCGGCGACAGCGGAAATCAGGTGGTCATTGAGGAATTCCTCACCGGCCCGGAGGTCTCCGTGCTGGCTTTTACCGACGGCAAGACCGTGGTTCCCATGGTGTCCTCCATGGACCACAAGCGGGCCCATGACCATGACGAGGGTCTGAATACCGGCGGCATGGGCACCGTGGCCCCCAACCCCTACTACACCGAGGACATGGCCCGCGTGTGCATGGAGACCATTTTTCTGCCCACCATGGAGGCCATGAACGCGGAAAACCGCACCTTCCGGGGCTGCCTCTACTTCGGACTGATGCTGACACCGAAGGGCCCCAAGGTCATTGAGTATAACTGCCGCTTTGGCGACCCGGAGACGCAGGTGGTCCTGCCGCTTCTGGAAAGCGACCTGCTGACGGTCATGCAGGCCTGCCGGAACGGAACGCTGGCAGAAACTGAGGTGAAGTTCTCCGACGGTGCCGCCTGCTGTGTCATCATGGCGTCCAGCGGCTATCCGGAGCACTATGAAAAGGGCTTCGCCATCACCATGCCCGCCGAGACTGCCGCCCACACCTATGTGGCCGGAGCGAAGCGGGAGGAGGACCGTCTGCTGACCAGCGGCGGCCGGGTGCTGGGTGTTACCGCCACGGCGGCGGATCTGAAAAGCGCCATTGAAAAAGCTTATGAGCGGGTGGAGAGCGTTCATTTCGACAATGCCTTCTACCGTCACGATATCGGCCAGCGCGCCCTGAAAGCGCTGGAACACTGAAGGGAGCAAGGGCAGGCATGGTTTACAGAGTATACGTAGAAAAGAAAGAAGCGCTGGCCAACGAAGCCCGCGCTCTGTTGGAGGACCTGCGGGCATTTCTGGGTATTCAGTCCCTGACAGGTCTGCGGCTGTTCAACCGCTATGATTTGGAGGGCATCAGCCGGGAGCTGTTCGACTACGCCGTTCAAACGGTGCTGTCCGAGCCCCAGTTGGACACGGTGACGAGTGAAGTGCCTCAGGGAGACACGGTGTTCGCCGTGGAGTATCTGCCCGGCCAGTATGACCAGCGGGCGGACTCCGCCGCCCAGTGCATCCAGATCTTATCCCAAGGCGAGCGGCCCACGGTCCACACCGCCCGGGTATACGTCCTGGAGGGTGAGCTGACGGCGGAGCAGGTCGAGGCCGTCAAGAAATACGTCATCAACCCGGTGGAGAGCCGGGAGGCATCTCTGGAGCTGCCGGAGACCCTGCGGATGGAATATGACATCCCCACCACCGTCCGGACCGTGGAGGGCTTCACCTCCATGGACGCTGCCGCATTGGACGCTCTGCGGGACGAGCTGGGTCTTGCCATGGATCTGGACGACCTGAAATTCTTACAGGGCTATTTCCGGGACGACGAGGGGCGGAACCCCACCATCACCGAGATCCGGGTGGTAGACACCTATTGGTCCGACCACTGCCGCCACACCACCTTCTCCACCCACATCGACCAGGTGGAGATCCACGACGCGGCCATTCAGGCTGCCTACGAGCGGTATCTGGCCGCACGGGTGGAAGTCTACGGCGAGGAAAAGGCCGCCAAGCGGCCTCAGACCCTGATGGACATTGCCACCATCGGCGCGAAGGTCCTGAAAAAGCGGGGCCTGCTGCCGGAACTGGACGAGAGCGAGGAGATCAACGCCTGCTCCATCCATGTCACCGCCACGGTGGACGGCGAAGCCCAGGACTGGCTGCTGATGTTCAAAAATGAGACCCACAACCACCCCACGGAGATTGAGCCCTTCGGCGGCGCGGCCACCTGCATCGGCGGCTGCATCCGGGACCCCCTGTCCGGCCGTGCCTATGTCCATCAGGCCATGCGGGTGACTGGTGCGGGTGACCCCCGTGCCTCTCTGGACCAAACCCTCTCCGGCAAGCTGCCTCAGCGGAAGCTGTGCCAGACCGCCGCCGCGGGCTATTCCTCCTACGGCAACCAGATCGGCCTTGCCACCGGCCATGTGGCGGAGCTGTACCACGAGGGCTACATCGCCAAGCGTCTGGAATGCGGCGCGGTGGTGGCGGCGGCTCCCGCCTATAATGTCCGCCGTGAGTGCCCCGTTCCTGGGGATGTGGTCATTCTGCTGGGCGGCCGCACCGGACGGGACGGCATCGGCGGCGCCACCGGTTCTTCCAAGAGTCACAACCTGAAATCCCTCTCCACCATGGCCTCCGAGGTTCAGAAGGGCAACGCCCCGGAGGAGCGCAAGATCCAGCGCCTGTTCCGGGACAGCGCCGTGACCCGTCTCATCAAGCGGTGCAATGACTTTGGCGCCGGCGGCGTCAGCGTTGCCATCGGCGAGCTGGCGGACGGCCTGCGGATCGATCTGGACGCCGTTCGCAAGAAGTATGACGGTCTGGACGGCACGGAGCTGGCCATCTCCGAATCTCAGGAGCGCATGGCCGTGGTGGTGGCCCCCGAAGATGTGGACGCCTTCATCGCCGCCGCCGAATCGGAAAATCTGGAAGCCTACCGGGTGGCCGTGGTCACGGAAGAAGCCCGCATGGTCATGGAATGGAACGGCACGGTCATCGCCGACCTGAGCCGTGACTTCCTGAACACCAACGGCGCTGTGAAGCACGCCGGAGTCTGCGTGGCGGAGAAGGACCGCGCCGAGCTGGCAAAGCCCCGGTTCCAGTCCCTCCGGGAGATGGCCTCCAGCCTGAAATGTGCCTCCCGCCGCGGCCTTGTGGAGCGGTTCGACAGCACCATCGGCGCCGGTTCCATCCTCATGCCCTTCGGTGGACGGACACAGCGCACCCCGGCACAGGCTATGGCCGCCGTGTTCCCCGTCCTGCCCGGTCAGGAAACGGATCAGGCCAGCGTCATGGCCTGGGGCTGCGACCCGGAGCAGACCTGCACTGACCCCTACACCGGGGCCTACAACGCAGTCTACACCTCTATGGCCAAGCTGGTGGCCGCCGGTGCGGACTATAAAAAAGCCTATCTCTCCTTTCAGGAGTTCTTTGAGAAGCTCCGCAATGAGCCGGAGCGCTGGGGCAAGCCCTTCTCCGCTCTGCTGGGCACTGTGGACGCACAGCTGGAACTGGGCGCCGCCGCCATCGGCGGTAAAGACTCCATGTCCGGCACCTTCCTGGATCTGGACGTACCGCCCACGCTGATCTCCTTCGCCATTGCGCCGCTGAAAACCGGCGAGGTGCTTTCTCCTGAGTTCAAGGAAGCGGGCCATCCCGTTTACCTGTTCTCCGGCACGGACGCAGATAGTGTCAAGGCGGCATGGGAGCGGCTGCATGATCTGGCGCTGGCCGGCAAGGTCCGGGCGGCGTGGGCCGTGGAAAACGGTCTTGCCGAGGGCGTGATGAAGATGTCCTTCGGCAATGAGATCGGCTTCGCCGCCGAAAACACCGACTTGGATTGGAACACCCTGTGTCCCGGCGCCATCGTAGCGGAACTGACCGAGGACACGGCGGAAGCCGTCCGCCTGGGCGTCACCACCGCCGAGCCTGTGGTGCGGATCGCCGGTGACAGCGCCCCCATTTCCGAGCTTCTGGCTTTGAACGAGGGCGTTCTGGAATCTGTCTATCCCAGCCGCACCGCCGCCGATCCGGCAGAGGTCCCCGTGCTCTCCGCCCCCGCCGCTCCCCGGACGGCTCCCAAGGCCGGTGTGGCGGTCCCCAAGGTGCTGATCCCCGTATTCCCCGGCACCAACTGCGAATACGACTCCGCCCGTGCCGTTCAGCGGGCCGGATTGGAGCCTGAAATTCTGGTGCTGAACAACCAGTCCGCTCAGGGCGTGGCCGACTCCATCAGCCGTTTCGCCAAGGCAGCCCGGAACAGCCAGATCATCTTTGTCCCCGGCGGCTTCTCCGGCGGCGACGAGCCGGACGGCTCCGCCAAATTCATCACCGCTTTCTTCCGCAACCCGGAGGTGCGGGACGCCACCATGGACCTGCTGAAAAACCGGGACGGCCTGATGCTGGGCATCTGCAACGGTTTTCAGGCGCTCATCAAGCTGGGTCTTGTCCCCTACGGTGAGATCATCGACACCGACGAGACCTGCCCCACCCTGACCTTCAACACCATCAGCCGCCACCAGTCCCGTCTGGTGCGGACCCGCATCGCTTCCAACCGCTCTCCGTGGCTGGCAGGGACGCAGGTGGGCGATATTTACACCGTCCCCATCTCCCACGGCGAGGGCCGGTTCCTGTGCAGTGAGGAGCTGGTTCGGAAGCTGGCTGACAACGGTCAGATCGTCACTCAGTATGTGAACGAGCACGGTGTCCCCGGCATGGACGTGGACGTAAACCCCAACGGTTCCATCTGGGCTGTGGAGGGCATCATGTCTCCCGACGGCCGGGTACTGGGCAAGATGGGCCACTCCGAGCGTGTGGCCGACGGCCTTTACAAAAACGTGGACGGCTGCTATGATATGAAGCTGTTCCAGTCTGCGAAGAAGTATTTTGACATTTGAGAACGGGAGGACACGGATCATGTTGACTGATATTGAGATCGCCCAGCAGTGCCGGATGCGCCCCATCACGGAGATCGCCGCCACCGCGGGGATCGACGAGGAATATCTGGAGCAGTATGGCCGCTACAAGGCCAAGATCGATCACCGTCTGCTGAAGGATCGGGCCGACCGGCCTGACGGCAAGCTGATCCTGGTGACCGCCATCAACCCCACCCCGGCAGGCGAGGGCAAGACCACCACCTCCGTGGGTCTGGCCGACGGTCTGCGGAAGCTGGGCAAAAACGCCGTGGCCGCTCTGCGGGAACCGTCTCTCGGTCCCGTGTTCGGCGTCAAGGGCGGCGCTGCCGGCGGCGGCTACGCTCAGGTGGTCCCCATGGAGGACATCAACCTCCACTTCACCGGCGATTTCCACGCCATCGGCGCGGCCAACAACCTGCTGGCCGCCATGCTGGATAACCACATTCAGCAGGGCAACGCTCTGGGCATTGACGTAAAGCAGATCACCTGGAAGCGCTGCGTGGATATGAATGACCGCCAGCTCCGCCACATCATTGACGGCATCGGCGGCAAAATGCAGGGCGTTCCCCGGGAGGACGGCTTTGACATCACCGTGGCCAGCGAGGTCATGGCGGTACTGTGTCTCGCCAGCGGCATCACCGATCTGAAAGAACGGCTGGGCCGGATGATCGTGGCCTACACCTATGACGGCAAGCCTGTCACCGCCCACGATTTGAAGGCAGAGGGCGCTATGACCGCCCTGCTGAAGGACGCACTGAAGCCCAATCTGGTGCAGACACTGGAGGGTACGCCCACGCTGATCCACGGCGGTCCCTTCGCCAACATCGCCCACGGCTGCAACTCCGTCACCGCCACCCGCATGGCTCTGAAGCTGGGCGATTACGCTGTGACCGAGGCCGGCTTCGGCGCGGATCTGGGCGCGGAAAAATTCCTGGACATCAAGTGCCGTCTGGCGGGACTGCGGCCCAGTGCCGTGGTGGTGGTAGCCACTGTCCGGGCACTGAAAAGCCACGGCGGCGTGCCCAAGGCCGAACTGAACCACGAAAATCTGGACGCTCTGGAAAAGGGCCTGCCCAATCTGCTCCATCACGTAGACACCATCCGCAACACCTTCCACCTGCCCTGCGTGGTGGCGGTCAACGCCTTCCCCACCGACACGGAAGCCGAGCTGCGGCTGGTGGAGGACAAGTGCCGGGAGCTGGGCGTCCGCGCTGTGCTGTCCGAGGTCTGGGCCAAGGGCGGCGAGGGCGGCAAGGCCCTGGCTGCCGAGGTGGTACGCCTGTGCGAGGAGCCCTGCCCGGAGCAGCCCACCCCGGAGGAGTTCACCTTCGCCTATCCCGACAACACCTCTCTCATCTATAAGCTCAATGCCATTGTAAACCGGGTCTACGGCGGCGCGCAGGCCGTCCTGACCCCCGCCGCCCAGAAACAAGCCCAGCAGCTCTTTGATCTGGGCTTCGGCGATCTGCCGGTGTGCATGGCAAAGACCCAGTATTCCCTGTCCGACGATCCCACTCTGCTGGGTGCGCCCGAGGGCTTCACCGTCACCGTGCGGAACCTGAAGGTCAGCGCTGGCGCCGGGTTCATCGTAGCCCTCACGGGTGACATCATGACGATGCCGGGCCTCCCCAAGGTCCCTGCTGCCGAAAAGATCGACGTGGACGAGGATGGAAAAATCACCGGATTGTTCTGAGGCATGGTCATGCCGCCGCAAATGCGGCGTACAAGCGTTTCGCAAAGTGAAACCTTGAAATTGCCCAGATTCATTTCGGGCAATTTGAGTGAAATCGAGGGGCCCCGTGGGACCTGCCCCATGGGGAAACATCCAAAGCAAAGCATCACGCAAGCGTTGCAAAGCAGCGGACCAAACAGCAAGAATAAGTCAAAACCTCCGGCTAAGCCGGAGGCTTGAGTAAGCCCTATAAGGGCTTTA
>ENA-OYZF01000876-OYZF01000876.1-human-gut-metagenome-genome-assembly--contig:-NODE-876-length-11344-cov-4.825760_pt1 | contig 11344 bp, 9 predicted proteins | sample MGYA00244074_ERZ653472 | MGnify/ENA primary metagenome ERZ653472 (study PRJEB26926, sample SAMN06165179) | human gut metagenome | biome: ENVO:00009003; feature: ENVO:2100002; material: ENVO:00002003... | reverse complement strand
TCTACACCCTAGAGTTCGTCGGCAGCGTCAGATGTGTATAAGAGACAGATCCAGCCCCAACTCTTTGGCAATCTTTAAATGTTTCTCTGACAATTCATAATCCTCCTTCATTAATAGTAATACTCCCATTGCATTATTATACTCCGGTGAATAGTCTGCTGACTTCACCCTCTCTAAATAGCGTTTCGCAGAAACCAGATCATTGCGTGAAAGGGCTGCGGTAGCTGCATTCATATTGGCTATTTCACTCTCCGGATAGATACGGACAGCAGTTTCGAAGATATCGATAAACTCCTGCGAACCTTTCGGATACGTATTAGCCACCATAAACATCTCGTTCAAACTCAGATTCTGAGGACGTTTCTTTATCACTTCTTTCGCCTCTTCCAGATTGAAATTCCTAATATCATAACTCACTTTACAGATCGCGACACGCAGACTCGGGAAAATATGCTTCAACATAAACCGATATGGCACTCCACCATTTAACTTCATCAACTTGGTTTCCCTTCCTTTTTCAATCGGGATGCTGGCTATAATATCCAATACTTCTGCCTTGTCATCCATTTCAACGGTAGCAAGTGCCTTCACCAATCCTTCCCAGTTTTCACCTCCAAACTGGATATGATACTGGTTCTTCGGGAAATCATACTGCGTAGCCAGATAGTTACGCAATGCCATGGCACGGCCCTCAGACAAACGTTTATTCGCTTCCAGCGTCCCTTCAGGAGAAGCATAGCCAATAATATCCAAGCGCTTCACATTCACATTCGCATCATTCTTCAGATCGTCAATCATGGCACGTATCTTACCCAGTTCCTTGGGATTATTCATATATTCAGGACGAATATCCACTCTGTTCACCACAAAGTCCAGGAAACATTCAGCTTGTACATCACGACTCTTTATCTCTTCCACCATCGGTTCTACATAAGACAAATAGGGAGTCACTACATATGGCACCAGCATACGTTCAAGCGTAACCTTATCAAAAGCATATTCCACATTCATCAATGTGCTTTCACCACAACCACATTCGTCACGCTGCACGTTCAACCGGGCATCTGCCATCCAAGGTTCATAGGGTAACGCATATCTGTATTGCAGCACACCACTTTTTTTCTTGTAATTCTTCTCTACCAGATAGGGAAGTCTATAACTATCCTTCTGCTTCCGGCTCATTACCGATAACCTGCGTTCATAGGCCAGATACTCATTCCGGCCTTTAATAGATATTCTCGGAAGATCGCGGGTGGTAGTAGACGAAATCAGCTGAGGAATAAAATCCACTCCACGTGCAGACTTCACTTTCACATCATCCATAATGACATCCAGATCTATATGGAGGAATTCACCCGATTGTTCCAACCGTACAGGTTCTATCCTGATAGTACCTTCGTATGAACGGTCCTGAGCCGATGCTCCGTTCACATTTAGGAATAAGAGAGCCAGTGCCAGTGCAATGAATTGCATATTTATTTTCATCATTCTCAATCTATTTAATTAAGTAAATAAGTGATAAGCTCGCTTTTGTAGGACCCAGATAATTTTTGCTGGTATCTTTCAGTTTGGTGCCACACGTTGCACAAGGATATTTATCATATAAAATACGTGCATATCCCAGTCCGATAGAAGCCTCAAGGCTCCAACGCTTCTTTAATATCCATGAATGCCCGATTGAAAGCCCACCACCATAGAGACGTCCCTGATAGCGCATATTCTGCATATTCTCACTGATTAACGGCCAATCTGGCCATCCACCTACATTGAAGTCGGCATAGTGCGCATGCAACCCGATGAACGTACGGTTAAAGCTTTCGCAGAACCAGTATCGAAGCTCCGGCTGTATACCCCAATGCTTCAAACGGGCATCATCAAATTTCCATGGATTATAGTTGACCGGGATATCCAGTGTCCACTTGCGTGCCAAAGCAACTTCCAAACCAAGATTCATAGTAGTAGTGGCATCATAAAGCAGGTTACTTTTTACGGCAACCTTTTGAGCTTTACTTTCAACCGACAATAAACCCAATATGAATAGTATGCAGACTAGTATTTTCTTCATTTATTCCTTCTTTTTATTTTAAAACCATTCTATAAATCCAATTTCATGCCGTGAAACTTTGATGAAGGAGAGCATTCTTTAAAGAAACATTTTATATCTTTGCACTCTCCATCTATTCCATGCTTCGGCATCCCGACTTCATCCCCTTCAAACCTTGAATAACAAACCAAAAAAGGACAAAATCTCAGATTGCAAATATCGTGGAAATAAAGAAGACTGGAAATCGTATCAAGTTCTGTTATAGGCACTAAAAAAGAGGCCACACAACTAATAATGCTAGTATGCACAATAAGAATGACCAAAATAAGAAAAAAGAGAAAATATCAGTTTGCATTTCCATTATCCGCATATTTTTATTTTATTTGTTTCAATATCCGAAACTTTCTAAAGAAATTAATCCAAACTATTTAATATAAGAAAGACCAAGAAATAATCATTAAATACAATAAATGCAAGATAGAATATACAACTTTACTATTCTCGCCCAGGCTATACACACTCCTCGCCACGATTAGAAAGGAAAAGGGAGGAAATTTCATAGAAGACAATTTTGTATTAATTACTACATTATATGCTTTATAGTCTTGCCTTTATTATAAAACAAATGAGTTGTCATCTTTTTCTTGCAGACTGAGCGATTATTCCCCCAGTAAACACTACCTTTGCTATTATTTACTTATAAACGAATACAATTATGAGTCCCGACTTTAACTACAGCGAGGTACCGGCCACCTTCCTCCACTGCCTCAACAAGCAGTGCAAACACTCCGCCAAATGTATGCGCTACCTGGTGACAGCCTATGTCCCGGACAACTACCCGGTAATCAGCACCGTAAATCCAAACTATTTTAGTTCGCACAAAGAATCCTGCCCGTACTTCATGGCGGATAAAAAGAAACGTTTCGCACTCGGCATCACCCACCTGTTGGATAATGTACCGCACAAAGAAGCCCTCGGCATCAAACGAGAACTGATGGCAGAGCTTAACCGAACCACCTATTACCGCTGTTACCGCAAGGAACGACTTCTTAAACCCAAAGAACAGGAATACATCCGTCAACTGTTTCTCAAAAGAGGAATAAAGGAAGAACCCGTATATGACGAATACGTGGAGCAATACGAGTGGTAAGCTTCTGGAAATAAGCCCAATGCTTTCTTCTCTCGGAAGGCGATACTAATCCGGTATCACCCCATTATGAAGAAATGTCCGTTTCACTTTACTGGCATTTTTGTTTCTCAGGCAAGGCACTCTTGTTTCTTAGGTAAGAAACTTTTGTTCCTCAAGGAAGAAACTTTTGTTCCTTAGGCAAGGCACTTTTGTTTCAACAGGAAGAAACTAAATGGAACAAATAGAGACCCGGCGAAGCGCCTATATCTCCCTGACTGACAACAATAAAGGGCGTAATCTTGCGACTACACCCTTCCTCTTGTCAACTTAATAACGTTATTACTTCAATTCAAAAGGAACGATCCCTTTGATATCCGCTGCCGAAGCGGCGATAACAGCTTCAAACTTACCCGGTTCGGCTACCCAGGCATGTTGGGCATCGTCAAAGTAGCTCAAAGCTTCTTTATCTATGGTGAAGGTTATTTCTTTCTCTTCGCCCGGAGCCAGTTTCACTTTCTTGAAACCTTTCAACTCTTTGACAGGACGGGGCAGAGAGGATTTCTTATCACTGATATACAATTGCACAACTTCCTGTCCTTCGCGGTCACCGGCATTCTTCACGGTTACGGTAAAACTGATCTGATCATCGGCAGACATCACTTTCTTATCAGCCGCAGGTTTGCCATAAGCAAACGTTGTGTAAGACAGCCCGTGTCCGAAGGGGAACAATGGTTTCACCTTCTTCTGCTTGTCCGCCCAACGATACCCCACAAAGATGCCTTCGTTGTATTTCATATCTACCACATCCTTACTTCTCTGACTGATATATTCGCCAACGCTATGAGCCGGAACATCTTCCAGACGGGCAGGGAAAGTGAAAGGCAGTTTGCCGGAAGGATTGGCATCCCCCATCAACACGGCAGCGATTGAGTTTCCGGCTTCCGATCCCAGGAACCAAGCTTGCAAGACAGAAGGAACTTCCGCAATCCAGGGCATAGCTACCGCATTGCCGGAAACATTGATGACTACAAGATTCTTGTTTGCCTTCGCCAAAGCTGAAATGACAGCATCCTGTCCGTACGGCAATTCCAAGCCAGCACGGTCGGTATCTTCGCAATCCTGATTGTTACTCTTGTTCAGCCCACCGATGAAAATCACATAGTCGGCATCCGCAGCCACCTTTACGGCTTCGGCAATCAGCTCCTTAGGCGTACGGTCATCCTGTAGATTCTGACCGGTTACCACACCATTATATTCGCCACGGGCATCGCCTACGTATCCACGGGCATAAACAACTTCCGCCTTGTTTCCTACGCGGTTCTTGATGCCATCCAACGGAGAAAATTCGCGCTGCACCTTCAGGGAGGAGCTACCACCACCTACGGTCATCATTTTCACAGCATTCTCACCGATAACGGCAATCTTCTTCACTTTATTCAAGTCAATGGGCAATACGCCGCCTTTGTTTTGCAGCAGCACAATGCCTTCTTCACCAATGCGGCGGGCAGCCTCGTAATGCTCGGGAGAAAGGATAGAACCGAAAGGACGGTTCACATTCATTGTAGTGCGGAATGCCAGGCGCAGGATGCGACGTACTTTTTCGTCCAGTTCCTTCGTACCTACTTTGCCCGATTTGATACGCTCCAGATAAGGCATAGCCAGATAATAGTTATCATAAGCGTTGCTGCTGCCATTGGCAAGACCATCCGTCCAGCTTCCGAACTCCATATCAAGACCGTTTGTAATAGCCTGATCAGTATCGTGCGTGCCGCCCCAGTCGGAAACGACCACACCGTCGAAGCCCCATTCGCCTCTCAGAATATCGTTCAGCAGATATTGGTTGTGGCAGGCATGCTGACCTTTATACAGGTTATAAGCTCCCATGATAGACCACGCTTTACCTTCCTGAACGGCCGCCTTGAAAGCGGGCAGATAGATTTCATACAGGGCACGGTCGTCTACTATGACATTGGTGGTGTGGCGGTTGATTTCCTGATTGTTCAGCGCATAGTGCTTCACGCAGGCTGCCACCCCATTCTGTTGTACGCCCTGCACGTAAGGAACCACCATACGGGAAGCCAGGTACGGGTCTTCGCCCATGTACTCAAAGTTACGTCCGTTCAGCGGAGTACGATAAATATTAACACCGGGTCCCAGAAGAACGGTCTTGTTACGATAGCGTGCCTCTTCACCAATGCTTTTGCCATAAAGCATGGACATCTCGGGGTTCCATGTAGCCGCCAAACAGGTCAATGCCGGAAAAGCTACACAAGAGTCATTGGTCCATCCGGCCTGATTCCATTCATCCCAAAGAACTTCGGGACGGATTCCGTGAGGACCGTCCGTCATCCAAAATTCCGGAATACCCAGACGGGGCACACCCGGACTGCTGAATTTACTTTGTGCATGCAGCATGGCTACTTTTTCTTCCACGGTCAGCCGCTTCAACGCATCTTCTACTCTTACTTCCATAGGTTTGCTCGCATCCAGATATACAGGTTTCTGTTGCGCAAAGAGCGGAAGAGCAACAGCGAATGCGAAACCGAATAATACTTTCTTCATATAAATAAGTGGATAATGGGGTTAGTAGTTAAATTTGTTTCTTTTTGTACTGTTATGAACCAAACTCAACTACTGACTCACATGATTAAATATTTAACAATAGCTTCTTACTTCATTCCCAACGATTTAATATACCCTTCCTGCACCACACAGTTTTTCAGCTTGCAAGCCTCGATGAAATCCATCATGGCTTTGCGAGCCATTGCCTGGTCGGGACGAGCATCACGAACTTCTTTATAAGATGCGCGGGGAGCCTCGGAGAAGTAAACGATATTCGCCCAATTCTCCGGAGGAGTAATACCGACGAAGCTGGAACCATCCATCTTCTTATATGGCCAGAAGGTATAGCCAATATTATTATCACGCATAGTCTGGCAGAATGCAGCTTGCCATTCATCCGTATTATGTCCTATTTCGCCCATATACATCGGCAGGTTCACTTTGTCACGGAAATCAATAATACTCTGGATAGCTTCTTTGGTAGGATCGCCTCCGTAGCGGTGGCAGGTGTACATTATCTTATCGTCGAACTTTGAATCCGTAAACGGCTTGAAGTTACCGTTCCATTGTGCACCGCCCAACAGGATAATATGGTTGGTGTCCACCTCGCGGATAGCGGCTACTCCCTTCTTATAGATATCTTCCAGCTTACCGTTCAGTTCTTCCATATTCGGGAAGTACGGGGCAATAGGTTCGTTGAAAAGCTCATAACCCAGAATCACCGGTTCATTTTTATAACGCTCCGCAATCTTACGCCAGATGTCACAATACAACTGCTGGCTGGTTTCACTTTCAAACAACCAGGGATAGCCATAACTGTCGTCAATGTTATCTCCCGTTTGTCCGCCCGGAGCATCGTGCATATCAAGAATCAGATAAAGATCGGCTTCACGACACCATTCCACCACACTGTCCACCCGGGCGAAACCATCCTGATTGGCAGTCAGCCCCATAAAGTCCTCATCTGTGAACAACTTATAGTGAAACGGCAGACGGATTGTATTCGCACCCGTATTCTTAATGAACTGAACATCTTCACGGGTGATATAATTGTCCTTAAACGCTTTCCAGAACTCAGCGGTAAAGTCGGGTCCCACCAACTGACAGAACATCTCGTTGATGAAACGGGGGGAATTCGTCTTACTGAACTTGAACATATATCCTTCCGGATTCAGCCAATTACCCAGATTGGTACCCATGATAAAGAGTTTCGTACCGTCGGGCTTTATCAGATCTTGCCCTTGAATTGTTACAAATGCGGCAGGTTCCTGTGCTTTTTCTGCCTTTTCACCGCAACTCCCTAACATCAGAGAAGCTGCCAAGAGGGATGTACCCACTAAAATAGATTTCAACATGGTATTCTAAATATAAGATTATTTCTTCCAGCGATAGGATGCTACAGACTTGGCAGGCACCACACAATCCACACAGTTCTTTCCGTCCGTTACCGTCAGGCGAACTTCCATCGTACCCTCATTCAACAGCACAAAAGCCACGGTTCCATCGGGATTATCGAATGCAGAGTACATCAATCCCTTCTCTGCAACGCCTTTGCTTTCTATGCGGACAGCGCCCGGTTTCACTACGGTAGACAGATGTCCGATGATATAGTAATGGGAGTTGTAAGTCATTGTTTTATAGTCGTCACGACTGATATCCACGGCTCCGTAACAAGTCTTGCAGCCACCTTCACGCCAAGGTCCACGTTCATTGTCCAACATCAGATTCCAGACTATGACACCTTTACACCAGTTGTTCACTGTGCCAAGGGCTACTTCACGCATATCTTCCATCAGACGTTTCTCCAGGTTACGACCATCATTCCACATGCCGATAGAAGTTTCGGTAAAGATCAGTTCCTTGTCAGGACGCTTCTGTCGGATATTGTTCAGTTCTTCGCGCCTGCCGCCATAATTGTGGTAAGCGGCTCCGGTCAGGAAAGCGGCGGCTACTTCATCATCATACATCTTAACGGGGTATTGTTGCTGATCGGCCATGTTATCGTAGTTGTAATTATGATCGAAAGCATAAATCTTCGTATCCAGTCCGGCAGCCTTGAAAGCAGGACCAAGAGCGTCACGCACAAAGGCCAGTTCTTCCTTCCAACCCATGAACAAAGATGCGGAATTTCCCCTATTCAACGGTTCATTCTGTAGAGTAACGGAATAAATATCAATACCTTCATTACGAAATGCCTCAATCCATTTCACGAAGTAAGTGGCATAATCCTGATAGTAATCCGGATTCAGTTGTCCGCTTGTCCAGGAATCGAAGGGTTTCTTTTCCTCCAGGTTATTCACCTTCATCCATTTTGGGCATGTCCACGGAGAGCCCAGTATCTTGATGGTGGGATTAATCGCCAGAATATCTTTTAAGATAGGTATCACGTATTCCTTCTCTTCCGTCTGTAAGGCAAAGTTTTCAATGCCTTTCGTATCGCAGCAGGTATATTCGCTCAGCGAGAAATCGGAACAGCCTATGGAAATGCGGATATAGCTGAAGCCTAGTCCGTCTTTATCCGAAAAAGTTTCGGTAAGAAACTTCGCACGGTCGGCAGGTGTCATTTGCATCAGATTGTAGCAGGTAGAACCGGTTACGGCAGCACCGAAACCGTCCATCTCCTGAAATTTCACCTTCGAATTCAGAGTGATTACGGATTCAAACGCAGGAGTTTTAGAGAGCTTCTGAGTAGTGTGATTAAAGCTTTGCTGACGGTCGGCAGTCGTGATGTACACATCTGCTTTCTTCTTTCCTGCCGCATTTTCGTCCAATGAAGCGGAAGTCTCGGCACAAGCTGTAATGGCAGCGAATAAACAGCATCCTAATAAAAGAGGTAGTTTCAAGTTCATGGTATGTTTTCCAAGGGTTAATTAATCTTCCCCAAAGGTAGGCAAGATAAAGACAGTATGCACCTCCGGTTTATCAAGATGTGGATAAGATGAAAGCATGCGGAATGATAACAGACTAAATAACAAGACTATAAGTTTGCGGTGAGAAAGTAAAAAAGTGGATAAACAGGAAAGAAATGGCGTATGTTTAGCGTATCCTCATAACACACATTTCAAAATCATCCCGCGAGACACACGCCTTATTTTTCACTTTAGCACGGTAATTATAGATTGTATTGACGGAATAACGAAGGAACTCGGCAATCTGCGAACTATCGTCAATACCCAGACGGATCAAGGCAAAAATACGCAATTCTGTATTCAGCAGTTCGCCCTTGCGGAGAATGATCCGTTCTTCAGGCTGCAACAGCTGATTGAACTTTTCTACAAAGTCAGGGAAAAGATGGAGGAAGGCAGTATCGAAGTTCTCGTACAGTTCCTTCAGATCAGTGTCAAGCACATCTCTTGAACGCACCATCTTCAGCAGTTCTTCCGTTTGCCCGCCGGAAAGCTTTTTGTTGACCATACGTCGGTAAGCATCCAGACGGTCGATATAGGTAGAACACAGTTTCAAGAAACGGCCGATATATTCCTCCTTTATATGATTGGACATCTGCAACTGTTCATTAGCCTGTTCCAGATGACTGCGGGCTATGGAAAGATGCTTCATCTGCCGATATATCCAGATGACAGCCATAATCAGCAACAGGGACAGGATACTGATCATCCAAAGATAAAAGAGCAGACGGTCGTTCTGCTTCTCCTGCATAGCCTGATAGGTAAGATCTATGAGCGACAGAATACCTGCCGTCTGCAAACTGCGGCTACGGGCATTGTAGTGGTTAGTTTCATCCCACGAGAAGCGAATGTAGCGGTAAGCACGTTCAATGTCTCCTTCTTCATAAAGCAGTTGCGCCAAGGTCCACAAGGAAGCATGATCAGTAATTGCCAGCCGGACATCTGTCAAAGCAGACAAAGCCAGATAATACTTTTCCTGCTGCCTGTCTCCCAAACTACGGTAAAGCTGGGAACGGTGGTAAGTGACCAACGCATATTCCGGGGTATCGGGACGTATGCCCGCCAAACGGCTATCATTCATCTTCAAAGCCTCCTCCAATTGACCGGAGCCGGCGGCTTTCATCTCTTTACGTTCCAGGTAGAGGGCGGAGGCAGGAGAAAGCACCTGCATCAGAGAGTCTCCATAAGCGACAGACAAACCGTAATAATGGCTGCGCCGGAAGGTATCCTGCGTATACGCCCCCAATTCATTGTATAAATGACGGTAACATTCATAATAATCGGGTAGCAAACGGGGAGAAAGCTTAGAGGGATTTATCTTTTCCAGATCTTCGGAAGCTTCTTTATACATACCTGCCGCTGACATCAGATGCGCCCTCCGGATACGGGTTTCATCTGCCGCATCCTGCTCACCGCGCTGTTGCGCCCAGCGCAGGTTACGACTCAGATAGTAAAGGGCGGAGTCGCAGATGTACGCTTTGTATTCCTGATACATTTCCGCATTCAGCCGGAAGAATTCCGGGGTTTCTGAACCGACCTGTACCAATTGCTGCCTCAACGCCTCAATACGGGCTTCACGCACTGCCACATATTCTTCGTGCTTACCGATGGCTACGTCCAAAGCATCAGTCCAGCCATCCATTGCAGGAACATCGGCCGGAGCCGACATTCCGTGAATGCCAACTAAAGCCAGACCTAGAAATATCAGCAGTTTTATCTTCATAGGGGACAAATATAAAAAATTTGTTTCCTATATTTGCAGCATTAACCCCCAAATGTATTCTATAATGAAAAACTTAACACCTCAACGAGTGGCGGCGGTCGATGTATTCCGTGCGCTTACTATGTTCCTTATGCTCTTTGTGAATGATATCCCCGGTCTGAAAAACATCCCCCACTGGCTTAAACATGCCGAAATGAACGAAGACATGCTGGGTTTTTCCGACACAATCTTTCCCGCATTCCTCTTCTGTATGGGTATGTCCGTTTCCTTTGCTATCCAGAACCGCTATCGAAAGGGAGACACTACCTTGCAAGTGATCGCTCATATTTTCTGGCGCACGGTGGCTCTGATTGCCATGGGACTGTTCTCACTCAACTCCGGCGGCATAGAGGGCGGCATCTCCCATCAATGGTTCTGCATACTGATGGTTATAGGTTTCTTTCTGGTCTGGGCGGTCTATCCCAAGGCCGAAGGTTCAAAAAAGTACCTATTCATCGCAATGAAGGTGCTCGGTGTGGCCCTGCTGGCATTCCTCGTATTATATAAAGACTTAAACGGAAAACCTTTCCATCAGGGTTGGTGGGGCATTCTGGGACTTATCGGTTGGACTTATGTCGTATGTGCCGGGATTTATCTGTTTACCCGCGAAAGTCTACGCAAGAATGTAATAGCATGGCTGGTAGTTATGCTGCTTGCAGTAATCAGTCATTCCAGTCTGATACCACAAGAATACGGTTTACGCGTCATACTGTTGCCTTTCATCCCCAGCGATTGGACGCTGCACGCATTCGGTATGTCGGGTGTACTCACTTCGTTGCTGATGCAGAAATATGCTGACCGGGAACATCCGCGTAAGTTTATCACAATTCTTTGTGTATTGGGTGTTGTCATGCTTATTGCTGCACTCTGCTCGCATCCTCACTGGATTATTTCCAAGCTGTCTCTTATACACATCTCCGAGCCCACGAGACACTGAGCGA
>ENA-OYZF01000872-OYZF01000872.1-human-gut-metagenome-genome-assembly--contig:-NODE-872-length-11370-cov-5.130623_pt1 | contig 11370 bp, 10 predicted proteins | sample MGYA00244074_ERZ653472 | MGnify/ENA primary metagenome ERZ653472 (study PRJEB26926, sample SAMN06165179) | human gut metagenome | biome: ENVO:00009003; feature: ENVO:2100002; material: ENVO:00002003... | reverse complement strand
GATGGTGGGCGTGTGAGGAATCATAAATCAGGTCAATGCCGCGGGAAGTATCGAAGAATTGCAGGTGCGGAGCGTTATCCGTCAGCTTGTCCATCCAGGTTTGTTCAAAACCGATGTAGCCGATCCGGAAGTAGGCTTTGCTCTTGGCAAGATCTACGAGTTGCTGGGGGGTAGGGTCGTAGGTTTCCGGGCTACTTCCTTTGGGAACCATGCTGATAACGTTGAAGTTATCGCCTGCAATGGCTTCGGTGAAATAGCGTAATGGCTCAATAGTGACAGTGATGACGGGCTTATCGCCTTCACTCTTATTATTTTGGACGCTGTTGTTCTTGCAGGATGCGGCGAGCAAGGCAGCGAGGATGTACAGGAATGTTCGTTTCATTATTATATTTATGGTTTTTATAATTGATTACTCTTTATGGTTTCTCTTTCGTTGCCCTCAGTATCTCCCGTTTTCCCCCCGGAGGTCCCGGAAGGCGCTCCACACGGAAGCCCACAGCTTGCAACATACGGCGGATGACACCTTTGGCGCAATACGTCGTCAATATTCCCCCTGTATTCATATAAACGTAAAGAGAGCGAAATAATTGCTCGTTCCACATTTCTGGTTGCTTTTCAGGGGCGAAAGCATCGAAGTAAACGAGATCAGGATTTAGTGATAACCACTTATCACTAATCGCATCCATCTTTATCTTCCGCAGGGTGAAGTGCGGGGATATTTTTACGTCTTCTTCCCACGGGGCAGTGTGCAACTGCTTGAACAGCGGGTTATTGCTATATCCTAGTGCATCGACTTCTTCCCAGGCAAGGGGATAGAGCTCGATACCGGTATAATGTACGGGACGCGCATCCTGTTCGGCAGCTTCCAGTGTGAGCAAGGCATTCAGTCCGGTGCCGAAGCCTATCTCAAGAACGTGCGGTTGCGGTGCGGCAGAGGCTTTCAGCCCCATGTTGATAAAGATATGCTGCGACTCTGTACGCGCCCCTTTCACCGAATGATAATGTTCATCCAGTTCGGGCACAAAGAGCGTTGCGCTTCCATCTTCCGTACGTTCTATAATTCGTTTCATAACTTAAAACATAGATATTACTCCCTGCAATGCCAGCAGCATCACGGCATACCGTATCAGCTTTCCGGCAAACATGGACGAAGTAGTCAGCCATACATTGCTACGCATGAAACCCAGCGCAATGGCAATTACTTCGCCCACGAAGGGCAGGAATGCGAAAAAGCCCATCAATGCTCCTTTACCTTGAAGGAAAGTCTGCATCTTGTCTACTTTTTCTTTTTTTACTTTGAAATATTTCTCTATCCAGACTACGTTGCCCAGACGCCCCATGTAGTAGCACGTCATACCGCCAATCGTATTACCCAACGTGGCGAAGAGTACACACATCACCGGACTGAGCCCTACCTTTATCAGTGCTATCATCACCAGTTCCGAACTGAACGGAACGATGCTTCCTGCCAGTAAGGCGGAGATAAATAAACCGAGATAGCCCCAGTCTATCAGGAGTTGAACCAATGAGTCTACAAAAGCATCCATACGTTAAATCCGAATAAGAGTATAAGCCCGGCAAGGGCACAAATGAAAAACACATTAGAAGCCCGACTGTTCGTCAGTACCACGAAATGTCCTGTCAGGATGCTGACGCCTATCAGCAGCAAGGGCAGGAGGTGAAACGTTTGTGCCGGTTGCAACAGGATATAGACAAAGATGCAGAACGTCAGGAAAATAAGGAAATGCAGATAACTGCGGGTACGTATCTTATCTTCGTAACCTGCCACCAGGCAGTGAACGGAGCTTACTATGAACAACAGGAACAAATAGCCCAATGTAGCGATTTCCCATAATGGGAAGTTCCATAAAGTAATGGGATGGAACGTCACCAGTTCGATGAATGGCTGATAGAATAATTCTATTTCACCATAGAAGTAGGCATGTCCAAACAGGAACCAATAGGGAAGCGTCCAGCCGATCAGACCTCCGAAAAAGCTCTTAGGAGTGAGTGCCTGGAAACTGTATGCACCGATCCAGAAAATGGGAATGAACAATGTCAGTTGCGGGAAGAACAGACTGCCCGCCCCGATAAACAGGAACGAGTAGAATAGGATGCCCGCCGGATGTGGATGTTGATAGCCCTTGAACAGGAAGAACAAAGATATCAGAAATGCTGTCGAGGCAATGTCTCCGGCATATAATTGGTGCATGGCAGGACAGACAGATATCAGCAGAAAGTAAATGGCTGTCTGCACGGATGCCCGCATACGGATAATGGCGAAGGTGTTGTTCAGCTCTATCAGGAAGTAACCGATTATACCGTAAAGCAGAAAGCTTAGGGGCGCACTTGCCCATGTCGGAATCCAATCGTTGTAGATGGTTTCCCACAATGGGTAATTGCTTTTCATCACTGGAATCTCGGGTAATAAGATGGAAGTCAGTACCCAGCAGAACAGTGATAGAAAGACAGCAGCGGGGAGGGTGAAGCGCCCCGCTGTAATCCGGTTCTGTAATCGTTTACTTCGTATCATTATAATAAAGGTGATGGGGTGATTAGAGATCGAACCCGATGTCGCGGCGGAAATACTTCTTGTCGAAGTGGATCATATCCGCTACTTTATAACTTTTGGCAAGGGCTTCCTCCTTGTTTTCACCATACGAACATATGGCAATCACGCGTCCGCCGTTCGTTACCACTTGTCCGTCTTTCATTGCGGTTCCGGCATGGAAGAGGATACTGTCCGTGGCTGCTTCAAACCCGGTCATCACTTTGCCCTTTTCGTAAGCTTCGGGGTATCCACCGCTGACAAGCATGACACAGGCGGCTGTCCGTGGGTCCATCACCAATGTCTTGGTGTCGAGGTTGACATCGCGTACACCTTCCAGAAGTTCTACAAAGTCGCTTTGTATACGCAACATGACGCTTTCTGTTTCCGGATCGCCCATACGGACGTTGTATTCTATCACCATTGGTTCACCTTTCACACGGATCAGGCCGAGGAAGATGAAGCCTTTGTAAAGGATGTTTTCTTCCTGCAATCCGCGGATGGTAGGTTCGATGATGCGGGTACGTACCTTTTCCATGAATACCTCGTCGGCAAAGGGGACAGGAGTTACACTTCCCATGCCACCGGTATTCAGGCCTTTATCGCCTTCACCGATGCGTTTGTAATCTTTGGCAACAGGCAAAACCTTATAGTTCTTACTGTCTGTCAGCACAAATACGGAGCACTCTATACCGCTGAGGAATTCTTCGATAACAACTGTGGCGCTGGCCTGGCCAAACATACCGCCGAGCATTTCTTCCAGTTCCCGCTTGGCTTCTTCCAGTGTAGGGAGAATGAGCACACCTTTTCCGGCGCATAGACCGTCGGCTTTCAGCACGTAGGGAGCTTGGAGGGTTTCGAGGAAAGCAAGGCCTTCGTCCAGATTAGCAGCAGTGATGCTTTTGTAACGGGCGGTGGGAATACCGTGACGTTCCATGAAGCCTTTGGCGAACTCTTTGCTGCCTTCCAGTTGCGCACCTTTAGCTGTAGGGCCGATGATGGCAATATGTTGGGTGGAGGCATCTCCGGTAAAGCTGTCGTAGATACCTTCTACCAGCGGATCTTCGGGACCTACCACGATCATGTCTATCTTTTGTTCTAAAGCGAAGGCTTTCAAGGCAGGGAAATCGGTTGCCTTGATGGATACGTTCTCACCTACCGCACTGGTGCCGGCATTACCGGGGGCGATAAAAAGTTTCTCTACTTTCGGGCTTTGGGCTATTTTCCATGCCAGGGCATGCTCGCGGCCACCACTTCCTAATAATAATACTTTCATGGTTTCATTTACAATTTACAATTTACAAAGTACAATTAAAGTACAATTAACAATTTACATTTCTTTCTCTTCTTCTGTGCTTTACCATTTTACTCATGCACTAAATTGTACATTGTAAATGGTAAATTGTACATCAAAGATGTTCTTCAAAATAACGGGTTATCTTTTCATGTAGATGTACCCGGTCACGTCCCCTGACATTGTGCTTATGTGTGGGATAGATAAACAGGTCCGGATATGTGCGTGCATCCACACAAGCCTTTATGAACGAAAGTGTATGTTGAGGTACACAAGTATCGTCATGATCATCATGGATCAATAGCAGATGTCCTTTCAGATTGCCGGCAAGGTTTTTCAGGTTGCACTCTTTGTACCCTTCCGGATTACTCTGTGGGGTATCCATATAGCGTTCTCCGTACATGATTTCATAATATCCCCAGTCGATGACCGGACCACCTGCAACGCCTACCTTGAATATCTCGGGATAGCGGAGCAGCAATGCCGTAGTCATGTGACCACCGAAACTCCAGCCGTGCACACCGATGCGGTTGCCATCTACATAAGGCAGACTTTTCAGGAATTCCACACCTTTTACCTGGTCTTTTCCTTCTTCAATGCCAAGATGTCGGAAAGTAGCATTTTCAAATTCCAGTCCGCGGTTGTCACTTCCACGGTTGTCGAGGCTGAACATGATGTAACCTTTGTTGGCCATGTAGATATCCCAGCCACGTGCACCGTTCTGCCAACCGCCGGTGACCATTTGGGCGTGCGGTCCACCGTATACATAGACAATGGTGGGGTATTTCTTATTCGGATCAAAGTCCGCAGGTTTTATGAGACGATAGTAAAGATCAGTCACACCGTCGGCAGCTTTGATGGTGCCTACTTCGATGCTCGGCATGGTGAAGTCCTTGAATGGATCTTCTGCTGTCAGCAGATTGATGCTTTTCCCGTTTTGTGTGGCGATGAGATTGATGCTGCGTGGCGCTTCAGGGCTGGAATAGGTATCTATAAGGTAACTGCCGCTTGCACTCAGTGTGCCGTGGTGTATACCTTCCGGTGTGCCTAGCGGGCTACGTTTGCCTGTTGCTATGCTTACTTTGAAGAGGTTGCTTTGCAACGGGGAATATTCCGTGGAAGCTATAATGATTTCTTTCTTTCCACTGTTGAAGCCAAGCACATCTTGCACAAGCCAGTTGCCGGAAGTCAGTTGCTTGACCAGCTTACCGTCTGTGCCATAGAGGTACAGGTGGTTGAAGCCGTCGCGTTGGCTTTGGTAGATAAACTTGCTGTTGTCCCACGGCAGGAATACGATGGGGTGCTGGGGTTCTACGTATTTGGGATGTGTCTCTTCAAAAAGAGTTCCTATCAGTTCGCCTGTTTCTACGCTGTACTGGCATAGCTTGGCATGGTTCTGATCACGGTTCAGCTCTATGAGATAAAGGCTTTTGGCATCCGGTGCCCAACTTATATTGGTGAAGTAACGGTCGGTAGGATCACCTGCATTCAGATAAATTGTCTTCTGCGTTTCGGGATTGTAGATGCCTACAGTTACTTTGTGGCTCGTCATACCTGCCATCGGGTAACGTACATTGTTCAATTCGCCCACCCGTGCGGTGATGTCCACTAACGGATATTGTGTTACCATGCTTTCATCCATGCGGTAGAAGGCGAGCAAGTCACCTTTCGGACTCCAGTAAGTTCCTTTGCTGATGCCGAACTCGTTACGGTGTACGCTTTGTCCGCATACGATCCCTTCCGGTTCGTTGGTTACGGCGCGATCGTTGACATAAAGATTATTATTCAGAGTGTAAGCAATATGGCCGCTTACGGTATTATAATCCTCATTGGCTGCCTTTTCTGGCAAGGCTTGTTTGCTGATGATTTTATCCGCTTTCCAGTCGTAAACGATATAATTACCGGGCAGGGTGATAAGCAACTGAGTCTTTTCAGCCCAAGGCAGGCTCACCTGATATAAATGACTCAGTTTACCCAGTTTTTCCTGTTCCAGTGCTTGGTTGATTCTCTCACGCGTCAGGAGTAGGGTTTCCTTTCCTGTTTTAGGGTTCACTGCAAACAAAGAGTCTATTTCGGGCTTGATGCACGTGTCTCCACACCATTGCAGTCCGTACAGGCTTTTTGCAAAGCGATAGGTTTCTCCGCCGGGGATCAGGTCTTCCAGCGTCGGTTTCTTTAAATCTTGTGCCATAACGTTCGTTGTGAAGAGAGCGGATGATGCCAATAATACCACTCCCATCCATTTACTGATTATCTTCATGTTCATAGTCTTTTGTTAGTCATTCTCTTTTCTAAAACCTTTCACTTCTATTCTGCCCATTGGTGTACTTTTCACTTGTACGGCGGCACTCAGCTTGGCAAAGGCAGAGTATCTAACACCTCCTTTGTTTGAGGTGAAAATTTGGCACCTCAAACTGTCTCTCAGCAACTTACTCTCCCTCTTCCCGCTTTCTCGGTTTAAACTCCCTTTTCGGCTTGAACTCCCCGTTTCCTCCCGGACGACGTTCTCTGTCAAACGGTTTTCTTTCCCTGTCTCCATCCTTGCGGAATTCCCTTGGCTTGAATTCCCCTCTGGGCCTGTCTTCTCTCGAACCAAACTCCCGGGGTTTACTGTCTCTTGGTCTGAATTCCCTTGGCTTGTCATCTCTGGATCTGAATTCTCCTGATTTGCGGGGTTCTCTCGGTCTGAATTCACGTGATTCTCTTGGTCTGAACTCCCGTCCTTCTTTCGGTTTGAAGCCTGATTCTTTAGAGTCTTCTCCCTCTTCACTTTCGCCTTCCTGTTTCTTGAATTCCTTGTATTTACCGTCGAAAATCTCGTATTTACGGAATTCACATTCCAGTGCACCGTTGAACAGAGGTATTTTGGCAGTCGGTTTCAGTCCTATCTGGTCGAAGCACTCTTCACGATAAGAGAGCACCCATGCCGTGTTTCCGGTGAAAGCGTGTTTCAGACGCTCGCCTATCATCTGGTACAGTCCCAGCAGATTATTGGTAGAAATACGTTCCCCATAAGGCGGATTGGTGATAATCATGGACTTTTCCGCCGGCTGTTCAAACTGCTGGAAGGGCTGCAACTTCAAGACAATGTCTTTCGATACACCTGCTGCCTTGATGTTGTGCGTTGCTATTTCGTTGGCCTGCGGATTATTGTCGTATCCGTATATCTTATGTGTAAACTCACATTCCTGACTGTCGTCGTTGTAAATCGTATCGAATAAATCCTGGTCGAAATCATTCCACTTCTCAAAAGCAAATTCCTTACGGAATACTCCCGGAGCAATGTTACGTGCAATCAGTGCCGCCTCAATGGGGATGGTACCCGAACCACACATCGGATCAATCAAATCACATTCTCCTTTCCAGCCCGTCATGAGGATCATTCCGGCAGCCAGTACTTCGTTCAACGGAGCCTCTACCGCTTCCTGACGATAACCGCGGCGGTGTAGTGACTCACCCGATGAGTCGAGTGAAAGCGTACACGTGGTTTGTGCAATGTGTATATTCAGCAGTACATCCGGGCGGTTGATTCGTACGGACGGACGTTTGTTGAATTTCTCGCGGAAATAATCTACAATGGCATCTTTTACTTTATAAGATACAAACTTAGAGTGACGGAATTCTTCGCTGAACACAACGGCATCTACAGCAAATGTTTTCTCCACATCCAGGATGTTTTCCCAGCTGATAGCTTTGATTTGTTCATAGACTTCATCAGCATTTTTGGCAGTGAAGTTCTTGATCGGTTTCAGGATACGGATTGCTGTGCGCAAGCAGAAGTTTGCCTTGTACATCATTTCCTTGTCTCCACTGAAAGACACCATGCGTCGGCCTATTTCTATGTCGTTTGCCCCTAATGCAGTCAGTTCTTGTGCTAATACTTCTTCCAGACCTTGAAAGGTCTTGGCAATCATTTGAAAGGATTCCATCTGTTTATTATTGATTTTACGATTTACAATTTTACGGTTGAAGCTGCTGTAACTTCTTCTGTATCTATTGTTTCTATTGATGATTACTATTCTCTTAATATCCCTTTTACGGAACACTTGTACTTCTCGGATGTAACACTTGTGTCTCTCTTCCGAAACACTTGTGTTGCTCAGCCGGAACGCTTGTGTCCCTCAACCGGGGCGCTTGCTTGCTGACTGCCGGTTACTTTTTGGCTTTAGTCTGTACAATTCTTGCTCCGGCCGGAACGTCTTCCGTCACCCAGATATTACCACCTACCGTGGCACCCTGTCCGATAGTGATACGTCCTAAAATGGTGGCATTGGAATAGACGATTACATTGTCTTCCAGTATCGGGTGGCGTGGGATACCCTTGATCGGTTTACCGTCCGCATCCAATGGAAAGCTCTTGGCACCCAGAGTTACGCCTTGATATAACTTTACGTTATTTCCGATGACGCACGTCTCCCCGATTACCACACCCGTTCCGTGGTCTATGGTGAAGTGGCTGCCGATGGCGGCACCCGGATGAATATCGATTCCTGTTTCGCTGTGGGCCATTTCAGTGATGATACGCGGAATAAGGGGCACACCGAGTTTCAGTAACTCATGCGCAATGCGGTAATTGCTGATGGCACGTATGGCGGGATAACAACTGATTACTTCTCCGAAACTGTGTGCTGCCGGATCTCCATTGTAGGCGGCTGCCACATCAGTGGCCAGCACACGGCGCATTCCCGGCAAATTGCTGATGAATTTAGCGGCAATCAGTGCCGCTTCTTCACGCTGAAGTTCAGTGCAGCAGGTACATTCTCCGTTTCCGGTGAAGCAAAGCCCTGCAAGTACCTGACCGGTCAGCAAGTCGAACAAGCGTTCGATGTTTACGCCGATGTGATATTTGATGGTGCGGCTGTTGACTGTGGAATTACCAAAATAACCGGGGAAGAGGATGGCACGTGATAGCTCTACAATATCTTGCAGTGCCCTAGCCGAAGGCAATGGAGTGCCGTCCGTGTGCTGATGAAACAGTCCTTTGTAAGATGAGCTTTCCGATAGTTCATCGACTGCCTGTGTCAAAATGTGAGTAAAGTTCAATGGACTCATTGGGATATCCTTTTTATAATAAGGTGGGTACAAAGGTAACTATTCTCAGCGAAAATCCCTCATTTATAGTATGAAAATCCCACAAATATGGTATTTCCTATGAACCGTTAACCCTCTATCTTTGTCATTTAGAAAGAAGAGTATAAATTAAAACCCAATATGTTATGAAAAAGATAGCAAAACAGCTCACGGATCTGGTGGGCAACACTCCCCTGATGGAGCTGAGTAATTACAATAAATCAAAGGGGCTGAAAGCCCGTCTGATCGTGAAACTGGAGTCATTTAATCCTGCCGGAAGCGTGAAAGATCGCGTGGCACTGGCAATGATTGAAGATGCCGAGACTTCCGGTTTGCTGAAACCCGGAGCGACAATCATAGAACCTACCAGTGGAAACACCGGAATAGGACTTGCATTTGTGGCCGCTTCAAAAGGTTATAAGTTGATTCTCACCATGCCCGATACCATGAGCGTTGAGCGTCGCAACTTACTGAAAGCCTTGGGTGCCGAATTGGTGCTTACGCCCGGTGCCAATGGTATGAAAGGGGCTATTGCCCGTGCTGAAGAACTGAAAGCGGCTACACCCGGTGCGGTGATTCTTCAGCAGTTTGACAACCCCGCAAATCCTGCCATGCACGAACGTACTACAGGACAGGAGATCTGGCGGGATACGGAAGGTCATGTTGATATTTTTGTTGCTGGTGTAGGGACTGGCGGAACGGTAAGTGGAGTAGGCGCCGCCTTGAAAAAACATAATCCGGCTGTAAAGGTGGTAGCGGTAGAACCGACCGACTCTCCTGTACTTTCAGGAGGTGCTCCGGGAGCACATAAGATACAAGGTATCGGTGCTGGTTTTGTTCCCAAGAACTACAATCCGGCAGTAGTGGATGAAATATTGCAGGTAACAAATGACGATGCTATCCGTACAGGACGCGAGTTGGCGCAGAAAGAAGGCCTGCTGGTAGGTATATCTTCCGGGGCGGCAGTCAGTGCAGCCACTCGTCTGGCACTTCTTCCGGAGAATGAGGGGAAAACTATTGTTGCATTATTGCCGGATACAGGCGAACGGTATCTTTCAACGTTGCTATATGCATTTGATGAATACCCGCTGTAGAATATTAGGGCTACACCCTTTCACCAAAAGGGTGTAGCTATTTGCAGTAAAGGGTGTAGCTATCCGGGGGAAAGGGTGTAGCCATCCTGAAATGGGTTTGTAACTACTCTGAGGTGACCTCGCTGGGTCGCAGTCCGAAGGATCTGCAAGTCATTTTGTCTATTTTTACTTCCCAAACCTTTACGTTGCGCACGGCAGGTTCACTGTATTTAAATTCATCGCTTGTATATTGCTGCATGATTATATCAAGTGCCTCTCTTTTTTCATCCATATCTTCGATGAAACGGACGTTTCCGTGGCATATCACGCTGCGCGACTTCATGCTGTAACTGCATGCCACCTGCCGGTGCATATACACCAACTCGTGTCCTTCGCAGAAGGTGATGCAGACATGAGGATGTTTTTCTGCCATCGTTACTTTGCTGCCTTCGGGACCGGAGTGCAGATAGATAATTCCGTCCCGGTAAGCAAAGTTCATGGGGACTACGTAAGGGTTGCCTTCCAGATCGGTGATGCCCACCGTGCAGTAAGGACATTTGCGAATGATTGCTTCAATTTCTGTCAGTTCGGTGATTGCAATTGTCTTCATAGGGCTGAATGGGTGTTTTATTCGGTGCAAAGGTAATCATTTTATTGACAAACCCCAGTCGTCTGTTGAAGAAGCGTGCGAAAAGTCCTACGATCAATGCGGCAATGATTGTACCTTCGCGTACACCTTCTATGCTTCCTGCTATCATCAGAGAAGCTGCACAGGCAAGGAGTGCCAGTGTAGTATCAAAGCCGATCTTGGTAATTCCGAATTCTTTTCCCGTACGCAAAGTGATGGCTTTCACAAAGGCTTCTCCGGATAGCATCACTACATTGGCAATTACCTCCATACTTACTCCCAGGCCAAGTATCGCACAGCCAGCTATCAGTGATAGAATCTGCGAGGCATAGCCTGCAGGAGTGAATCCTCCCAATAATGCCATCGAGCAATCTATGAAGAAACTGAAGAGTATTGCTACGGGAATTTGTAGAAACTGCTCTTTTCTGAAGTCCCTTTTCAGAAGCCATATTTGTCCGGCTATCAGCGCGGCATTCAGCAGAAGCGTGAACTGTCCCAGTGTGACGGGAAAATTTAAACTCAGTGTGTAAGGAAGGCTCGATATAGGTGAGGAGCCCAGATTTGCTTTAATAATTAAACTAATACCAAACGCATTTACAAATAAGCCCGCAATGAAAAACAGATACCGGGCTGTTAATTCTCTTTTTGCCATATTACAATCTTTTTTCTTGAGTTCATCACTGTATGGTTATGAATGAATTTACCACAGATTACACAGATTGACACAGATTCTATTTTACTGATTATTAGATTAATA
>ENA-OYZF01000868-OYZF01000868.1-human-gut-metagenome-genome-assembly--contig:-NODE-868-length-11412-cov-9.186141_pt1 | contig 11412 bp, 13 predicted proteins | sample MGYA00244074_ERZ653472 | MGnify/ENA primary metagenome ERZ653472 (study PRJEB26926, sample SAMN06165179) | human gut metagenome | biome: ENVO:00009003; feature: ENVO:2100002; material: ENVO:00002003... | reverse complement strand
GGTATGCAGCATCCGTAAAGCGGCACAGCCGCTAACGGCTGCCCTACCTTACCGTCGCGGAGAATTTACCACTTTATTGACAGTCTCAGATTATTATGCCGGAGGTTTTTATGCGTATTCTTGTAGTTGAAGATGAACGTGCCCTTTGCGAGACCATCGTCCGCAGTCTCCGCCGTCTTGCTTACAGTGTGGATCCCTGTTATGACGGTGACACCGCCATCGACCTGCTTGGCTCGGAGCGCTACGATCTGGTACTGCTGGATCTGAACCTGCCGGGAGCGGACGGCATGACGGTGCTCCGTACCCTTCGCCAGACCGACCGGGAGACGCGGGTGCTGATCCTCTCCGCCCGCAGCGAGGTCGCTGACAAGGTGGAAGGTCTGGATGCCGGAGCCAATGACTATCTGGCAAAGCCCTTTCATTTAGAGGAGCTGGAGGCCCGCATCCGCAGCCTGACCCTCCGGCAGTTTACCCAGAACGATGTGGTGCTCCACTGCGGCCCGCTGTCCTTCGACGCCCGCTCCCGCACCGCCACCGCCGCCGGTCAGCCGTTGGCCCTGACGCGAAAGGAGACCGGCATTCTGGAATACCTGCTGCTCCACCGGGGGCGGCCCGTCAGTCAGGAGGAGCTTTTGGAGCACGTCTGGGACAACAGCGTGGACAATTTCAGCAACTCCATCCGGGTACACATTTCCGCTCTGCGGAAAAAGCTGCGGGCGGCGCTGGGCTATGACCCCGTCCGCAACCGCATCGGCGAGGGATATTTGATTGAGGAGGAGCAGGCATGAAAAAGCTGTCTCTGCAATGGCGGATTACTCTGATGACAGCCTTGCTCATCTGCTCCACCTGCATGGCGATGAACTGGCTGATTGGCTGCTCCGGCCGGCACTATATGGACTCCATTGGTGCCAACCTCTCCACCGCCATCGATCCCTCGGAGGGGGCGGTGGAATACTTCGACCCCAGCCGGGAGGGGCTTGACCCCAACCTGACCATTGTGATCTATGGGGCCCAGAACTCCTTCACCGCCACCAACTGGTACATCACGGCGGCGGTGACGCTGTTGGGGGGCATTCTGGCCTATTTCGTCAGCGGCCGGGCACTGAGACCTCTGCGGACCTTCGTGGCGCAGGTGGAAAAGGTACAGCCCAACAATCTGGCGGACATGAAGATCACGGAAGAGGTGCTGCCGGAATTCCGGCAGTTCAGCGACTCCTTCAACCAGATGTTGGAGCGGCTGGACGAGGGCTTCACAGCCCAACGGCAATTCACCGGAAACGCCGCCCATGAGCTGCGCACACCGCTGGCGCTGATGCAGGCGCAGGTGGAGCTTTTCTCCGCCGAGCACCCGGACGTATTGCCGGAAACCGCAGATTTCCTCCGCCTTCTGCGGGAGCAGACGGAGCGGATGACCCAGATGACAAGGACCCTTCTGGAAATGTGCGGCTTGCAGGCGGTGCCCTGTACGGATCACATCGAGCTCGGCCCTATGATCGATGAAATTTTCGCGGATCTCGCCCCGCTGGCAGAGAAAAATAACATCACGTTGGAGCGGGAGGGGGACGGTGCCATGACCGGCAGTGACACGTTGATCTACCGCCTGCTGTTCAACCTGACGGAGAACGCCATCAAGTATAACCGCCCCGGCGGCGCCGTGCGCCTTTCCGTGACACCGGAGCCTGAAAAGCTGCTGATCCGGGTGTCCGACACCGGCCCCGGCATCCCGGAACGCTTTCAGCGGAGCGTATTCCAGCCCTTTTTCCGGGTGGACAAATCCCGCAGCCGGGAATACGGCGGCGTGGGCTTGGGGCTTTCGCTGGTGTGGGAGATCGTCAAGCTCCACGGCGGTACCGTGTGCGTGGAGAACAGCTCGGAGGCAGGCACCACCGTGGCGGTGTCCCTGCCCCTCCGGTAAACCGCTTTAAAAAGAGCCTGCGTCCCGGCTTGGGACGCAGGCTCTTTTTATACATAGATTCTACTTTTTTCGCAGTTCCTGAATGATTTTCGCGATCATGTAGATCACATATCCCAAAAAGATAACCCCCGCAGGCACGATCACGAAAAGCAGAAAAAACTTCCCAACAGTGTCATATAGGGCGGCTTCGACGATGCTTCCCATTCCGTTGGCCTCCTTTTCGCCGGATTTCAAAGCGTCAAAAGTGAGAAATCATATGTCCCTGACCCAATTTGCTTTCATTCTTGAATCAATTTTACCACATGGCTTTTTCACAGTCAAAGCGTTTTGGCAGCAAACTGACAGTATATCAAGAAAAACCCACCGGTCCGCTGCGTTGCAGCGAACCGGCGGGTTATTGCAGTTATTCCCACTCGCTCCTGTTAAGCATATTCTAAACGGATTCGCTTATGAGATTTAGCTCAGAGTGTTTCTATTGTTTTCATTATCCAGACAGTTTGGGCTATCTGATTTTTTGTTGCCATAGTGTTGCCGCCATCATATATCAGAGTCATAGGCATGGCACATATTTTGACTTAGTCAAGTTTATAATAATATGCCGCCGCTTTTGTCATAGTTTGAACTTTGAAATCATCATCTTTTAAAGCACTAACAATTAGCGATTTTTTATAGGGGATATGTAGTGTGGCAACTTTACTCATACTATCTCGAAATACAGGCAATTTATCCCACAAATCTTTAACCTGCTTCCGAATACCAGTCGAACAACAAATGTCAGACTTTTCCTTAAAGCCTGGATATATAACAATAACAGGAAGCCCTTTTGTATTAATACCATAATCAATTTCTTCACGCAGCGCCGTGCTGTTTTTAGTGTTATCACTTAAAAACAGCACAATATTCTTGGAAGCGGAAAGGCGATCATGCAATCTCTTTTTCAGCGTTTCCCACTCGCTACCATCACGAACATTATAGCTTTTAGCATGAGCGTCAACAAACGGAAAAGAACTGTCTGCTCCTTTCCATGCACGAAGTTGGTTGTAATAAAGAAAGTCTGGTGTAGCATTTGCCCCCAGATTAGATTCATTAAATGGTTCTTTCACATAAAAAGCTGCATAATTTGCTGTTCTGTTTGACATAACTTACCTCCTTAATGTTGTTGGAAACATATTTCTATATTCGTATAGAGGTATATCTCTAATATTACCATAGATAAGCACTTTCACTTTGGATTTCAATGTCACGCCGCTGCTATTAAGTGTACATAACATACACCTCAATAAGTCTTCCTTATCTTTCGGGCCATCGTCAAATCTGGGAATACCTGTTCCCAATACAGGAAGGACTACATCATTGAGTGCATAGACACGGCTGATTTCTTTCCACATCTTCATGAGCATTAATTCAAACTTGGCCATATTTGTATGAGCCTCATAATCGGAATTTAACTCCGACATAGCTAGCATTAAATATGTATGGTTATCAACGCTGCTGTCATAACGCACTATAGTGCCAAGCGGAAAATCGTACAATCCATCGTTGTTTTTCTGCAATCCAAGGCGTTTTGCTTCAGCCTCTATAGCCGTGTCTATTTCGCCCTTATTCCCGTGCTCCAGAACCAACTGTCCGTGAAGAGATTTCTTTGATATTACAATATCATCAATCCTAGTATCAAAGTGTGTATCGCAACCTATAACTCTTAATTCTTGAGCTTCAAATATATCTCCACAGCTAATAGAGACAGATGTCTGTCGAATTGTGATATTTACAGATTCTCTAAATATCTTGCCAATAGCCATGTAAGCCAACACATATACTACAATGAAGGCTAAAGCAACAGCACCTATTCGCATATAAAGATTTAGTCCTTGTATGTCACCTAATGAAATTCCCAAAATGGATAGAATAGTTGAAAGCAGCCCCACAACAGTCACAGAAATAGCGATACTGTCATGTACTTGTTTGGAAAGTCCATGATACCATTTGTAGATTTTATTCATATATCTCACCTACGTCCGTGGCCCCAAAAACTTGTCCCCGTTCAAATGAATCATATGATCCGGCATATCAGCGATCCAAACTTCCGTTTCCCAAGCAAGTGCCTCAGAGAATTTCTTGAATGTCTTAAAGTCAAGGAAAGCAGTTACATAGATTTTCCCCGCTGTCACATCGGCGGTCATTTCCTCAATCTCTTTGATGCGTTTTGGCTCCATTGGCCCAACAGATGTCACTGACTCGATAAAATACAACCAGTTTTTCTCCTCTGAGTAGAGGACCACATCCGGCATCTTATCATGTAATGTGATAGCAAATCCCAGTTCACGAAGCTTATCCTCGTTCTTCACCAAATCCTTTTCAATGGTATCTCCAACATAGAGGCATTCCGAATTTGGAGCAAAGCGCGGTGCAAATTCTTCGATGATCGCTTTCTGCAACTGATTGTGCTTTCCAGGGGAGAATGTAAAATCCGCTCCATTGACTTTCACCGGCATCTTTCGCATGGTCCGCTTAGAAGCATAGATTTCAACTAGGGTATCATGGTGTTCAAGGAATGTAGATAGCCGCTCATTCCACATATTCTGCCCAAAGCTCTGAATTAGGCGGAGCATTTCATCTGTCAGGCGGTAGCGGTAATTCGGGCTATTCGTTGCTTTGCCATTGTCCTCAATGAATGCAGCGTTTCTAAAGTGATGCATCGCCTGCTTGCGAAAAGTTTCTCTGCTGTTCTCCGCATAGGTCATACCATAATTGCTGTTGGCAAAAGCAATCACATCATGTATCCGAATCCAATTATTTGTGGCCTCAGACCAAGGATGTTCTTCCGTAAGCCCTGCCATCGCCAGTAAAACACAGCAACACATTCCGTTCTGCTGCTTTGTCGGGACTTGTAGCGCATTCAAAATTTCTTTTGCATCTGATAACTTACTCATATAAAGCTCCTTAAAATATTGTCGCAAGAGGCTTCCGACATATCTTTGCTCCGAATCAACGCCTTGCCCATAGCCTCAATCATGTTCATCGGGGGCACCGGCATCGAATTGATCTCGGTAGAATTGACTTGCGTGGAACCGTTCAGAATTCGATAGTAACAGTCATACGGTGTGGAATTAAACAGCACATACAGGCCATATACAACGCACTCAGATAATTCATGCTGGCCGCAGATAAAATTAATCTTGTTCTGTGTGCTAATTTCGTCATATTCCGGGTGCTTGCGAGCCAAATAAACACCGCACTGTAGTCTCCGATGTTCTTCCTTTGCTGTAAACCGTTTGACAAAAAGATAGTTTGAATTTTTCTGCAAAAGCCCATTTTGTTCGGTAACAAGATATTCGCTTTCTTTTCCAATCGGAAACTCAACTTTGCCGCTCTTAATGTGTTGAGAATAGAACAAAGGAACCGCATTTGCTTCTACATGATCTCTCAATGCTTCACGATTTCTAAAGTCAACCGTTAGGCCGGTTTTCATTTTGAGACCTATGCTTGGCAAAGTATCAGGCAACCGGTTTAATCTTTTTAGGACTTCAACCTCCTCGGCATTTGTCGCCAAATATACATATTTGTCCTCTCCACTTACAACCGTATCATAGGGAACATGAAAGACCGTTTTTTGAGAAAAATCAGCGTTACTCTGCGTAGTTGTAATTGTGACATTTTGGGGCTTAACCGCTGTTCTTTTTGCCTTTATAATGATGGTTTCCTGGAGAACACTTTCTTTCTCAAACACTTTGTCACGACTTACAAACAAATGGATATGTTCCAAAGCTCCCTCATCAAAAAATTTCTGCCGAAATTTTTTGAAATAAGCACCCGAAGTCCAAGAGCGCGGGATAATATAGACCATCTCGCCAGCGTCCTTCAGATTGAACAAGCTCATTGAGGCAAATAGAAAATACAGGTTAGGCGCTCCATAGCAGACATCTGGCATTGCTAAAGCTTCTGGTGCATCCTTCGGAATTTTCATATAGGGAGGATTCCCAATAACACAATCAAATTTAGGAGGATTTGGAGATTCCCATAACATATGATTGTAGTCAGCGACTTGAGAGAGAATATAGTTATCCGATATGATTTTATATTCTATCTTCTTTGTAGCGTGGACACAAACCCAGTCCAAATTTGAGCGAAGCAATTCCAAGATATTCGTGTCACTCTCGTAGCAAACCAATTCGATTTTAGTAATTGAAGCGACACGCTGCATCCGCTCAATCAAAGCGGTTGATAGAATGCCCGAACCAGCACCGGGGTCAAGAATTGAAACCGGCCCTGAAACGAATTGCAAATCAAACAGTTCCGCCATGAATACAGCCGTTTCTTTACTCGTAAAAAATTGACCGTACTTTTTTCGTTGTGCTTTTGGCATCTGTTCGATATATTTTGTTGTCGCTGCTGTGACATAATCAATCATGCTCATTGTTCGTAAACTCCATTATATCGCCAACATCACAGTTCAGTGCCGTACATACTTTATAAAGGCTTTCCATCGAAACAAACTCGTTCCGTCCCATTTTTGCGAGTATATTAAAGCTGATTCCCGCGTGTTCCTTCAAATCTGTACGATTCATCTTCTTATCTATCAACATTTTCCATAACTTATCATAGCTAACCGGCATAACGAAATCTCCATTCGTTGTCGAATTCATTTTTATTATAGCATAGCGGGCACGAATATTCAAGATAATCTCACAAAAACATGAGCGCCAAAACAAAAACGCCGCCCGCAGAGAGTCATTCTCCCCACGGGCGGCGCGTAATCACTTCTTACCTTACTGCAAGTTCTGGATATTCTTCTTTGCCAGCTCACTGGCTGTCTTCCGGCGCTCCGCGCTGTATGGGGCGTTCAGCTTGAAACTGAACCGCCCTTTCCTGATCTCGAATGTGAGGCAACCGTTCTCGTCATCGTCCACCAACCGGCACTCATCCGGGTACTTTCCCGCATACTCACTCAAACGTTTTTGGAGGGAAGTGTTGTAGGTACACACATCAATGATGGGGCTTGCCTCGTCAAAAAAGACACTAGTTGTCTTTTGCTTCTTGGAAAGACCTGTTCTCATAAAACCTCCGCATTTTCATAAATTTTCTCCGGCTCTACACCGGCAAAAGTAAGCGGATTTTCAGATAGAAAGCACCCAAACGATACATGATTCAGTTCAGATGCCTCTATCCGCAAAAATCCTATTTTCTCAGCTCTACACGGGATTACCGCGCATCCCGGTCATGCCGCTGCTTTTGACTGCGTTTCTGCTCTTTTTCCGCCTGTTCCTGCTGCTTGACAGCAGCCACCGTTTCGGCTACCCGCTCCGGCCCATAGGCCCGGCACAGCCGGTGATAATCTCTGGCGGTCTCCTGCAATTCAGCATTTTCACCCCTGACCTCGGCCAATTGCTCCTTCAAATACGGAACCTCCGTATCATATTTGCGCTGCAACAGCTCGAATTTCTGACAAACATCCAGGTAAGCCCGGTAAACGGAGCGCACCACCTTGACGATCTTCTCCAATAACGGCTTGGACTTTTTCTCCCGGTAGGATTTGGCGGACTCCATCCGATCAGGGAGCGGCAACAGGTCCTCCGGGTCAGACGAATATTCTGCCGCCAACTTCTCCATGCTCTTGAGTTTGGGAGCCAACAGGCGGAGTTCGGTTTGCGCTTCTTTGGTAGATTTTTCGGCCTTTGCTTTATCTTCCTGGAGCTGGCCGATCTCCGCCTGAACCTCCGATTTTTCTGTTTGCAGCTCCGCCAGACGCGCCTGCTCTTTTTCCACCTTAAACTGCGTCACCGTCAGATGTTCCTCGGAGCTGCCGCGCTCACCGCGCTCCACATCGGCGTACCCGGCCTCACGCATATACTGGAAGAAATCGTCCTGCAACACGCTGTACGATTTTTTAAGGACAGGCTTGCCCTTCGCCGTTTTCAGCGGTTCGCCGGTGACTTCATCCAAAACCGGCTTGGACGCCCATTTCTTGCTCATACTGACCTGCATGACCGTTTCTTTTACCTTGCCAATCAACGACTTGTCCTTGCACCGTTTGGACCAGCGGATCTGCTTCTCCACCACCGGCACATAGACCACATGGAGGTGGTAGTGGTACACATCCTGCCCCAATGCCTCGGACATAGCCCGGTTGCGCTCGTCGGCGTGCATGACCGCCGACAGAATGTACTGTTCGCCGCCCACGATTTTGATTGCAGCCTGGTAGGCGTCGTGGTAAAATTGTTTTGCGAAGTCATATCCACCATGGTTGAAAAAGTAGGCGGAGTTCACATCGAAGATCAGCTCCCCATAGCGGAAAGCGTCCTCCCTGATTCCCCGTGTGGAGATGATACCGTCTGCTTCCATCTGTCCAAACTGTTCCAGATAGCCGCCGTCCGGTTTCTTGAAATGAACATTTAGATGGGAGCGTTCCGGAACAATGTCCTGATTGACATACGATTCTTTTTCACGCTCGTTGTGTTGCTGCGCGTTTTTCAGTTTGGGTGTGGTCAGTCTCATGTTTCTTGCGCTGGTACGATGGATACCGTCGCCTCTTGCCATAGAACTCCTTTCTCGCCCCACAAGGGCGGTTGAGATGCGGGTAGCTTTTGGGGGATGCACTTCTGCGGAAGTGTAATAACCCACTATGATACTTTCATCCTGCGGCTGCAAAGTATCGTGGGCTCTCCGAGGGGGAGTGCGGCTCCTGCGGGAGCCTCGCCGCCTTTTTCGGCTTGCAGGTGATACCCACAGCCTCAAAACGCGGTGTGACCGGCGTTCTTTTCGCAACTGTGTTTGCTCCAATTCCGCCGCCCACAGGCCGGGAAAATCCACCGGATTCTCCCGGCCTTAACCATCTCCAAATCTGCGGATTTTCCGATGGGGACGGGGGATGCGGAGAGCGTATGCTGCCACCCAATTTGCCTTATCTGCCAGCCACAGGAGCGTGTTACGCTCCTGTCCATGCCAGCAGGGAGAAGATTGACTTTTATGATAATTTCATCCGCGAGATTAGTATGAAAGTAAACGCCGGTTACCAGCGAAAATCCGGGAATACGCCGCGCCGGTCCAGATACTCCTGCCGGGCCTGTTCCCGTTCTTCCGCGCTGGGAGCAGTTTTATATTTGGCATACAGCTCGTGCCGCACCAGGGCGTCCAGCTTCTGCTCCAATCCCTGCCGGATTTCATCCTCGTATTCGTCATCATAGCCGAGGTGATACTCTACCAGCGCTACGAACAGATCATAGGGAATCTGCACATTCTTCATTCGCTTCCGTTCCTTTCCGCGACGACTGCGACGATAGCGACGGTTGTTTGAGCGGCGGCGTTTTTACCGTTGCAACCGTCGCTACCGTCGCTACCGTCGCGCCCATCCTCGACCACTTCAAAAGCCGGAGCCTCCACCAGCATATAGGTGAGCTTCACCTGCCGTCCGGCGTGCCGCGCCTTATTCTCATAACCTACATGGTACTCCTCCAGCAGCCTGCCGGATTTGACATTCAGATACTTGGTCAGTGCGTTTGCGGCCATGCTCACCTGCACCGCCGCGGACAGCTCCGAGGGAGAGCCTGTCCACTCCGGACGCTCAGCGGAAACCAGCTTTGCCACCGCTACCAACACAGGGTCCGGCGGCTCCTTGTGCGGCTCCGTTTCCATGCGCTCCAAATTCCAGATTTGCGTTTCCGGGTCCTTTTTCAGATAGAGAATCTGATCCTGCTGGTCACGCCCCACCACATCAATGGTGGCCTCCAACGCGGTCCGTTTTTTCTTCTGCATCAGCAACGAGCCGTCCGCACAACCCAACAGGCCGGTGGTGCCGGAGATCATCTCGAAAGCATCCCCGGCGGGTTGCTTCCGGGTGTGGTGGACGGTCACCACGCAGATACAGTGTTTGTCTGCAAACTGCTTGAGCTTTCCGACAATCTCATAGTCGCTGGCGTAGCTGTACGCCTCGCCGCCGACCTCCCGGATTTTCTGCATGGTGTCGATGATAATGAGCTTGGTGTCCGGGTGTTCCCGCATGAAGTTTTCTAACTGTTCGTCCAGACCGTTCCCGATTTTCCCGGCGGCGGTGGCGAAGTGCAGATTCGGGGTATCGTTCACGCCATACATCATAAACATCCGGTTCTGGATGCGCTGGAAATCATCCTCCAACGCAAGGTAAAGTACAGTTCCCTGATGGACTTTGCAGCCCCACAGCTCTTGCCCAGTGCTGACATGGTAGGCGATTTGCGCCACCAGAAACGACTTGCCGATTTTGGGCGCGCCCGCCAGAAGGTATGCTCCCGAATGGAGCAAATTTTCAATGATGGGTGGGCGGCTTTTGTAGGCGGTCTGAAACAGCTCGGTCATGGTGAGCGTGTGCAGGTATCGCGGGTCGGCCATGCGCTGCATCTTACGATACATTTCCTCCAGATTTTCCATTTCCCCGTTGCGCTTTGCCTCCGAAGCGGGTATACTGTTGTCAGAATCTTTTTGAATGGACTGCCTCTCATCTGCGCCAACAGATGTGCTTCGGGCAGTCTTTTCTTTTGCGTCAATTCCCATAGGCAGTGTCCTCCTGCATTCCGTTCATAATAATTGCAATCATCTGGATCATGTCCAGCAGCTCCTCATTCACGCCCTGCCCAGCCTCAATCCGGCGCAGCTCGTCCAGCACAGCGGCCAGTTGGTCCCGCAAAGCCTTGTAGACTCTGGGATTGCCCTGAACCACCACATCCCGTTCCAGCAGTCGCCGGGTGATGTAGTCCTGCTTTGTCAGGCCGGACAGCTTGACGAAGATTTCCAGCTGCTCGTCCTCCTCCGGTGAGACCCGGAAGGCCACCGTTTTATTCCGCCAGCGGTTGTGCTTGTCCAAATTCTTTTTTAATTACCCCTTTCCATGTTCAATTTATCCGCCATTTCCGTCTGCTTGGACGGAAACAGGTGCGCATAGTTGTAAGTGATGTCGATGCTCTCGTGGCCTACCCGGTCTGCGATGGCCGTAGCTGAGAAACCCATGTCGATGAGAAGTGACACCGCGCTGTGACGAATATCATGGATTCTGATACGCGGCACCCCGGCTTCTTTGGCTCCCCGGTCCATCTCCCGGTGGAGATAGCTCTTGGTGATGGTAAACATCCGGTCATCCGGCCCGATTCCGTAGAGCATTTTAAGATAATCCTGAATTTCCTCAACCAGAAACCGAGGCATGGTGATGACGCGGTTGCTTTTCTCCGTCTTGGGAGTGGTAATCAGGTCCTGACCGCTCAACCGCTGATAGGATTTACTGATGGAGACAGTGCCTTTCTCAAAATCGAAATCAGCGGGCGTGAGCGCCAACAGCTCGCCTTCCCGGATACCGCACCAGTAGAGCATCTCAAAGGCATAGAAGGACAGCGGCTTGTCCATCATTACCTCGGCAAATTTCAGGTACTGCTCCTTGGTCCAGAACATCATCTCCCGGTTTTTCTTTTTGCCCATGCTGCCCGCCTTCTTGCAGGGATTCTCCCGGAGGTTGTAGTACCGAACCGCGTGGTTGAAGA
>ENA-OYZF01000855-OYZF01000855.1-human-gut-metagenome-genome-assembly--contig:-NODE-855-length-11489-cov-5.527724_pt1 | contig 11489 bp, 11 predicted proteins | sample MGYA00244074_ERZ653472 | MGnify/ENA primary metagenome ERZ653472 (study PRJEB26926, sample SAMN06165179) | human gut metagenome | biome: ENVO:00009003; feature: ENVO:2100002; material: ENVO:00002003... | reverse complement strand
TACATGTTACCGGAGCATTATACAGTGTCGTGAGCATATAGCTTCGTATGTTGCGAACCTTTGTAGCATTATTCCGCAGACATTCCAGCACATACTCCATCGTATGAAAATCTATCTTCTCCAATCTGCTCCGTATTCTCTGTATTTGTCTTACAAAACTTTGTATGAGGTGGTACATCGTTTTGTGGGAGGGTGGTACAAAATTTTGCAGGAGGGTCATACGAAGTTTTGTAGCAGGCTTATTTACTTGGTTTTCCGTAAAAGTCCGATAGCTTCATTCTCCCCTATAACCTTGAGGAACAACAGCGGCAAAATGAGCGTGACCTGAAGGAGTTGCAACACTACCAGAAGGAAATTGACACCTATCTAGGGAAAAAGCATGAGGATATTTAGTCCTCATGCTTATCAGTAAAGATTTTATAGGAAGATCATCCATATTCTCATTTCGTAAACTCTACGGAGTAATAATACATATAATCATTCTCTGTATTTAGATTATCTCCGGAAATATCCTGTATCGGTAACATACTTAATCCATTTTTACCATAAACCAAAGCCGCTAACCCCTGCTCTGTTCCAAAATCTATCGGACATGTATGGTTTATGCTTGTCGCCGATCTTCCATAATATTTCCGATCTTCAACATCATTTAAAATTGGATTTTCTGTTGTGTATTTCGTATAGTTATCTGCCACAATTAGACTTGCAGAAAATTTTTCAAAATTAGGAACAACCACTATCATTCCAGTTTCGGTAGATTCTGTACCATTAAAAGATATTTCTGCAATTTTCTCATGCGATACTCTTTTTCCGGATTGATATTCAGACAAGTAAACAAAAAGGCATTTATAGTTATCCTTTGTCTTATACCGAAACATCATTACCCCATCTGCTCCAGACATCAGTTCCGCAGTTTTCATTTCCGCACTATCCGGCGATACTTCTTCTATGAAATTTCGGGGTTGTCTCATCTTCTTACACGCTATAACAGAGATTACAGTGATAAGTCCTGTCAGAATAATACAAAGTGCTACAATGATTCGTCGCAGAAATTTCTGTTTATTCTTTCCTTCCTTTGACACCTGCAATAGCGTTTCATCAGACTTTTCTCTTACACTATCTTCGCTGATATCTTCACCGGCTAAAAATTCATTGACGCTGATTTCCAATATTTCACACAGTTCCATATATACTGAAACGTCTGGAAGGCAAATTCCACGTTCCCATTTTGAAACAGACTTATCACTCTTCCCAAGCTTATCTGCAAGCTGTCTCTGTGTCAGCCTAGCTCTTTTTCTTTTTTCTGCGATATATCTTCCAATCTTAGCAATATCCATATGTCATTCCTCCTTTCATCATGACAATCTTATCTTATCACAGCAAAAAAGTACACCTCTCAAAGGTAGAATTGCCACATTTACTGCCTATATCCAATCACAGCCACAACTTTTCCATTCTCTGCCTCTATGTTTGATAGTCACGATATTATATCTATACGGCTTGTATTTCTGTATTCGCTCGGTGTAACTTTGTATCGTTCCTTAAATACCCGATTGAATGTTCTCTGACTTTCAAATCCGCTATCATAGCATATATTTGTAATGGCATCACTGGTATTTTCCAAGCGATGGCAAGCATAATTTAGTCTTGCATCATTCAGATATTGATTGAAATTACGATGGAATGTTTTGGAGAATGTTCGTGATAAAACATACTTGCTCACTCCCAAATTTCTTGCCATATCATCTAACGAGAAATTCTTTCTAAAATTACCAGACACGTACGATACTGCCTGATAGACAAGATCTTTACTTCCCACATCTCCTTTCTCGACCAGTTTCAGCTTTCCAATGCATCTTGCAATCAAAATCTGCATGTATGCCTGTATAACTGCTATATCCATGTGGTCTGTATCTAAGATGGCATTAATTGCCCGGTATACTTCCGGCTCCACCATTTCTGCCTTTATGATTGGGTAATCCGGTGCCATCGTCTGTATAATATCAGCATATTTCCCAATCGCAAATGGTGGAGAAATAATGTAAACCGCCTTATTCACTCCCGAAGAGAAAACCTGATAATGATGGATAATATCAGGAAATACAAAACCAATATCTCCCTTTTCCATGTGGTATAACTCTTGTCCAACTCCCAGCTCCAGTGTTCCATTTGTCACACATACGATCTCCAATGCATTATGTAAATGCGGAGCAACATGCTTCGATTTTCTTTTTAAAGCTAATATTTCTTCTTTTGTATCAACAAATGATAAATGCATTGGTTACGCCCCCTTTGCAAGATTTGTCTACTTTTTCTTTCGATTTGGCAGGCAATCACATTGTATTTATTCTATAATCAGCTTGTAAATAAGGAAAGGAGGTACGCATTATGAACAAGTTTAAGAATTATATGAACAACCTTTTAGTATTCTACGCTGATTACTTTGAACATGTATATCATGCATAAAATACTAAAAGGACTACTTTGTGAAAACTGAATACCTAGCTTGCAGACCATTTCACAAAAATGAAATGGTCCTTTTTATAAATTATCAATAAATCTATTGAATGCAGCAATTCCATCTGGTGTTCGTTTATAAACGCCTGCATCCTCTAAAACCTTTGTAAAGACAATTCCGATTTCCTTTTGCACGATAGAATGAATATTCTCCGACGTAATGTCATACTTAGGAATCTCTATTATTGTATTCGCCTTCAAAATATACACCTTCTTGCACAAAAAGCATTGCCTTTCTCGAATGTTCAATTAGACAATGCTTTTCATTACATATAAACCTTAATACTCTGTTGCGTCTGTTACTTCATCAGACTTAATTCCCTTTTCAGCTTTCAATTTTTCATTTGCAGCTTCCACGTTCATTCTGGAAAGAACAATCATAATTAACACATCAAGGATCAATGGCAACCATAAATACATAAACTGCATCATATCAAGTGCTGACTGCGGCTGTGTTGCATTTGTTCCGACATAACCACTAAGCTCTAATAACCAGCCACATACTGCAGTTCCGATTCCTCCACCAATCTTTACACCCAGTGATGTACAAGAATACATAGTTCCGTCAATTCTCTTTCCCTGTGTCAGATAAGTATACTCTGAACAAGAAGCAATCACTGCGTTCATATCTCCCTGCCATGGGCCCTGTCCAAGTGCTGCAAGGGCTGTAAATGCCAGCATAAGAGGAATACTTCCCATATATCCTGCTACAACAACCAACGCTCTACCAATAACGGCAATGATATATCCTCTGAGATTCAGCTTGTACATACCATTCCACTTGCCAACGAGTGTCGGAGTAAAGATAAGAGCTATAATAAGCGGGATATTCACCGCCCAGGCGAACTGACCAAAAAGATTCTTGTTCTTCAATACCCATGTCATGTAGTAGATACCAGCACCGATCATGGCACTATAAAGCTGCTGTAAAATATATGTTCCACAGATCATCATATAATACTTGTTCTTTACAAGAAGCTTAAATGCCTGAACCAGTCCATACTTTTCTTCATCTCCTTTTACTTCTCCCTCGTTAAGCTCCTCCTCCGGAAGCTCTTTTACGGAGAGCGCTGAGATTGTATTTACAATCAGACCGATAATTGCATAGATGATTGCTACCGTTCTCCATGCTGCTGCATCCCCACCGCAGTAATCAACAAATTTTACGGTTACAGACTGGATCAAAAGGCTTGTAGAAAATGCGAAGATGAAACGATAAGATCCCATCTGCACACGCTCTTTACTGTTCTTCGTAATCAAAGAAGTAAGTGCAGAATACGCAATATTATTTGCTGTATAGAACACACCATTTAACAATGTATATGCAATAAAGAACCATGCATATTGTGCTGTATTTCCCCAGCTTGTAGGAACCGCAAAACAACATACCAGTGTAATCGCACATCCAATGTAGCCGTAAAGCATCCACGGTTTCGCCTTACCCATCTTGCTATGTGTCTTGTCAATCATCGAGCCAAAGAAAATGTCTGTAAATCCGTCAAACAGCTTGGAAACTGCGATCAACGTACCTACTATACCTGCTGCAAGTCCGACTGAATCCGTCAGATAAATCATCACAAAGGATGTTAAAAATGCATATACTACATTTCCTGCTATATCGCCGGATCCGTATCCGACTTTGTTATACCATTTTAAATACTTTTTTTCTTCCATAGAATCACTCCTCATCTTAATCATGTTTAGAATTTCATGTGTCAAACAGTCTGATGCCTATATTATTCTAAATGCTTTTACTTTTGTTCTCTTGTATCCCGAATATCCCCGTATGTACGGACTTATACGTCGATATTCGGGAAAATGCTGTGTCAACGAGTTACATCATTATCCTTTCACATACGGAACCAGTGTAAACCGGAACCGGAATAATCTATCATCAAATCTGTATGCTTCTAACACGTCTGGTCCGCAGCTGTTAGAGCCTATTCCATTCTGTGCATAATCAAGACAGAATACCGTACTGTCCGATTCTATCAGTTCGTAGTTATGTGCCTTTTCTTCCAGCTCCTCCTGTGTATAGAAGGACGCATTGAATGAAAATGTATCTTCCTCTGCAACGGCAGTGATACCGTACTGGCTGTTGCCAAGCTCCACATAATCGCAGTCGTAGTGACTTCCGTTTTCCTGTGGGCGGATATAGTCCTCATGCATATCGGAAACCTTCAGACGATACAATCCGTGGCTTGCTGCTCTATGCTTGTCCCGGTAGCTTTCCTGCGGTCCCATACCGAAGAACCCTGCATCTGTAAGCTTCTTATCTAAGAACATCCGCACACCAAATCTTGGTAGATCCGGGAACTCCTCATCCTTTTTCACTGCGATATCCGCTCCGATCTTTCCGGCTGCGTCAATCGTCCAAGTGATTGTCACATCCATAATTTTCTGCACAGTTGCTGCCACGACCGAAGCCTGACTTGTCACAGTTACTCCGTGCTTTCCCTGAATCACCTCTGACTTGTATGCTCTTGTATAGGCTTCGTTGTAGTGGGCTTTCTTCCACTCTGCCTTGATATACATATCGTTATCCGTCGGTGCTCTCCAGATGTTCAGTTCCATCGGATGATTCATATATTCTCTGCCTGCAAATGTCAGGCTGTCAAAAAGTGCTGTCCGCTTGTTGACCGTATAGGAGAAATCCCGTCCCTTTATGATGATCTCTGTATCATTTTCCTGTACCTGAATACCCGTATCAGGCACTTCCTTTGTAAGCCAGCCTACTGCCTGCTGATTCTTTGCACCCTTACTGCTTACATCTATCTCGTCAAAGCCTAAGACATACGCCTTGGAAAGAAGCGGAATGTCCTTCTTCAGCTTATAGAACAGCTTCAGATATACCTTTCCATTCTCCGGAATTGAAAGCTTTAAGGTCGTGCTTCCATCACAATGCGGTAATACGGATACTTCAGAAAGCTTCCCCTTTCCGATCACAAGTCCATCCTGTGACAGCTCGTAAGTAATCTCAACATAATCCTTCAAATCATCGAAATCCATATAGTTGTGAAGCACCAGCTCACCGCTTGCTGCATCATACGATACTACTCTTGCCGGTCGGTATACATTCTTGTACTCCAAAAGTCCGGTGTGTATCCTTCTGTCCGGATATACCAGACCATCCATACAGAAGTTGCTGTCATGGATTACTTCGCCATGATCGCCGCCATAGGCATAGATCGTCTTGCCATTTTCGGCTACACCATGGGCGATTGCATGATCGCACCACTCCCATACGAAACCACCGCACATCTTATCCTCTGCCTGTATCATCTGGAAATAATCTTCAAAATCTCCGGGACCATTTCCCATACTGTGGCAATATTCCACCAGAAGGAATGGTTTGCTGCCATCCTTTTCCAAATATTCCTCTATCTCAGTAAGTGCTGGATACATACGGCTGTATAAGTCAAGATTCCCGTAATCATAGGTTACATCGTAATTGCGGTATCTGGCACTCTCATACTGCGTGATCCGCTCCGAATCGAACTTCTTTGTCCATGCCAGTGCCTTCTCAAAATTGCAGCCATAAGCGCTTTCATTTCCCATAGACCACATCACGATACAGAACCGGTTCTTGTCACGCTCCACCATCAGCTTCACACGGTCAACAATCGCAGCTTCCCATACCGGATCATCTGCTATCTTCTCATTCCAACGCTTAAAGCGGTTGTAATCCGTATCCTCTTTTCGATACAGCATAAATGGTCCGTGTGCTTCGATATCTGCCTCGTCAATCACCATAAATCCATAGCGGTCGCACATTTCATAGAAAAATGGTGCATTTGGATAATGGCTGGAACGAATGGCATTGAAGTTGTGTTGCTTCATCAGGGTAAGGTCTGTCTTGATCTGCTCCATGCTAATTGTAAATCCGGTGACCGGATCGGAGTCATGGCGGTTCACACCACGGAATTTAATCTTCTGTCCATTTAAGTAGATTACCTGATTCTTGATCTCGATCTTGCGGAGTGCTATATGGTCTACGATTACCTCCTGCTCCGTCTCCAGAATAATCGTATACAGATACGGATTCTCTGTATTCCAGAGTGTATAATCTACAATCTCAAAAGTCGATTCTCCACTCTCGGAAATAACACCCTCGGAAACAACTGCTCCATTCTTATCCTCGAGCTTTACCCGAACCTCTGTTGGCTCGTAAAATGCTGCTGTAAGATTTATCCTTGCAATGTCTGAATCTAATTGTGTTGTAATGCGATAATCACGAATTCCTTTTTCCGGACGTTTTAAGAGATACACATCACGGAAGATTCCGCTCATACGGAACTTGTCCTGATCTTCAAGGTACGAACCGTCGCACCACTTCATCACAAGCACGGAAATCCGGTTCTCTCCTTCCCGCAATACGTCTGTCACATCAAACTCACTGGTCATGTGGCTCACCTGACTGTAGCCTACATAGGTGCCGTTTAACCATACATAAAAGCAGCTATCCACACCTTCAAAGTTAAGATATGCCTTTGGTGCTGCAGCATCCTTTGCATAGTCAAAGGTATGCACATAAGCTCCACATGGAATATCCTGTGGCACATATGGCGGATCAAACGGAAATGGATAACGGATATTTGTGTATTGGTGTGTATCATAACCTGCCATCTGCCATACACTCGGAACTTTGATCTCATCAAAGCCCTCAACCGAATAACCATCCTCATAAAAGGCATCCTTCATATCATAGATGCTGTCAAAATACTGAAACTTCCATGTACCATTCAAAAGCTGCATTCTGTCTGACAGCTCTCTGTGCTCTACCAGGTCATCCATCCGCTTGGAAGCCGGCATGTAATAAGCTCTCGCCGGCATCGTATTGTCATGTAATACACTTAAGTCCTCATAGTAACGTGGCACGATCATAAATAATCCTCCTTCATTTATACAGTTTATACACTTTTTTGTTGCTTGTAACCTTGCAAACAGTTTTCTCCTTACTGTCTGCTTTTTTTCCTTCTCGCTTTTGTTAGATTTATATTACCTTAATTCATTTCTTATGTCTATAAACTAGAATGGACAAAATATGCACAAAATGATACAATAATCCCATCAAGCAGAAAAGTGGACGAACTGCTTGCAGCATCGGACACTTTTCTATTTGATGGGTAAACAGTCATAAGCACGCAGGACGATAGTCCGGAGTGCGCATGGCTGGCGAGAGTTCAAAGAACGAAGAAATCGTGATTATTGTATCGAGTGAAAGGAGTGCTGCCCTATGTACATGAACACCGGTTATTTGAACCATTCACATATGGATTTTAAGGATAAAAGCCGACCACTGATTGTCGGTAGCTGCGGAATCTATCGTTTGTCTGAGCACACAAAGATGCCAACCTATCGCCCAAGAGGACGTGTTGATTTTCAGATTATATATATTGCAGCCGGATGCGGACATTTTCATTTTAATACTGTTGATAACGAAACAATTGTTCCCGCTGGTAACATTGTCATATTCCGTCCAAAAGAGCTTCAGAAATATGAATATTATGGGGAAGATAAGACAGAAGTCTACTGGATTCATTTTACTGGAGGTGATGTAAAAAATATCCTAAGAAAATATGGTTTCCCAGATAACGAGAGAATATTCCCGGTTGGTACATCCATAGAATATGAGCGTGTATTTAAGAGAATTATTATAGAATTACAACGTTGTCAGGATAACTACGAAGAAATGCTCACATTATTGCTTCGTCATCTTCTGATCATATTCCAACGTGAGCTTACCAGAGAGCAGGTTTTAAAAAATGAATATCTCGACCACGAGATGGATGCCGCCGTGACATATTTTAACGAAAATTATAACCGTGATATCAATATAGAAGAGTATGCGACATCCAAGGGGATGAGCGTCAGTTGGTTCATACGAAGCTTCAAGAAGTTCACGGGTTCTACTCCTATGCAGTTTATTGTTGCGCTCCGTGTCAACAACGCACAGGTCTTGCTTGAGACAACCAACTATTCCATCAATGAAATATCTAAGATTGTAGGCTACGATAACCAGCTCTATTTCAGCCGATTATTTCATAAGCTGAAGGGATTTTCTCCGAGGGAATATCGGAAAACCAGAAAGTCGGAAATATAAAACTAAAGCCAGGAAAAAGTCACGCATATAATGCATATTCTGTATCATTTCATTCATTGCTGTACTTGTTTCTTGCAACCTCGGAAATACCATTTTCCGCAACTGCCATTATCTCAATGGTTTCCTGTATGGATTTTGGAGTTTTATACAAAAGCTCGCTGGCTTTCTTAAGCTCCTTAAATCCGTCTGCAAATAAACCCATATCTTTTCTACCTTCCTTTCTGCTTTACGCTTATCCGATCCACGCTGACAGTCACAATCGCCTTTCCCGTTTGGAATGACTCCTGTGTCAACTCATCGACCATTGTTCTGTCCTCCTGTATATATTTTCCTGCTGCTTCTGTCTGTGGGCGCTCTCACCCATAAGATACACATTTTAATGCACATCTCGTGTTCCTCCTTAATTTTCTTTATCTGAACTTCTGGACAAAATGTCCTAAAGTTACATTCATATCCATTGCACCAAAAAAGAGCATCTATGTTTCTGTCACATAAATGCTCTAACGCTGTTATTTATATTAAATTGTTATGTTTTGTCAGTTCGACAAACTTGAAAATGTTAACTAATCTGTGCCTTGATTTTTATCCCTATCTGACCTAATTGATCTTGAGCTACTTGCAAAAATTTCTGGCAGCTATCTGTTATGTCATACTTGAAATGGATTTCTATCATAGCCATCTTAAAATCAGCATTGGGGTATATTTCATCGTACTGTTTGCTTTCGATAAAAGCCACATACGCATTGATTTTATCTTGTAAAATCTTCAAGTGTTCAAACTCATTGTCCCAATTCAAATGGTCGGTAATAAGGAGTACCAAACAAGCATTTTCTTTATCGTTTGCAATTGCGTCAATCTGACTTGCGTTATCAACAGCCACAATATCTCTCCTTTACAGTTCTTTATAAAGGCAACTCGATAAATTTCGATTTACCAATTTCATTAAATAATAAATTTCATGAACTACCTACATTGTCAAAAAATTCATTACAAGATTCACCATTATATCTTTTTCTTCTGGTCTTGACTCTGCAATCATAAGTGTAATCGCAACCAATGCACCATCACTGATTATCTTACTATCATCTCTATACAAGGCATTATTCCGAGCAAGGAATTCCAAAAACAAAGATGCTGCAATTCGTTTACATCCATCTGCATATGGATGATCCTTAATCATAAAATATAATAAATTAGCAGCTTTTTCCTCTAATGACGGGTATACATCTCCACCAAACACACTCTGATATACCGCTGCCAAAATACCCTCAACTTTACCTTTTTCTTTCTCCACACCAAATACATCCGATTTAAATGAATCCTCCATGTGTGAAACCATTTTTTTACATTCCTCATATGTTATTTTATATATAGGCCTGTTTCCCGCAGGTTTTTTAAGAGATTGATGATCATATTGGTCTAAAAGCATTAATGCATCTGTATACGATGTAACAGCCTTTAAAATGTCTGATTCTTCAACCTCCAATGTGCACGCAAGCATCTTTGTTTGAATATCAACGGTTCTTTCAAGCGCTTGCAATCGTTTTTCATTAATAGCATAGCCTTGAATCACATATTGCTTTAAAACAGAATTAGCCCATCTACGAAATGCGATGCCTCGTTTTGAATTAACTCGATATCCCACGGATAATATCATATCAAGATTATATATCTTGGGTTTTCTTCCTCCAGAACTTTTGTCGGAAAAACCGACAGAAGTTCCATCTAATTCTCCTGAAGAAAGAATATTGGAAATATGCTCACTCACTGTAGCATGCTTAACATCAAATAATTCTTCCATTTGTTTCTGCGTCAACCATACAGTTTCTAATTCTGGGCTTAACTCAACTTCAAGATTTATATCACCATCTGTAAATAAAACAATTTCATTTTTCAAAAAATATCACCACCTATTACATCAAATAATTAATCACATCTTCAGCAGTCATACATGTAACACACTCCTACAAATTCTGATTTCATAGTCGTTAAAATCAAAGTATTACAAACACTGCTACCAAACATGCAACTAATCCCATGAACCAAGGTAATATAAAAGATAGAAAATTTGCCTTATTTTTTCGAAGCAGAATCATTGCGGTTATCATTATGGCTAACCATGCGAACATAATAAAATATCCAAATGGTACAAAAGACATATCCTCTACATAATCTTTTGTGCCGGGAGAAGTTTCAGGAAAAGCAAACGCTCCCCCAGTAATGCTAAGTAACTACCAAGCGTTCCTTGCAGAAGCCCTAGTATTACCAAGCATATTTTTTTTGATTACATTGTTCAAAATAAACACCTCCAAACAAAAGATAAACTTGAATTTATTTTAATATCCATGGTCAACATGTTGCCATTGTCCGCCATTTGTTCTAACTAAAATCCACTTCCAATCACTGTATGTACTATTTGGATTCAGAGAACCATCTCCTCCAGATGAATCAACATCGAATGAAGATAGCAAAACAATGACTTCATCTGCATTGTTCCTATCTGCCCAATCTTGATGGTCTTTAGAGCTGTCATCCCCTGCATAATAAATTTCTGTAAGAGTACATCCATTCCAGTTGCTCTTAAACTCTTTTTTTATGGTGTCAATAGCAGTTGCAATGTCCTCTTCAGAATATATTTCAGATTCTGCATTATGCATATTTACTTCATTAACATTTCCGCCACAAGCACTCAAACTAAATACAAGCAGAATACATAGCATTGCACATACAATCTTTTTCATAATTCACACTACCTCCATCAATCCCGATTTGTAAAACTGTTGCATTGATTATATCAAAGAATCATGCTTGCAGCAATCCCCTTAAAACGAGAGGCAGGTGTGCCCTCCTGCCCCTCAAAAAAAAGGGA
>ENA-OYZF01000842-OYZF01000842.1-human-gut-metagenome-genome-assembly--contig:-NODE-842-length-11619-cov-10.610169_pt1 | contig 11619 bp, 9 predicted proteins | sample MGYA00244074_ERZ653472 | MGnify/ENA primary metagenome ERZ653472 (study PRJEB26926, sample SAMN06165179) | human gut metagenome | biome: ENVO:00009003; feature: ENVO:2100002; material: ENVO:00002003... | reverse complement strand
TGGTATCAGCCCCTTTCGCAACGAACAATACCGTAACCAAGGGAACAAAGCTACCCGAAAGTCGAACTGTTATCAGAAAGTTATCATTTGCCCCTCGGAGCCGCACCGCCTTATCTTTGACTATTGCGGCGCAATTTTTGCGCTGCCGGAGGCGTTCTTCTTTGGTTACAGCGGTGCGATTTTCGAACGGCCAAGAAGCCCTCTCCATTGACTACAGCGGCGCAAAATATGTACGATCTGCGCTGAAAATCGCCGCTGCACAAAAAGTACTTTTTTGAGTGGTTGAAAACTGCGATTTCCTCAAACGCCTGCGGAATGTCCACCTTGAAAAGTCCGCCGTCACGGGCCTTTTCTGTGCCTGACATTCACCTATGACTGTGAAAACGCCCGCCAAGGTGCACCTTAGACTGCGGTTCCAAAACCTCGGAAAGCCCCGCACTGCGGGGCTTTGTGGCTGAGAGGGCCCCAATTAGGGGCACCTCTCTTTATCTTGTGCTAAAATCGAACGGCCTTCACCACTCAGAAAACCTTCCTGTAAAGTTCGGCTTTTCGCCAATAGACACTCCCGCAAATATCGCCAAAAAGTTACCGTCACGACGCTGTTCCAAACCGCTTTTCATCCCACTTTTCAACTTCTCGCACAAATGGCCCGCGTTCGCTTTCACAGGCAAAAGTGTGTACACACTCGGCTTTGCTCAAAGGATCGCACACAGCGGCTCACACGGCGAAACACGGGGCCTTCCCTCCCCCGGCCACAGCACGGCTTTGCGCTGCCAGCGAAATCCCTTTTATTCCACCACGCTTTTATATACATACATTTCCCGGTTCTCTGTGAACCCTCAACACCAGCAGAAGAGAATAATCCGGCAAAGCTGCCGCCATAAATTTTATCCCCAACCGCTTTTCAACTTCTCCTACAAACGGCCCACATTCGCTTTCACGAGTGAAAGTGGGCACACACTCGGCTCTCGGAGAAAGATCGCACACAGCGGCTCACACGGCGAAACAGGGGGCGTTTCGGATGGGGGTGGTATCACTATCCTCGGAGCGTTCTGCACGTTCACAAACCTCCCCGGGCCGGGTATCAGAAAGGTGTACTTTGCCGCTTTTGGGCCTTGGTCGAGGGTGCTCCCGAAGAACGCAGAGAGCCTGCGGAGCAGCGATGCGCTTATGCGCGTCGCTGCTCCGAGGCGTCGCGGCCCCGCTGGGCTGCGTTGCCCTGTTGCCGCTGTTCGTTCAGCATGACTTGTTGGGATGGAAAGACTTGACCAAGCGTTCCGGCAGAGTTACTATCACACGCAACAACCGAACGGCCAGCCGTTTGGCGCTTGTGTGGGAGCCGCATCGGGCAGTAAAATGAGAGCCATCACGCTTGATTTCAAGGAGAGTCACCATGGAAGAACATAACCTTACAAACGAACAGATCCTCGCGTTTTCCACGGCGCTTTTCCAGGCAGAGCGGTCTCAGGCAACGATAGAAAAGTACCTGAGGAGTGTACGAGCGTTCTCACTGTTTTTGGACGGTCGGCCCGTCACGAAGGATATCATTATGGCCTGGAAGAAGCACCTTCAGAGAGAAGAAAATTATTCGCCCTCCACTGTTAACGCATCTCTGGCAGCCCTGAACTATCTGTTCAACTTTCTCGGCTGGGCGGATTGCCGCACACACTATTTGAAGATCCAGCGCCGCCTGTTCCGGGAGACCGGGCGGGAGCTGGACCGAGCAGACTACGAGAAGTTGATCGCCGCCGCGCTCGGCTTGGGCCGGGAGCGAATCGCCCTCGTCATGGAGACCATCTGTTCCACGGGCATCCGGGTGGGCGAGGTGCGGTACATCACGGTGGAGGCCGTCCGGGCGGGCAGTGCCACCACTTCCCTAAAGGGCAAAATCCGCACGATTCTGCTGCCGGGAAAGTTGTGTAAAAAGCTGCTGAAATACGCCAGAAAGCAAAAAATCACCTCCGGCGAGATCTTTCTCACCGGAGGCGGAAAGCCTATGAGCCGCTGTCAGATCTGGGCGGAGATGAAGCGTATTTGCAAGGCGGCAGGCGTGGATTCCTCGAAGGTTTTCCCCCACAACCTGCGGCACCTGTTTGCCACGGTTTACTACCGAATTTACAAGGACATTGTAAAATTAGCGGATATTCTGGGGCATTCCAGCGTGGAAACCACCCGAATTTATCTGCTGACCACTGGCCAAGAGCACCGGCGGCAACTGGAACGTTTGAAGCTGGTGCTTTAAACGGAATCAGTATTCCGTTATGTCTATCTGCAAAATCTAATCAAACAGGCCCATTTCACTTGATTATTCTATCCTGTTCCGAGGGAGAACTCAAGGAATTTCGATGAAATCCTAAAATTTGGGCGCAAAAAGTAAGCCGTGGAGGTCAATTCCTCCAGCGGCTTCAATTAGGCAGCCATTTTCTCCACAGAAGAGAAAATGGCTGCTTTTTTCATGTAAAGATTGAAAATTAAGGGTGTTTTTGCGCCCTCATACTTTATACGGAATACTGATTCCGTTTGCAGGCGCGGCCGGACCCATTTCAGAAAATTCTGAAGCTGACGATGGGTGCAGGCATGACCGCAACACTCCCTCCCGCCTCTATCCGCGTCGGCGCGGTGGGAGGTATTTTTATGGTATCGGACGAAACCAAACGGCCGGATGAAGCAGCCATGCGGCGCATCCTGGATCGATATTCGGATAGTCCAGAAGGGATCATCCTTCGTCTGGCATGGCTGGAAGGCCTGAGCCGGAAGGAGTTGAACGAGCTCACTTGGGATCAGGTGGATTTTGAGACACAGAATTTGCTTTTACAGGATCGGACGATTCCTCTGGAACCGTCCGTTGCTGAATGTCTGCAAAAGCGCTATGAGCAGTATAGCACTATATTCTCCCCTCCTCCGACAGCCTCATCAAGTGCCTGACCATCTTCAATATGCCCTTCACCTTCTTCAAGGGAATGCTGGATGTGGTCCTCTGCTTCTTGATCTACAAGCCCCTCTCTCCCCTGCTGCACAAGTAAACTGATCCGCACATATCGATCCTCAAAGCCGATGCGGTCCCTTTCGGGGCTGCATCGGCTTTCTTGTCATGTGTCTTTGATGGGTCTCAAATCCACTTGATTTATAGCGAACGATACACTATTATGTATAATGCAATATAACTTTTGAAAGAGTAATCGGATAGGTAGGCCCTGTCCGCTGAGTAAAGGAGGATCATAGGTGGTTCGCATCATTGTGTTTGTACCATCACCAGATATGCTGAAGCCTGTCCAGCAGCAGGCTGCGGAATGGGAAAATGATGAGATCAGCATCAATGTGGTGCACCGGTTCGGTACGCCGGAGATCCTGTATCAGCTGGATAACTACGATGTGATCGTAGCCCGAGGCATTACTTATAACAAGATCTGCAATATCTATCCGGAAAAACACATCACCCGGCTGCGGTTTGACGGCATGGATCTGGTTGAAGCTCTGTTTCAGTGCCGGAACACCTACCATCCTCATCACATTGGCCTTTGTCTGGGCCGGGACCGGCTTCAGGACCTGCTTCCGGAATTGGAAGAACTCAGCGACGCCCGCATTTCGTTGTACGATGTACAGGACGAGGAAAGCGCCAGAGACGCAGTGAATGCCTGCCTGCGGGATGGTACGGACGCCATCGTCAGCGGCGGCACGGTATCCAACCTTTGCAGGGAGCGGAACATCCCCTGCACCTATATCCATATGCGGATGGAAACTGTCCGGCAGGCCACTCTGGAAGCCATCAAGGTTGCTCACAGCATGAACTTAGAGCGCACAAAGAGCCATATTATCCGCACCATCCTCAACAGCAGCGAGGACGCCGTTCTTGCTTTGGATGAAGCCGGAAAGCTTCTGGAGGCCAATGACCAGGCCTATCGATTGTACGGTCTGGCCTTCCTGTCGCAATGGCGAGGCACCCCCATCACAGACATCCGGCCGGATCTCTCCTATATCGGCAGCCGGACCTCTCCCTGCAAGGATGGCGACGAGGAAGTGATCAGCATCAACGGCCAGCGCTATATGGTAAAATACCGGCTCATCAGCGGCGAGACCTCTGCCATTGGTACCCTGATCACCACCTCCTCCGCCTCCCGGATCCTGCAAGAGGAACAGCATATCCGAAAGGGTCTGGTACGGCGTGGTCTGACCTCCAAATACACCTTCCGGGACATCATCGCCGTCAGCGAGCGGATGTGCAGCAAGGTTGACATGGCCAAAAAGTTCAGCCGGGTCAATTCCAATGTACTGCTCACCGGTGAGACCGGCACCGGCAAGGAGCTTTTCGCCCACAGTATCCACGCTGCCAGCGCCCGAGCCGAGCAGCCCTTTGTTGCTGTGAACTGCGCGACTCTGCCGGAAAATCTGCTGGAAAGCGAGCTTTTTGGCTATGAGGCAGGCGCCTTTTCCGGCGCGTCCCGCGAAGGTAAGACCGGCCTTTTTGAGCAAGCTCACCACGGTACCATTTTCTTAGATGAGATCGGTGAAATCCCAGTAGCTCTTCAGGCGAAACTACTGCGTGTTCTCCAGGAAAAAGAAGTGCGTCGAGTCGGCAGCACCAATGTGATCCCCATTGATGTGCGGGTCATTTCTGCTACCAATGTCAACATTCAACAGCAGATCCAGCAGGGGAAATTCCGCAGCGACCTACTCTACCGCCTCAATACCCTTGAGATCCATATTCCCCCTCTGCGGGAGCGGCCCGAAGATATCCTCCCTCTGATCGAGCACCAGATGCGGATCATCGCCGCCGAACAGGGCACCACGCCGCCTGAACTGACCCCGGAAGCTCAGGAACTGTTGAAGCAGTACCGCTGGCCCGGCAATGTCCGGGAACTGCGGAACATCTGCGAGCGCATCGTAGTGATGAGTTCTTCCCGCACCGTTGATCAATCCACCTTGATGGACCTCCACATTTTCCGGGAACTGCCGCCGGAGCCTGCCGGACAGCCGGCGTCTCCGTCAGAGTCCCTTCCGGTGATGCTGCCGCAGGTCATTCGAAAAAAGGATCTGGCCAAGGAGCTGGGCGTCAGCCGTACTACCCTCTGGCGTATGTCCAAACGGCTGGAGCAGCAGAAAGAACAGCAGACCTGATCCCCCATTCCCGGCCCCATGATGAGGCCGGGAATTTTCTTGCCCACTCAGCTATTTCCTTTGTGGTTCGGATATCCGATTTCTTTTTATGTGAAACACTATAAAACATATTGTTTCATAGTGTTTCTTCTCGTTTCATTTATTGAGCGCTTTTCCTGCTTAAACGTGACTTTTCGAGCCTTTTCTTTGTGCAGAACGTTTAAATGGCAATTTTGATTTTCACTAATATTGACAAAATTTTCACCTTTCCGTCAGAGTGGCACGTTTTTTGCTTGTTATTCTTGTGAATTTTATTTGCAGGTTATACCTGTCCTGCAAAACAGGAAAGCTATGGAGGTATTTTATATGAGTGAAAAGCCCATTCTCGGCATCCTGCTGGGCAACTCCGCCGGCGTTGGCCCGGAGCTGGTGGCCATGCTGGCTGTGAAGGACTATTACGCTGATTACTGCCGGCCCGTGATCATCGGTGACTTGCGGATGTTTGAGCACGGCCTGAAGGTCGTGGGTGGTGACGTGCCCCATTACGTCATCGACGACCTGAGCCAGTGCGACTGGTCCAAGGGCTACCCCGTTCTGGATCTGAAAGATCAGGATCCCGATCAGGTGGTTTACGGCGAAGCCAACGCCTACTGTGGCGCCGGCGATCTCAAGCAGCTGGATACTGCCATTGAACTCTGCAAGGCCGGTAAGATCGAGGGCATCGTCTTTGGCCCCCTCCACAAGGGCGCTATGAAGATGGCCGGTATGCACTATGAGAGTGAGCACACTTATTTTGCCCATGCCTTTGACCTCAAGACCCCCTTCTGCGAGGTCAACATGATGGACGATCTGATGACCGTCCGCACCACGAGCCATGTGCCCATCAGCGAGGTCAGCGGCATGATCACCGAGAGCAGCCTGCGTGAGGCCATCGAGCTGGGCGAGATCACCGGTGAGAGCCTGGGCCACAAGCCCCGCATCGCCGTGGCTGCTCTGAACCCTCACTGCGGTGAGTTCGGTCTGTGCGGCCGCGAAGAAGTGGATGTGATCCAGCCCACCATCGAGAAGGTGGTCAAGGAAACCGGTTGGAACGTCACTGGTCCTTACTCCGCCGATACCCTGTTCATCAGCGCTCTGAAGGGCGACTTTGATGTGGTGGTCACCATGTATCACGATCAGGGTCAGATCGCTCTGAAGCTGGTGGGCTTCCAGCGCTGCATCACCGTGGCTGGCGGCCAGCCCTATCCCATCGCCACCTGCGCCCACGGCACTGCCTTCGACAAGGTAGGCAAGGCCAGCGTTACCACCGACTCCTTCGAGCGGGCCGTCCGCACCACCGCTCAGATGGCTCTTGCTAAGCGCACAAAGGCCAACGGCTGATTTTTGATCTGCAAAACAAAGAAAGAGGGATTTATTTTGGAGAATAAAAAGAAAGGCTTGAACCTGCGGGCTATCATTCCCCTGGCCACCGCTATCGTATCTCTGGTATTCATCGTCGTAGGCCTGAAGGATTACGGCTTCTGGAAGGCACAGCCTACCCCCGGCTTTTTCCCCATCATCATCGCCGTGGTGCTGTTGGCCGCCAGCGTTGCCTGCTTCTTTCAGATCGTCAAGGATAAGGACAGCGCAGACGTCAGCTACAACCGCAATGAGCTGCTGGTGATGCTGGGTGCCGCTGCCATCATTCTGTGCACTTCTCTCATCGGTCTGGTGCCCAGCTGCCTCATTTATATTCTGCTCTGGCTCAAGCTGGTAGAGCACGCTCCCTGGAAAGCGATCATCACCATCGAGATCATCATGGCCGCCATCATTCTGGGCGTATTCACCACTTGGCTGCAGATCCGCTTCCCTGTTGGTCTGCTGGGTTCCCTGCTGGGTCTGTAAGGAGGTAGAAAAGCTATGCTGCAAAATTTCGTTTCTCTGCTCTCCGGCTTCCAGGTGGCTCTGGCGCCTGAGAACATCGGTGCCTGTCTGCTGGGCGCTGTCCTGGGTCTGGTCGTGGGCGCTATGCCCGGTATCGGCTCTCTGGCGGGCTGCGCACTGCTGCTGCCCCTGACCTATAAGTTCAACCCCACCACCGCGATCATCATGCTGGGCGCTCTGTACTATTCCAACATGTACGGCGGTTCTTTCAGTGCCATTCTGCTGAACATCCCCGGTGACTCCCCGGCCATCACCACCGCTCTGGACGGCTATCCCATGGCGAAAAAGGGCCGTCCCGGTCAGGCTCTGATGGCTGCTAACCTGGCAAGCTTCATCGGCGGCACCATCGGTATCCTGATCCTGACCATCACCGCCTCCGGCCTGGCCTCTCTGGGCCTGAAGTTCGGCTACGCGGAAATGACGCTGATCCTGCTGATCGCCATGACCTCTATCAGCTGGCTCATCGGTGAGAATCCCATCAAGGGCATTGTCATCACCATGCTGGGTATTCTGGTGGCCTCCATCGGTATGGACACCCTGTCCGGTGCGCCCCGCTTTGAGTTCGGTAGCATGTATCTGCTGGGTGGCGTCCCCTTCACCCCCTTCATCATCGGCTGCGTGGGTTTCGCTCAGGTCATCAAGCTCATCAATGAGCGGGAAGCTGACGATGCCAAACGTCACAACGAGGACAGCAAGGCCAAGCTCTCCATTCGCTCTTCCATGCCGACCGGTCATGATATTAAGCGCATCCTGCCTCCTATCCTCCGTTCCGGCGTAATGGGCACCTTCGTGGGCGTTCTGCCCGGCTCCGGTGCGACCACCGGTTCCATGGTGGGTTACGCCATGCAAAAGAAGTTCAAGAGCGAGGAGCCCATGGGCACCGGCGCCATCGAAGGCATCGCTGCTTCCGAGGCCGCCAACAATGCCGCTGCCGCAGGCGCCTTTGCTCCCCTGCTGGCTCTGGGCATTCCCGGCTCCGGCACCGGCGCCGTGCTGCTGGGCGGCCTGATGATGTGGGGTCTGAATCCCGGCCCTTTGCTGTTTGATTCCAATCCTGAGTTCTGCTGGGGCCTGATCTCCTCCATGTATGTAGCCAATGTGTTCACACTGCTGGTGTCCATTCTGGTGATCCCCTTCCTCATCAAGATCCTCAGCGTACCTGTCAAGTATATGATTCCCATCATCACCTGCGTGTGCATTGTGGGCGCTTATTCCACCAGCAACTCCATGTACGGTGTGATCATTATGTTCATCTCCGGCATCGTGGGCTATCTGCTGGATAAAAACGGCTTCCCCACCGCTCCTATGCTGCTGGCTTTCGTGCTGGCGCCCATGCTGGAGAAAAATATGCGTAAGGCATTCATCGCTTCTCAGGGCAGCCTGAACATTTTCGTGGATTCCACCCTGAAACTGGTGCTGCTGGCTGTCTTCCTGGTGCTGATCCTGACTCCCGTAGTCAAGAGCATCCTCCGGAAAATGAAGGCCGGTAAAGCCCAGGCATGATCCTCCCATTCCCTAGTTTTCCAAAAAATGGAAATATATTTGAAAAGAAGGAGAAACACATTATGAAAAAACTCATGGCTCTGTCTCTCGCTCTGCTCATGACCCTGTCTCTGGTTGCCTGCGGCAGCAAGACCGAGCAGCCCTCCACCGGCAGCAACTCCAGCGATGCCGAGGCCACCGGCTTTGTCCCCTCCAAGAACGTTACCTGGATCTGCACCTCTTCCGCAGGCGGCGGCTCCGACATCTTCTCCCGCCAGATCGCTGACATCATGAAGAACGAGGATCTGGTCAACGGCCAGACCATCGTGATCTCCAACGAGACCGACGGCTCCGGCGAAGTCGGCCGCAACAAGGTTGCCACCATGAAGGCTGGCGACGCTGACTACACCCTGCTGACCTTCAACTCCGGCGACCTGATGCCCATGGTCCAGAACACCAAGAACCGTTCTTCCAACTTCCGCATCCTGGCTATCATGGCTGTTGACAAGCAGCTGATGTTCTCCTGCCCCGCTTCTGACGCCAAGACTGACTATGCCAAGGCCGGCGGCGATCAGAACGACTTTGCTGCCGCTATCGAGGCTGCCAAGAACGGCACCTTCGTGGTGATCGGCGGTTCCAAGGGCGATGACATCACCACCTATCAGAAGCTGCTGGCTGAGGTCGGTCTGACTGAGCAGCAGATGGGCTACATCACCTATGACTCTACCTCCGACGCCATCACCGCTGCTCTGGGCGGCAACGTGGACTTCGTGATCTCCAAGCCCGCCGCTGCTTCTCAGTATGTGGAGTCCGGCGACCTGCACGCTGTTCTGGCTCTGTCCACCGAGCGTTACACCGGCAATCTGGCCGATGCTCCCACCCTGTCCGAGATCGGTGATTACAACAACGTGGAAGTTCCCGTGTGGCGCGGTGTTGCCGCTCCCGCCTCCATGAGCGACGCGGCTGTGGCTTTCTGGTCTGACGCTCTGGGTAAGGTCTCTGCTTCCAGCACATGGCACACCGACTATCTGGAGAAGAACCAGCTGATCGACGAGTATAAGGATACCGCTGCTGCTACTGAGTATGTCACCGCTTACGAGGCTGACTTCATGGCTGCCAACGGCATCAACTAAACAGAAATTCTCTTTCGGGCAGGCCCATGTGATATGCTCCCTCTATGAGCAATGTTATTAAGATATGAAAGTGCCTTATCCGACGCGGACAGAAAACGAGGCTTGCGTTTTGACCCACACTATGACCCACGAACAGAAAAATCGGGGCGGAAACAACGGAGAAAAGCGTATCTGCGGGTGAGGAAATCATGCGGCAAACCCGCTTTATTCTCCCAAAATTCGGCAGAAGGCATCCCTATCGAATCTTCACACGCATGAGGCCACTGGTTCGAGTCCAGTAGTCTCCACCAAAAATCACCGGAATCGATGGATTCCGGTGATTTTCTTTCGCAATTCGCAACTTTTTCTGGCGCTTAATTTTTGCCGTTTCTTCAAGACTCACAACCTGACCCACACGGGGAAAGGTGTGGAAAGTACCGGACAGGGCCAGACAGAAAATTTTCTGTCTGGCCCTGTGTTTTTTGCCGCACTTACCGCATCTGCTGGCTGATTACCCCACCGATGGTGTCTGCAGCATCTTGCTTCATCTGGGCCGTGGCGTGGGTGTAGGTGTTCAACGTGAACCCGGCTGAGTAGTGTCCCAGCGCACCGGACAGCGTCTTCACGTCCACGCCGCTTTTCAGGGACAGCGTGGCGAAGGTGTGTCTGAGATCATGGAATCGAATGTGCTCCGCACCGATGGCCTTCAGAATTTTATCGTGCGTCCGGCGGAAGGCGTCCGGGTCATACATGGTTCCGGTCTTGGGCGACGGGAACAGATATGGGTTGCGAGGGTGCTTTTTGTGCTCGGCAATTAACAGGTCAACTGCCTGCTGTGGGAGAGCCAGCGTTCGCACGGAGTTGCGAGTTTTCGGCGGACTGACCACCAGTTCGTCGTTGATGCGGTTCACCTGTTTCGTGATAGAAAGCGTTTTGCTCTCCGTATCCAAGTCTGCCCATTGGAGGGCCAGCAGTTCTCCCCGCCGCAGGCCGGTGGTCAGTTCCAGATAGAAGGCCGCAAGAAGGCCCCGGCGCTCCGCTTCCGCGAGATACATCCCGATTTTTTCCTGCGGCAGGATCTTCATTTCCCGTTTCTCAAGCTGGGGCAGCTTGCAGCCCTGGGCAGGATTGCTGAGGATCAGCCGCTCCGCTACTGCCTGCTCCAAGCAGTTGTGCAGCAGCGTGTGGACGCCGCGCACCACTCTGGGGCTGAGACTTTTGTCCTTGAGTTCGGGAAAATTCTTGCGCTGAACTCGACCGCTCTTTTGGAGGTTGTTGTAGAACCGCTGGATCTGAATGGTGGTCAGCTTGTCCAGCGAGACGTCCCCAATTCCGGGTACGATATGGTTCTCGATGTAGTTGGTGTAGTACGCCTTTGTGTTGGGTCGGATGCGCGGTTCGGCGTAGACCTCGTACCATGTCCGCACCCACGATGCCACAGTGTAGCTGCCAACTTTTGATACGTCTAACTTTTGGCTTTCGCTGATCGCAGACTTGAGCTTTTCCTTGACCTCGGTCTGCGTCTTGCCCAACACGTTCTTGATGATGCGTTTTCCGCTCTCTGGGTCATAGCCCGCTGTGTACCGGCCCTCCCAACGGCCGTCTTTTCGCTTTCGGATATTGCCCTCGCCGTTTGCTCGTCTTTTTGGCATGGTATCAGCCACTTTCGACAACGAACAATACCGTAACCAAGGGAACAAAGCTATCGGAAAACCGAACTGTTATCAGAAAGTTATCATTTGCACCTCGGAGCCGCGCCGCCTTATCTTTGTCTATGGCGGCGCAATTTCTGCGCTGCCGAGGGCGTTCTTCTTTGGTTGGTACAAAATAAGCATAGCACCCGAAGTGCAAATGAAGCCTCGGAGGCTATGCTTATTTTTGTTATAATGGGAGGGCAATGGATGGACGGTTTCTTTGGTGAGCCAAGCGCTCGGGCTGTAAACAGTCCTCCGTCCTCTTGTTATAAAGATTCGATTGAGCAGGTTGCTCCGGCTATGCCGCGTGCGCG
>ENA-OYZF01000823-OYZF01000823.1-human-gut-metagenome-genome-assembly--contig:-NODE-823-length-11723-cov-6.740315_pt1 | contig 11723 bp, 10 predicted proteins | sample MGYA00244074_ERZ653472 | MGnify/ENA primary metagenome ERZ653472 (study PRJEB26926, sample SAMN06165179) | human gut metagenome | biome: ENVO:00009003; feature: ENVO:2100002; material: ENVO:00002003... | reverse complement strand
ATAAAGTTCTGAAAACTTGCTCAGCGGGGCGAAAAGACTTTTTCGACACGCTGAGCGGCGGCCCTTGCGGGCCGCCGCCGTTTGATTCAGTTTTCTTCCGCGTCCGTCCGGTCCACCTGCCGCAGCAGCTCCTCCGCGGATACGCCGAACAGCTTCGCCAGCGCCAGCAGATTGGAGGTGCTGGGGTCCGCCGTTCCGGTCTCCCACTTGCTCACCGCCTGACGGCTGACGCCCAAGGACTCCGCCACGAACTCCTGAGTCATCTTGCACCGGACCCGGTGCTCCTTCAGGACCTCCCCCAGCGAGCGGCGGGTCTCCGCCTTCTCCTTTCGGACCTCCCCGGAGCGGTTGTACTTCCGCAGAGCCTTGACCCCCTGCACGGCGGCGTAGATCACAAACGCGAAGATCGCCAGCCGCACCAGTGTGACCACCAACAGTAAAATAAGTGATATTGACATATTGATATCCTCCTTTGCTCTCCGGTACCGCTTTCAGCACCATGGATCTGATGCCGTCATGCTACCAGACAAAGGCGGTTGCGGCCACCAAATATGGCGCAACTTTCCGTTGCGCGGCCTGCTTTTGCGCCTGAACAGGCTCAGTCCTGCGTCAGAACGCCGGTGAGGTCCAAGGGCTTGCCGTCGGCCCACAGGCGCTCCAGATCATAGAAGCTCCGGGCCTCGGCGCTGAACACATGGACGCAGATGCAGCCGTAATCCAACAGCACCCAGGTACCGTCCCGGTAGCCCTCCCGGCGCAGGGGCTTCTCCCCCGCCTGCTCCTCCAGCAGCTTCTCCACAGAGCCGCACAGAGCGTTGATCTGGGTGTTGGAGCTGCCGGTGGCAATGACGAAATAATCCGCCAGGGTCGTAATGTCGGTGATCTCAATGGCGGAGATCTCCTTGCCCTTCTTCTCGTCCAGGGCCTTGGCGGCCAGAATGGCCAGTTCCTTCGGTGTCATCATACTTTTAAAATCCTTTCTGAATGTCTTAGCCGCCCATCGGCAGCGGTTCTCCGGTCACAGGGTCCAATCCCTGATTCGCATCGGGCGTTGCAGGTTCCTCCGGCGGCACCACGATGATGCCGGGATCTTCCGGCTGGTCCGGTGTCTCCGGACTGCCGGTGCCCGTCTCTCCCCCGGTGGAGCCGGAGGGGTCTGTGGTCTCCGTCCCCGTCCCCGGCGTTTCCGGTGTGGCCGGGGTCTCCGGCGTGGGTTCAGACGGTGTTTCAGACGGCGTCTCCGTTCCCGGCTTTGTCTCCTCCGGCGGTGACACGATCTCCCCGGTGTCCGGGTCGATCAGGTTGCCGTTTTCGTCGGTGATATAGTCCTTTTCCGGCTCATCCTTCTTGCCGCTGCCCATCAGAGTCGGCGGCACGGCGGCCTTGCTGTCCTCCACATGGCCGGTGGTGGAGCTGACGGAGCCGTCCTTATTGACGGACATGATGTCCAGGTCGCTCATGGTGGAGGGCTCCACAAAGGGGCTCAGCTCGTTGTTCACCAGCTCCAGCAGTTCCTGGGCGTTGGGCGTCACATAGGACTGGTAGCTGTGATACACCCGGCTCCAGCAGGACACGTTTTTATTGGGCATGGTCACAAAATTCACCTGGGCGGTGTCCAGCTTGGCGCCGCTGCTGTTCCCCAGGAATGCCTGCTTGGCGAACCAGAGCATATTTTGGAAACTGAGATCCGTCTCCACGTTCTCATTGAACACCTTGATAAACTCATTGACCTTCGTGATGTTTTTCAGGCTCATCAGCTGCTCGATCATGGCCTTCAGCAGCCCCTGCTGGGTCTTGATGCGGCCCAGGTCGCCGTCGGGATAGCCCAGCATCTTGCCGTTTTTCCGGTTGTCGTGGCGGTAGCGGAGAACTTGCATGGCATCGTCGCCGCTGAGCAGCCGGTAGCCCTTGCTCTGGTGGATGGAAAGATCCTGATAGGGGTCCTCATAGTTCATGTCGCGGGGGACGTCAAAATACACGCCGTCCATGGCGTCCACGATCTTGCCCACGGCTTCCCACTCCACAATCACCTGATAGTCCGGCTCGAAGCCCACCAGCTGAGAGATTTCTTTATAGAGGGCCTTGATGCCCTTTTCTCCGCCGCCGTAGTAGTTATAAACAGAATTGATGCGCTTGATGTCCCAGGGAACGTTCACCATGGTGTCCCGGGGAATGGACATGACGGTGGCCTTCTGGTTGGTCACGTCATAGCTGGCCAGTAGCATAGTGTCCGTGTTGCCGCCGCCGCCTGTGTCCCGGCCCAGGATCAATACCGTGTAGTAATCCTGGCTCTTCCGCTCCCCGCTGACACGGGGCTGGACGCCGTCGCCGTAGTCGATGCCGTCCCCCGCCTGGGTGCCGTCTGCGTTGGAGCCGTTTCCCGGCAGGTCCGGCTTGACGAACAAGCCGTCCAGTGCCACCACAGCTACCAGCACCACCGCCAATACGATGGCCACCGCCAGCAGCCACTTCTGCCCCTTTGTCAGTCGGCTGGGTTTCTTTGCTTTCTTCTGTTTGGATTCCTTCTGTTCTAAACGCTTTCCAATATTTTCTGCCATGGGTTTATCTCTTTCCTTTCAGCCAGTCGCGCGCCTCCATTGTAGCGTGGTGGACGGGATTTCCCATTTCCGTCATCTCGTCGATGGTCATTTTCAGTCCCATCAACATCCCTCGATCCAGATTCTCATACACACATGCCCGTAAATCGTTTACACCGGGAAAATCCCGGGAGGGCTCAATATAATCCGCCAGATAGATGATCTTTTCCAGCAGCGTCATGTCCGCGTGGCCGGTGGTGTGCCACCAGATTGCCCGGTAAATCTCTTCGTCCACGCCGAACACCTCCCGGGCGATGGCCGCGCCGGTCTTAGCGTGAAGCAGCTTCAGCGCCTTCTGCTCCAGCTCGTCCAGCTCGATGCCGTACTGACGGCACAGGGCCAGCTGCTCCGGCATATCCAGCTTCTTCGTGCAGTCATGGAGCAGCGCCGCTACACGGGCCTTCTCCACATCCGCGCCGTAGCGGGTCGCTAACCGGATGGCCTCCTGCTCCGTCCCCAGCACATGGGGGATGCGCTTGTACTTCAGATAGCTGAGGGCCACCGGACGCAGCTGAGAAAGCGTCAAGCTTTTCAGGTTTACATCCGTTCCGTACAAATGGTTTCGCAGAATATAGCCGTACACCGCCGGCGGCAGCAGGTTCTCCCCCGTCCCGGATGCCAGTTGCTCCCGCAGCTCCGTGGAGGAAATGTCGATGACGCCAGGGACCGTCAGGGTAAAGATCCGGGCGTCCGGGTAGAGACGGTACAGCTTGTCCCGCTGGGCGGAAAACTGCGGTTCCATGTCCGCCTTTGTCCGGCCGAAGGCGGCGATCCCCGCAAGGGATGCGATCTTCTCCGGTTCATGCCACGTTTCAAAGCTGAGGAACATATCCGTCCCCATCAGCAGCCACAATTCATCCTCCGGGAATTGCGCTTTCAGCTCCGCCAGCGTGTCAGAGGTGAAGCTCTTTCCCGCCCGGCGCACCTCCATATCCAGCGTTTCCACCTTGCTCCCAAGGCCCAGCTGCTCCCCCGCCATGCGGGTCATTTCCAGCCGCTGCTCCGCCGTGGCGCTGCCTGCGGGCAGGTCCTTGTGGGGCGGGATGCTGGCGGGGATCAGCAGCAGCTTGTCCAGTTTCAGCGTGGTGATCACGGCCGCCGCCGCCGTCAGATGCCCCAGATGGGGCGGGTTGAAGGTTCCTCCGTAAATACCGATTTTCAAGAAAATTCCATCTCCTGTTTCAACGCGATCCCGCTTACGCCTGCCGCTTTTTTGACGGCTTCACCAGCTGGATACGCTTCTCTCTGGGCTTGCTGTGGCTCTCCCGGTACAGCACGAACTTGGTGCCGATCACCTGCACCACCTCGCTGCGGGTGGCCTTTGCCAGCTCCTGCGCCGCGAGACGGGCGTCATACTCGATATTGTTCTCCAAAACCCGGCCCTTGATGAGCTCCCGGGCCTCCAGCGCATCGTCGGTCTGCTTGACGAGGTTCTCCCCGATGCCATCCTTGCCGATGTGGATGATGGTGTCGATGGTGTTGGCCAGCCCTCGCAGCTGGGCTCTCTGTTTGCTTGTCAGTTCCATATAATTCCTTTCGATCGTTCGTTTCTGATAGTTCAGTCCATCCTTCCAGAAGCCGCCGGTCTCCCGGCTTTTCTATTAGACGGTTATTTCTTCAAATAAGTTTCCAATTTCGCGGTAAATTCCCGGAGGGCCTTGCCCCGGTGGGAGATCTCCGCCTTTTCCTCCTGGGTCAACTGTGCAAAGGTTTTTGCCTTGTCGGGCACGAAGAATACAGGATCATAGCCGAAACCGCCCTCCCCCATGGGGGCAAAAGCGATGGTGCCGGGAGCCTGCCCCTCGGCGGTGATGGTGTCCCCGTTGGGGAAGGCACAGGCAATGGCGCAGGTAAAATGAGCCGCCCGGGTGGTCTGCCCCCGCATAGTTTGCAGCAGCAGCATATACCGTCCCCTGTCATCCAGCCCCTCGCCGCCGTACCGGGCTGAGTACACGCCGGGCCCACCGTTGAGCGCGTCCACGCACAGGCCGGAATCGTCAGCGATGGCGGGCAGCTTCGCCAGCTCGCAGATGGCCTTGGCCTTCAGCATGGCATTCTCCGCGAAGGTGCTCCCGGTCTCCTCCACGTCCACGGTGATCCCCAGGTCTTTTGGGCTGACCACCTCCACGCCGAACTGGCCCAGAATGGCCCCCATTTCCCGGATCTTATTGGGATTATGGGTCGCTAATACAAATTTCATCACAGTGCTCCTCCCAGCGCTTCCTTCTGGATCTTCAGCAGTTCCCGGTTGCCCTTGGCGCACAGCCGCACCAGTTCCTGCTGCTCCGTCAGGGTGAAGGCACGGCCCTCGCCGGTGCCCTGCAATTCGATGATCTCGCCCAGCTCGTTCATCACGCAGTTCAGGTCCACCTGAGCCCGGCTGTCCTCGCTGTACTGGAGGTCCAACAGCGCCTGCTCGTCCACAATACCGGCGGATACGCCGGTGACGAAGTGGCGGATGGGCGTAGCACCTAAATACCCCTCCTCCACCAGCTTTCGGCAGGCCAGCGCCAGCGCCACAAAGCCGCCGGTGACAGAAGCGGTGCGGGTGCCGCCGTCGCCCTGAAGCACGTCGCAGTCGATGTTGATGGTCCGCTCACCCAGGGCCTGCATGTCCACGGCGGCCCGGAGACTGCGGCCCACCAGCCGCTGGATCTCGGCGCTGCGGGGGCTGAGTTTCAGCTTGGCGATGTCCCGCTTGCTCCGCTCCCGGTTGGCCCTGGGCAGCATGGAATACTCCGCCGTGACCCAGCCCTCGCCCTCTGCCACATGAGGCGGGGTCTTTTCTTCAATGCTGGCGCAGCAAAGCACCTTGGTGTCGCCGCACTCAATAAGGCAGCTCCCCTCCGGGAACTTCACAAAATCCGTGGTAATTTTAATGGGGCGCAGCTCATCATACGCCCGTCCATCCTGTCTGGTCATAGTCATTCCTCATTTCAAAATTCCCGTGAAGTAGATCAAAACCCCTTCACGCTGTCAGATAATTGCCTCCACATAGGAGCGGGCATCGAAAGGTTTCAGATCGTCGATCCCCTCGCCGACTCCCGCAAACTTCACAGGTACGCCCAGCTCCCGGGCGATGGCGATGACGATGCCGCCCTTGGCAGTACCGTCCAGCTTGGTCAGGACGATGCCCGTCAGTCCCGCCGTCTCCTTGAAGGTCCGGGCCTGGATCAGGCCGTTCTGGCCGGTGGTGGCGTCCAGCACCAGCAGCGTTTCCCGGTCGCAGTCAGGGCACTCCCGGTCGATGATCTTGGACAGTTTCGCCAGCTCCGCCATCAGATTTGCCTTGTTGTGGAGCCGTCCGGCGGTGTCGCACAGCACCACATCCACGTTCCGGGCCTTAGCAGCCTGGAGGGCATCGAACAACACGGCGCCGGGGTCCGCGCCCTCGTACTGCCGGACGATCTCGCATCCGGCCCGCTCTGCCCAGATCTCCAGCTGGTCGGCGGCGGCGGCGCGGAAGGTATCGGCGGCGCACAGCATCACCCGTTTGCCCTGCTTTTTCAGGCTGGCGGCGATCTTTCCGATGGAGGTGGTCTTGCCCACACCGTTGACGCCGATGAAGATGCAGACGCTGGGCTTCGTGTCCAGCTTCATTGCGGTGTCTCCCACCTCCATCTCTGCCATCAGGATCTCCCGCAGGCCCTCCCGGACGGCCTCCTGGCTTTGCAGATGTTCTTTACGAACCTTGGTGCGCAGCTTCTCCACGGCGTCCGTGGCAGCGTCCACGCCAAGATCTGCCATGATGAGGGTTTCCTCCAATTCTTCAAAAAAGTCCTCGTCCGCCTCCGTAAACCCAGAGAACAGATTGCTGGTGATTTTTTTCAGCTTGTCAAAAAAGCCCATTGTAAACTCCTTTTTTCATGCGGCTTTCCGCACTTTTTGAATCTTCATTTCCTGCTCCTACGGAGGGATGTGGCGAACCGCCGCAGGGATGCAGCAAGGTGCCGCTTTGCGGCTCGGGAAGGCATGGTGATACCATGCAAGATTGAATCCCCATTTTCTTTTCCTCTTGCGGAAAAGAAAACGGCCATTCATGGTCAAAAGAAAAGACGCTGAGGGATGATTTGACACCTCTGTGTCAAATCACCCGAAACGGGGGCTGCCCGTCACGCACTGCCGACCAAATTTGGAAATCTCCTGCCGGCTGCGCTATACTCAAATCTCAAATCAGTACGTCCCCGCACCAGAAAGTCCGCCGCATACCGGTGTTCTAATCATGACACTCTCTGCCCCTCTTTCCGCTGCCGCTCGCATGTAGCACCAAGTAGTGCGTAGCGAAGCGGAACGCACGGGACTGTTGCAGAAAGCCTTTCAGGTTTGCAGCCCGGTAAATGCCCTGCTTCCAAATGTGGGGAAGCACTCGGCTCTTTGCGGACTTTCAGCGCAGCCGGCAGAAGGTTTCCGGATTTTGGCGGCAGTCCGTACCGACTGCTCCTTCGTATGGGTGAGTTGGCCGCTTCGACGGTCAACTCATCCCTGACATTTTTTCTTTTCCACCGTGCACGGCGCATTTTCTTTTTGATGTCTCAAAAAGAAAATGGGGGGTGCATCCTCTGTGGACCACAGTCTCTGTGGGAGCAGAGAAACTATTGAATCTTCAATTCCTTCGCCATATCGTTCAGATTGATGGTCAAGATCTTGCTGACCCCCTGCTCCTGCATGGTGACGCCATACAGCACGTCGGCGGCCTCCATAGTGCCCCGGCGGTGGGTGATGACGATGAACTGGGTCTTATCCGCCAGCGTCCGCATATAGCGGGCCGTGCGAACCACGTTGGCCTCGTCCAGCGCCGCCTCGATCTCGTCCATAATGCAGAACGGGGTGGGGTGCACCTTCAAAATGGCGAAATATAACGCAATGGCCACGAACGCCTTCTCGCCGCCGGAGAGCAGCGAAATGGTTTTCAGGGCCTTACCGGGGGGCTGGGCCTTGATCTCGATGCCGCAGTCCAGAATGTGCTCTGGGTCCTCCAGTTCCAGCTTGGCCTGACCGCCGCCGAACAGCTCCACAAAGGTCTGTTCAAAGCTCTCGCTGAGCAATTTGAACTGCTGGCCGAAAATGTCGGTCATCTGGGAGGTAATCTCCCCGATGATGCCGGTCAGCTCGCCCTTGGCCTTTTCCACATCGTTCCGCTGATCCGTCAAGTAAGTGTACCGGCCATTGACCCGCTCAAACTCGTCGATGGCGCCTACGTTGATGGTGCCGAGACCGTTGATCTCCCGCTTCAGCTCCGCTACCCGGCGGGACGCCTTGGGCACGCTTTCCAGCTCGATCCGCTGGGCCTGGGCGTCGGAATGGTTCAGCTCGTAGGTCTCCCACAGCTTGTCCAAGATCTGCTTTTCCTCCATGGCGGAGGTGGTTAGCTTCGTTTCCAGTCTGCTGGCGGCCCGTTCCAGATTCAGGAGCGTTTCGTTCATCTCCTGACCGGCGCGGCTCTTGGCGGTGCGTTCCGCCTCCAGCGCGATCTTTTCCTGACTGATCCCCGCCAGCCGCCCCGAGATCACGGCGCTCTGTGCCTTCAGCTGTGCCTGCTCCGCTCTCCGCTGGCCGATCTCGGTCTGAGCCGCCTCGATCTGCCTCTGATACTGGGCCAAGGCCGCTTCCTTCTGGCTTCGGTCACCGGACAGCTCCGCTGCCAGCGTTCGCAGATCGGCGGCACGGCGCAGCGCCCCCTCCCGGTTGGCGTCGATGGCGGCCAGCTCCGCCTTGTGGGCGGCGATGGTCTCAGACAGCTGCCCGGATCGGGCCAGCAGCTCACTCTGCCCGGAGAGAATGGCCTCCGCCTGTACGCGGCAGCTTGCCGCCTCACCTTCCCGGTCCGCCACGGTCTGCTCCGCCGCCGCGTTTCGGACCTCGTTTTCCTGAATACGGCCGTCGATGGCCTCGATCTCACCGGCGAGATTTTCCACGCTTTCCCGCAAATTGGAAAGCAGCATATCAAACTGATTCTTCACGCCCTGCAGCCGCAGGACCTCGTCCTCGGCGGCGCGGCGCTGGGTCTCGGCGGTGGTCAGCTCGTACTGAGCCGCGTCCAGCTCCCGGCGGGAGGCTTCCTCTGCCGCCCTGGCCTCCTCCAGCTTCCGGTGCATCTCCGATGCCCGGCCATTCAGCCGTTCCAGTTCCGCCGCGCGGCTCAGCACACCGGCGCTGCGGCTGGTAGAGCCGCCGGTCATGGAGCCGCCCCGGTTGATGACCTGTCCGTCCAGCGTCACGATGCGAAAGGCGTTGCGGTACTTCCGGGCCATGGCAATGCCGCAATCCAGATCCTCCGCGATCACCGTTTTTCCCAGAAGGCTGTTAAAAATTTGCGTATACTTAGGGTCGAAGCGCACCAACCGGGACGCCACGCCCACAAAACCGAACTCGTTCTCCACGCCCCGCTCCCGGAGTTCCTCTCCCCGGATGGCGGTGAGGGGCAGGAAGGTGGCACGGCCGCCCTCCCGCTGCTTCAGGAAGGCGATGGCGCTCTTGGCGTCCTCCTCCCGGTCCACTACGATGTTCTGCAAACCGGCACCCAAAGCGATCTCTATGGCAAGGGAATACTTGCCGTCGGTCTTCATCAGACCCGCCACCGGGCCGTGGATGCCCCGGAGGTTGTTCTGGGCCTGACAGACCAGCTTGACAGCCTTGTTGAAGCCCTCGTAGTCCTTTTCCATTTCCGTCAGCAGACGGATGCGGTTATCCAGCGCGCCCACATCCATGGTGAGCTTCACTCTGGCTTCGGCAGCGGCGTCGGCCTTCTTCTTCCGCTCCTCCATCCGCAGGGTGTGCCCGCTGATGATGTTGGCGGCGGCCTCCGCGTCCTCTTGTGCGTCCTCTAAGGCCCGGCGGTTGGCTTTTGCCTCCCGCCCCTGTTCCTCTAACTGACGCTCCGTGGTCTCCTGATCCGCCAGCGCCGCCATGCGGCGGGATCTGATCTGCTCCGTCTCCGCCCGGATGGCGGCGGCCTCCGCACGGGCGTCTGCGGCAGCGGCAATGGCGATGGCCTCTTTACCTCGGAAAGCCTCTGCCTCCGCAGCGGCGCCTCCCGCCTGCTCCGACGCAGCCTGAGCCTGAGCCAGCAGCTTGTCCAGTTCCGCATTCAGCGCGGCGGCCTGCTGCTCCAACTCTGTCGCTTGGGCGTCCTGTTCCGCTGCCTGGACCTCATAGCCCCCGGTGCGGCTCTCTGATTCCTCCAGTTCGCTTTTCGCCCGTTCAATATTCTCCGTCAGATGGCTGATGGTGCTTTCCAGCACCGCCACGGCGGAATCCTGCTCCGCTGTCCGGGCGTCCAGCTGGGCGGCTTCAGTCCGCAGACCCTCCGCCTCCATGTCCTTTTCCTGCATCCGCTGGCCAAACCGCTCGTTTTCCGCGAACAGTGCGTCCATGCGGGACCGGGCCTCGTCCCGTTCCTGTTCCGCGTTCCGCAGGTCGATCTCCAGCTTCCGGGCATTGGCCTTCAGCGCTTCCAGATTTTCCAGCCACAGGGAGATCTCCAACAGGCGCATCTCGTCCCGGAGGACCAGATATTTTTTCGCTGTCTCCGCCTGCATCCGCAGCGGCTCTACCTGAAGCTCCAGCTCCGCGATCTTATCGTTGATCCGCACCAGATTTTCCTCTGTGCGTTCCAGCTTCCGCTCCGCTTCTTCCTTCCGGTGACGGTACTTGGAAATACCTGCCGCCTCCTCGAAGATCTCCCGGCGGTCCGTGCTCTTGGTGGAGAGGATCTCGTCCACCCGGCCCTGGCCTACGATGGAATAGCCCTCCCGGCCCATGCCGGTGTCCATAAACAGCTCCGTCATGTCCTTCAGTCGGACGGACTGGCGGTTGATGTAATACTCGCTCTCTCCGCTGCGGTAATACCGCCGGGTGACGGCCACCTCAGACTCGTCCATAGATGGGAACAGATGACCGGTGTTGTCCAGCACCAGCGTCACCTGAGCAAAGCCCACCGGGGCGCGTTTTTCCGTGCCGCCGAAGATCACGTCCTCCATTTTGCCGCCCCGGAGGGCCTTGCTGGACTGCTCGCCCATGACCCAGCGGATGGCGTCGGAAATGTTGGACTTGCCGGAGCCGTTAGGCCCCACGATGGCCGTAATATCCTCACCGAAGTTCAGGACCGTCTTATCAGGGAAGGATTTGAAGCCCTGCACCTCCAGTGCTTTTAAGTACATCTATGTCTCACCTCGATCTACACCCATATACTTTGAACATACTTTAACTAAGATACTATACCAGAAAAGCGCACTTATTTCAATAGGAAAACGAGGGGTGTCACCCCCTCGTTTCGTTCATTTTCCGATAGAGCCAGTCCAATCCTTCCCGCAATCCGCCCAGCTGGTCGATGATCCCCAGATGCACCGCCTCCTCACCGTAGATCACGCTGCCCACATCCGCCGCCATGTCATCCTTTGCCAGCATGAGGGCCTGAAACTTCTCCGCCGAGATCCGGCTGTGTCCCGCCACAAAGGCCACGATCCGCTCCTGAAGCCGCTGAAAATAGTTGTAGGTCTGGGGCGCAGCGATGACCGTTCCGCTCATCCGCACGGGATGGATAGTCATGGCGGCGGAGGGCACCGCAAAGCTCCGCTGGGCCGCCACCGCCAATGGGACGCCAATGGAATGGCTGCCCCCTAAAACGATGGCCGCCGTGGGCTTGGTCAGTCCGGCGATCAGCTCCGCGATGGCCAGTCCCGCCTCCACGTCGCCGCCCACGGTGTTCAGCAGAAATAAAATACCGTCTACCTCCCGGCTCTCCTCCAGCTTCGCCAGCAGGGGCAGCATGTGCTCATACTGGGTGGTTTTCGTGCCGTTGGGCGCCGCCGTGTGCCCCTCGATCTGTCCGATGATGGCCAGCGTATAAACGGTTCCGTGGGCGGTTTTTGTCATGGCGGAGCCGAAATCTACTACGTTCTGGTTCACCTGACTCCCTTCCCGCTCCTCCGTCGCCTTTGTCTCCTTGTCCTTCTCCATTGCGATCCCTCACTTTCCCCGTTAGTCTCCGCAGGAAAGCGCCGGCCTATGCGCCGGAACGAAAAAGAGAGCCGCAGAGATAAAATCTCTGCGGCTCTGAGACTGTCGATAAGGTAGTAAATTCTCCGCGACGGTAAGGAAGGGTGTGCGCGGGAAACCCAAGAGGGG
>ENA-OYZF01000821-OYZF01000821.1-human-gut-metagenome-genome-assembly--contig:-NODE-821-length-11787-cov-6.007671_pt1 | contig 11787 bp, 6 predicted proteins | sample MGYA00244074_ERZ653472 | MGnify/ENA primary metagenome ERZ653472 (study PRJEB26926, sample SAMN06165179) | human gut metagenome | biome: ENVO:00009003; feature: ENVO:2100002; material: ENVO:00002003... | reverse complement strand
TCTACACCCTAGAGTTCGTCGGCAGCGTCAGATGTGTATAAGAGACAGATTGTAAACAATGCGACAGAGATGCGGAGACAGCCGGAATGCTCTGCCTTGTTCGCCATCTATTGATTCTTATGATTTAATCTGTATACATAATAGCGAAATAAACGACTTGATTCTGTAACAAATACGGCCCATAATATAACAAAAGCGACATATATTGGTTCTTAACAGTTATAAGCAGGCGGTTTGGCTCGTCTGCGGGTGAACATAGAGAAAACATAGAGAGGAGCCAGGCATGATACTACACAGGACCACGGTGATGGTCGACACACATGGAAGGGAGAGCAGGGCGGACGATATACATCAATTTGACTTTGCTGCGTATGACGCAGATATGCATCAGTTTATATCTGGATGCATACCGCCACACTGGCATGACGAGCTGGAGGTGTTTGTTTTGCTCAGCGGACAGGTGGAGGTTGTCACTGGAGATATTTCATGCATTGTGAATGCAGGTGAGGGATGTTTTATAAACGGTGGTGTACTTCACACTTTCCGGGCACTGTCGCTGGGAGAGTGCCGTTATCATTCGTTTGTATTCGAAAGTTCCATAGTTGCCGGGGCGCCAGGAAGTATATTTGACACCAAATATATGAAGCCGTTTGTGGAGAAAGGGCATTCGTTTGTGCATATGAAGAGAGATGAGGGCATGGAGCCATTCTTTGAGGAATTTGACAGATGTTTTGATGCCTGCGCGGGCGAGGGTTATGCATATGAATTTGACATCAGGGATAGCCTAACCAGAATGATATTATGTATAGCACAGAATATGAATGCACCTGGAGACTCAGACATGCCGCATCTTGCGGAGGTCAGGATAAAGGATATGCTTGGCTGGATAGACAGAAATCTAAAAGATGAGATAACCGTCAGCGGTATAGCAGGAAGTGCAAATATCTGCGTCAGGGAGTGCCAGAGGATATTCAGCCAGTATGTGCATTACAGACCGATGGAATATGTCCAACGGCGCCGCATAACACTGGCGGCCGAATTACTCCGGACCACCCATAGACAGGTAACGGATATTGCACTTGAATGTGGCTTCAGCAGTGTGAGTTACTTCATAAAACAATTCAAAAATATTGTGGGATGTACCCCTACGGGCTATAGAAAGAAGGGTGGAGACAATGAGAAATGATATACAGTGTTTTGGCAAAATTCCTTCAACGGAATAAACATTTTAGTTGGACATATAACGTATAAAATGCTACCATTATACTATGTATATGAACAACAAGGTAAATTTGCCGTGAGACAGATAAATTTTGATCAGATTTAACACAGAAGGAGAGCAGCATGGACGAGAATAACACGAATGGATTTGGAAATACGGACGATGAATACGAAGACGAGGGAACCACAGTTCTCACAACTCCCGGCGTAAGTGCATTTGCAAATGCGCAAGGGGCTGGACAGAGTGGAGATGCAAGTGACGGACAGCCTCATCCGTCAGGACAGCCTGAACAGCAGAATATGTATGGGGGATTTGGACAGTTTCAGCAGCCGGGTCAGCCAGAGCAGCAGAATATGTATAGCGGATTTGGACAGTTCCAGCAGCCAGAGCAGCAGAATCAGTATGGTGGATTTAACCAGTTCCAGCAACCGGGCCAGCCAGAGCAGCAGAACAACCAGTACGGAGGTTTCAACCAGTTCCAGCAGCCAGGCCAGCAGAACAACCAGTACGGAGGCTTTAATCAGTTCCAGCAGCCAGGCCAGCCAGAACAGCAGAACAACCAGTACGGAGGGTTTAACCAGTTCCAGCAGCCAGGCCAGCCAGAACAGCAGAACAACCAGTACGGAGGCTTTAATCAGTTCCAGCAGCCAGGACAGCAGAACAACCAGTACGGAGGCTTTAATCAGTTCCAGCAGCCAGGTCAGCAGAACCAGTATGGACAGCCAGGACCACAGGCTGGTGTCCCTCAGGGCGCAGACATGAAGCCGGGCATGAAACTCAACAAAAAGCTTGTTGCGATAATTGGTGGAATAGTCGCAGTAGTAATCATCGTGATTATTGTGCTGGTGTTAGCACTTTCTGGTGGTAAGGGACAGAGAAGTGCGACAAAGATCGGTGATGAGCTTGCGAAGGCATACGAAAATGGCGATGCAGATGCCATGATTGAGCTGATGAAAGATGACTACTATGAGCTTTATAACGAGACATGGGGCGATAACTTTGTCGAGGATCAGTTCAACGAGGACGTTCAGGATATGAAGGAAGAAGTTGGAACAGTAAAGAGCATCAAGATAGAGGATAGATCAGAGGAGAAGTATGAAAAAGACGAGATAGAAGATGTAAATAAGACACTTGATAGGCTTAATGTTGATATGAAAGTGGATGATTGTCTTGAAATCGATATGGATGTCGAGATAAAGGGTTCAGAAGATGACGCAGATGGCAAGATAACATACACTGTAGTGAAGTCAGGCAGCAAGTGGTATCTCGTGGACTACGATCTTTATGTATATTAAGATAAGAAAGGCCGTTGAAGTGATTTTAAAGTTAAGAAAGCACTGTGATGGCTTATAATAAGTACATATTTTTATTCTTCGGATGCAACAGGTTCATTTGATGTATGTGTTGAGAAAAAGCCAAAGCCAATGAGCATGGAGCACAGCCAAAAGTGCGGTCGTAAAGAAATAGTGGTTAAAAACAGGTCAACATAAAGTTGAGTCTACAGCAAATATAGCGATTGACAAACCACAAATACTTGCTATACTAAGGAATGGATAGATGATAAAAACGATGACAGAGACAGTACGGAGTCTGCGAGATCAGCAGCGAGCCGGGGGCGGTGCGAGCCCGGTGACAGTAGAGACTTTCGGAATATCACTCTGGAGTTGCAGACCAAAAGAGCTGCGGTGTCAAAGCGGTGATAATCGGTGAGGCATTTGTGGCATATCAAGTAGGCTCTGACGTATTTCCTGCGTTAAGGGGAGCGCATATGTTAGTATGTAAGTAATAGGTGGTATAACGAACTCAAAGCCCTTCGTCCTGATTACGACGAAGGGCTTTTTTATATTTATCACAGAAAGGAAAGACGACATGTACGACAAGGTTTCGACTAAACTGGAATTCGTGAACAGAGAGCAGAAGGTATTGGACTTCTGGAAAGAAAATCAGGTATTTGAGAAGAGTGTTGAAGAGACAAAGGATCTGCCAACATACACATTCTACGATGGCCCTCCAACAGCAAATGGTAAGCCACATATCGGACACGTTCTCACACGTGTAATCAAGGATATGATCCCTAGATATCAGACAATGAAGGGACATAACGTAGTCAGAAAGGCCGGATGGGATACACACGGTCTGCCTGTTGAGCTCGAGGTTGAAAAGCTCTTGGGAATCGACGGCAAGGAGCAGATAGAGGAGTACGGACTGGAGCCATTTATCCAGAAATGTAAGGAGTCCGTATGGAAATATAAAGGCATGTGGGAAGAGTTCTCAGGCAAGGTAGGTTTCTGGGCTGATATGGACAACCCATATGTAACATATCATGATGACTTCATCGAGTCAGAGTGGTGGGCGCTGAAGAAGATCTGGGATCAGGGACTTCTGTACAAGGGCTTCAAGATCGTGCCTTACTGCCCAAGATGTGGTACACCTCTTTCAAGCCATGAGGTTGCACAGGGATATAAGACAGTCAAGGAGCGTTCAGCAGTAGTAAGATTCAAGGTTATCGGAGAGGACGCATATTTCCTCGCATGGACAACAACACCTTGGACACTTCCTTCAAACGTAGCACTCTGTGTAAATCCAGATGAGACATACGTGAAGGTTAAGGCAGCAGACGGCTACACATATTATCTTGCACAGGCGCTTGCAGACAAGGTTCTCGGCGGTCTTGCAAAGGAAGCAGCAGACGATCAGGCAGCAGTTCCTGCATACGAGGTTCTTGAGACATATGTCGGTAAGGATCTTGAGTACAAGGAGTATGAGCCACTCTATGAGTGCGTAAAGCCTGTATGTGAGAAGCAGCACAAGAAGGGCCACTTCATCACATGTGACACTTATGTAACTATGACAGATGGTACCGGTATCGTTCATATCGCACCTGCATTTGGTGAGGACGATGCAAATGTCGGAAGAAACTACGATCTTCCATTTGTACAGTTTGTAGATGGCAAGGGTGACCTCACTGAGGAGACTCCATTTGCCGGAATGTTCGTAAAGGATGCAGACCCTGAGGTACTCAAGGATCTGGACGCAAGAGGACTTCTCTTCGATGCGCCTAAGTTCGAGCATGAGTATCCACACTGCTGGAGATGTGACACACCACTTATCTACTACGCAAGAGATACATGGTTCATCAAGATGACAGCGGTAAGAGACAAGCTGGTTAAGAATAATGACACTGTAAACTGGATCCCGGAGAGCATCGGTAAGGGACGTTTCGGCGACTGGCTGAAGAACGTTCAGGACTGGGGACTTTCAAGAAACCGTTACTGGGGTACTCCGCTGAACATCTGGGAGTGTGAGTGTGGATGCAGACATGCCATCGGATCAAAGGAAGAGCTCCGCTCAATGAGTGACAACTGCCCTGAGAACATCGAGCTTCACCGTCCGTTCATCGACGCTGTAACCATCAAGTGTCCTGAGTGTGGCAAGCAGATGCACAGAGTTACAGAGGTTATCGACTGCTGGTTCGATTCAGGATCAATGCCATTTGCACAGTGGCACTATCCGTTTGAGAATCAGGATATATTTGAGAAGCACTTCCCTGCTGACTTCATCAGTGAGGCTGTTGACCAGACAAGAGGATGGTTCTACTCACTTATGGCGATCTCAACACTGCTGTTCGACAAGGCTCCGTTTAAGAACGTAATCGTTCTCGGACATGTCCAGGATAAGGACGGACAGAAGATGAGTAAGTCCAAGGGAAATGCGGTAGATCCTATGGATGCTCTGAACAAGTACGGTGCAGATGCCATCAGATGGTACTTCTACAGCAATTCAGCACCATGGCTTCCTAACAGATTCCATGAGGATGCGGTTGTTGAGTGTCAGAGAAAGTTCATGGGTACACTGTGGAACACATATGCGTTCTATGTACTCTATGCAAATATAGACAACTTCAATCCACTTGAGCATGAGCTAGAGTACGACAAGTTGTCACTTATGGATAAGTGGCTTCTGTCCAAGCTGAACTCAACAGTCAAGGCAGTTGACGCAAACCTTGGCGCATACAAGATCCCTGAGACAACAAGAGTTCTCGAGGAGTTCGTGGATGACATGAGTAACTGGTATGTCCGTCGTGGCCGTGAGAGATACTGGGCAAAGGGCATGGAGCAGGACAAGGTAAATGCTTACATGACACTTTACACAGCGCTCGTTACTATAGCACAGACAGTAGCTCCTATGCTCCCATTCATGGCAGAGGATATTTACCAGAATCTGGTTAGAAATATAGACAAGGATGCACCTCTCTCAGTTCATCTGTGCTCATTCCCTGAGGTGGATGAGAAGATGATCGATCCAGAGCTCGAGGTAGCTATGGACGAGATCCTGAAGATCGTTGTTCTGGGACGTGCAGCAAGAAATACAGCAAATATCAAGAACAGACAGCCGATCGGCAAGATGTATGTCAAGGCTGACAAGAAGCTTTTCGGTGAGGAGAAGGCTATCATCGAGGATGAGCTGAACGTGAAGAACGTTGAGTTCGATGATGATGTAAGCGCTTACACAACATACAGCTTCAAGCCACAGCTTCGTACAGTCGGACCTAAGTACGGTAAGCACCTTGGTAAGATCAAGGAGCATCTGTCAGCACTGGATGGCAACGCAGCCATGGCAGAGCTCAAGGCAGAGGGCGCTCTGAAGTTTGAGGCAGACGGAGAGGAGATCGTACTCACTGAGGCTGATCTTCTGATCGACATGGCTCAGATGGACGGTTTCGTATCTGAGGCAGACGGCGGTGTGACAGTAGTTATCGACACAAATCTGTCAGAGGAGCTTCTTGAGGAAGGATTTGTCCGTGAGATAGTATCCAAGGTTCAGACTATGAGAAAAGAGGCTGGATTCGAGGTTATGGACAAGATCACTGTATACGCTGACGGAAGCCAGAAGGCAAATGACATCATCGCAGCAAATGCGGATGCCATCATCGGCGACGTTATGGCAACAGAGATCATAACCGGCTCGGTTGACGGATACACCAAAGAGTGGAACATCAACGGTGAGAAGGTAACTCTTGGAGTGAAGAAGAACGACTAAGGGATATAATATTAGGGTTTAAAACAGGCATTTTGGAAAAAATATCCCTGATCAAGAGAATACGGCCCGAAAGGTACAAATCTTAAAGATTTTGTATCTTTCGGGCTATTTTTATGTGATTTAGGAAAATTTTGTACTTTCTTTAAATATATTTGGATATTAGGGGATGACGGTGGAATTACGATTTATTAAGTTTGTGTATGTGTGGTGTTGGGAGTATATTATTGTATGAATAAATCGTACAAAGGACTGCCGTCAATATGTATATTGGCCAGTCAGAAAAACAAAGGAGAAAAAAGATGATAGCAATTTTCATTGCACCTTTTTACATAGCGTTAAATATATATTTGTTCTGGAGAATAAAGGGCTGGGTACAGGCATATTTCCCGAAACTCAAAGGCAAGAAGGGCTGGATAGTCCCGATAGTGCTATATGCATTTCTGGCGTCGGCGCTGGTGATCGCATTCTTCCTGCCACAGGGAAGGTTCAAACGTGGCATGAAGCTGGTGGGAAATTACTGGCTGGGTGTTCTGCTTTATATGATATTCTTCATAGTGATAGCCGAGCTTGGAAGATTCCTACTGCTTCATGTATTCAGAGTGAGCAAAGATAAGATATGTGTGTCGCGGGTTCGCAGGATAGTAGGCTGTGTGTGCGCAACACTTATCATGTGTATATCATTCTGGGGAGTGGTAAATGCGAGACTTGTGCGGGTGACGCCTTATGATGTGACCATCAATAAGGAAGCACGGGATGAGAATGGTCAGAAGATGGATTCCATGAAGATAGTGCTGGTTGCAGATCTTCATCTTGGATACAACATAGGCGTCAGGCAGGTTCAAAGAATAGTGAATTCTATAAATAAGCAGGACGCAGATCTGGTGCTGATAGCGGGTGATATATTTGACAACGAATGGGAAGCCGTTGACCAGCCGGAGGAGCTTGAGAAAATACTCCGGGGGATCAAATCAAAGTATGGAGTGTATGCATGCTATGGCAACCACGATATACAGGAGCAGGTGCTTGCCGGATTTACATTTGGCGGACAGAAGGAGAAGACCAGCAGCCCTGAGATGGACGAGTTTATAGAGAAAGCGGGAATCACACTTCTTCGCGACGAGGGAGTGCTGATAAACGATTCCATATATATCTATGGCCGCCGCGATGCCCACAGACCGGGAAATGGAGCCACAGACAGAGCATCCGCGGACGAGATTACGGAAAATATGGACAAATCAAAGCCCATCATAGTTCTCGATCACGAACCAAAGGAGCTGGAGGAGCTGTCGTCGGCAGGTGTGGATATGGATCTGTGTGGACACACCCATGACGGACAAATGTTTCCAGGCAACATACTTGTGGCGATGATGTGGGAAAATTCCTGCGGCTACCTGAACGTTGACGGCATGCACAACATAGTGACATCCGGAGTCGGTGTATTTGGCCCCGATATGAGAGTTGGAACCAAGGCGGAGATATGCCCGATAACGGTGAATTTTAAATGACCACCACACCGCATAATATTTTGCCAACCGCCCACATAACTTAATTAATAAAGGAAAATAACCATAATACCACAATACTCTGGACTTTACGGCAAAAATAAAGTAAATTTACGGGTATATAAACTGATTCGGGTCAAAAAATGAGGGGAGTGCCGGGTCGGATAATATGGATAACCTGGAAAGAGGAGGCGGTTGTATGGAAAAGTTAAATGAGATCGTGTCGGCGGTGGATGGATTTGTCTGGGGACCGGTCATGCTGGTGCTTCTGGTTGGAACTGGAATATTTCTGACGATCAGAACAGGATTTCTTCCTTGGAGGAACCTCGGCTATGCGCTGAAGAGTACACTTAGCAAGGAGGCAAGGACAAAGAGCAGAGGAACCGGAGACGTGTCACCATTTTCGGCACTGACCACTGCGCTTGCTGCAACCATAGGAACGGGAAATATCGTTGGTGTTGCAACGGCCATGGTATCGGGAGGTCCGGGAGCACTGGTGTGGATGTGGATATCCGCAGCATTTGGACTGACATCCAAGTTCTCAGAGTGTATGCTTGCTATCAAGTACCGTGAGGTGAATGCCAAGGGCGAGATGAGCGGCGGTCCTATGTACACTATGAAGAAGGCATTCAAGCATAAGAAGTTCGGCGCAGTGCTGGGCTGGCTGTTCGCACTCTTTGCAGTCATCGCTTCATTTGGAATAGGAAATATGACACAGGCCAATTCCATATCCGAATCTCTTAGCAGCACATTCAGCGTGCCTACATATGTGACAGGAATTATACTTACGGTTTTTGCCCTTCTTATAATAGTTGGAGGAATCAAGACTATATCTAAGGTGTCATCAGTTGTTGTTCCTTTGATGGCGATATTCTATGTCGTAGCCGGACTTATTGTAATAATCGTCAATATCCAGAATCTTCCAGCAGGAGTTGCCATGATATTCAAGATGGCATTCTCAGTCAAGGCAGTCGGTGGCGGTCTGTGTGGTACGATCACAGCAGCTATGATGAATGCCATGAGATTCGGTGTTGCCAGAGGAGTATTCTCAAATGAAGCCGGAATGGGCTCGGCGGCCATCACAGCGGCAGCTGCCACAACAGACAATCCTGTCCGTCAGGGTTACATCAATATGACAGGTACATTCTGGGATACCATAGTAGTCTGCACCATCACAGGTCTCTGTATTGCATCATCGGGTGTGCTTGGTATTACTGAGAACAGTACAAATGGTAGCTATCAGGTGAGCGGAACGGCGGTTACTGTGGAGGCTGTTGATTCTGATAACAAGACTACCACGACGGATTATACATATGAATTCACAGATGACCAGCTCATTTTGACAGATATATCCAATTCGTCAAATACCCTGACGCTTTCGATTCTTCCATCCGACGAACTCAACAAGGATGAGAATACAAAGCTTGCAAGTGAGCTTGTGGTGGAGGAGAGTCAGGCTGCCATAGGAAGTCTTACCGGTACATGGACTGATGTAGCCGGAAACCATTATACATTTGCTGAGGATGGAACATTTGCCTGCTCAACTGTTATAAAAGGTGCGGCTCTCACGATCCTGTCATTTGGCTCTGCACTTGGCAAGGTGGGAGGCTGGCTCGTAACTATAGGAATTGTGCTCTTCGCATTCTCCACGATCCTTGGATGGGAGTATCACGGAGAGAAGGCGTTCGAGTACCTGTTCAAGTCGCACAAGTACAATATGATATACAGGATAGTGTTCTCGCTCGTTGTATACGTAGGCGCGACGATATCACTGGATCTTGTATGGAACTTCTCAGATATAGCGAATGCACTCATGGCGATTCCGAACCTTATCTGCCTGCTGGCATTAAGCGGAGAGATCGCAAAGGATATAAAGGAATTCCAGGCGGTTATCAAAGCAGAGAAAGCATCAAAGTAGAATATTAAGTCCGGGGACGGAGGGGTCAGAAACCTCCGTCCCCTTTTTTTATACTCTCTTAACCTAACTTTATACTTACTTTATTTTTTGTCCAAATTATGTTCATAAGTGATGGTTATTATATACAATATATGGGGACGGAGGTGCCTGACCCCTCCGTCCCCATGAGTGGATCAGAATACCATAACAGAGAGGTTGACATATATGAGCAGAGTAATAGGAATAGATCTGGGAACAACAAACAGCTGTGTGGCAGTGCTTGAGGGCGATCAGCCAACCGTCATACCGAATTCGGAGGGTGGCAGGACCACACCTTCCATAGTAGCCATCACGAAGAATGGCGAGAGACTGGTGGGTGAGGCTGCCAGGAGACAGATGACTGTGAATGTGGACAGAACTATCACATCCATCAAGAGAGCGATGGGAACAACATACAGAAAGAGGATAGACGGCAAGGATTATTCACCGCAGGAGATATCGGCCATCATACTTGCAAAGCTGAAGAGCGATGCTGAGAGCTATCTGGGCGGACCGGTATCTGATGCAGTCATAACAGTCCCGGCTTATTTTGACGACAGCCAGAGGCAGGCGACCAAGGATGCCGGAAGAATAGCGGGGCTGAATGTGCTTCGAATCATAAATGAGCCTACATCGGCGGCTCTTGCCTATGGCCTGGACAATGGTCAGGCGCAGAAGATACTTGTGTACGATCTTGGCGGAGGAACATTTGACGTGTCTGTTATAGAGATAGGGGACAGCGTCATAGAGGTTCTTGCCACCGCGGGAGACAATCATCTAGGCGGAGATGATTTTGATGAGAAGCTGCTGGACTACGTCATCAAGACCTTTAAAAAGGAGACAAAGGTCAATCTGGCGAAGGATATCACGGCATCCCAGAGAGTGAGGGAGGCTTGTGAGAATGCCAAGAAGGAGCTCTCATTTGCGCAGACTGCACACATCAATCTGCCATTTATATCGACAGTGAAGAATCAGCCGGTGCATCTAGACATGACGATAACCAGGGAGCAGTTCAACGAGCTCACCTATGACCTGGTGGAGAGAACGGCGGGACCCGTGAATCAGGCGCTGTCCGATGCGGGCATAACGAGAAATCAGATAGATAAAGTGTTGCTGGTGGGTGGCTCCACCCGTATACCGGCGGTTGTGGATAAGGTTCGTGCCATAACCGGCAGGGAGCCATCCAAGAATATGAACCCGGACGAGTGCGTTGCCATGGGTGCGGCGGTTCAGGGAAGCAAGCTCAGCGGCGAGCTCACCGTGTCGAACAAGGTGAACGATATTCTCCTCATGGACGTGACGCCTCTCTCGCTGTCCATCGAGACCCTTGGAGGCGTGGCAAATGTCATCATTCCGAGAAATTCAGCCATTCCGACCAGGGCATCAAAGATATTTACCACGGCGGGCAATTTCCAAAGGGATGTCGAGATCAAGGTATACCAGGGCGAGAGGCATTTCACAAGGGACAACAAGCTGCTAGGCAACTTCAGACTCAGCGGTATCAAGAGAGCCATGGCGGGCGTTCCTCAGATCGAGGTCACATTTGACATGGATGCAAATGGTATTCTCAAGGTCTCAGCTAAGGATCTGGGCAGGGGCGTGGAACAGCAGATAGTGATCACATCCAGCACCAACCTTTCGGAGGAGGAGATCCGCAGAGCCAGGGAGGATGCGAAGAAGTACGAGGATGATGTGGCTGGAGCCAGAGAGTTCAAAGACATTATGAACGAGGCCGAGGCGTATGTATATAAGGTAGAGAATCTTCTTGAGACCAAGGGCGTACAGCTCGACAAGAAGGAGATGAAGCGGATCAAGAGCGACTGCGAGTATCTGAGGAAGCTTGTGACACGAACAGACATGAATCATGTAGATGACGTGGAGATGGGCAGGATGAAGGAAGCCTACAGACAGCTCCAGGAATCCGCAGAGAAACTGGAGACAATGTAGCCTGGGGACGGAGGTGCCTGCCCCCCCTGGGGACGGAGGTACCTGACCCCCGATACGAAATGGGAGACTTGGAATATCGGGTATCTTTATATACTGTCTCTTATACACATCTCCGAGCCCACGAGACACTGAGCGATCTC
>ENA-OYZF01000811-OYZF01000811.1-human-gut-metagenome-genome-assembly--contig:-NODE-811-length-11854-cov-4.255530_pt1 | contig 11854 bp, 8 predicted proteins | sample MGYA00244074_ERZ653472 | MGnify/ENA primary metagenome ERZ653472 (study PRJEB26926, sample SAMN06165179) | human gut metagenome | biome: ENVO:00009003; feature: ENVO:2100002; material: ENVO:00002003... | reverse complement strand
GTCCGTTGACGCCGACGGTGAGATACTGCCGTGCGAGGTTGATGTACCCCGCGTCGAAGAGCGGCAGCATGCCCTTGGCCTTCAGTTCCTTGAGGTTCTCGTTGTAGGCTATCTGCACCTTATGCACCAGGTCCACTATCTCCTCCAGATGGGCGAGGTAGTGCATGCCGTTCTTCACGGCGTACTGGATGCAGCGGTTCAGGTTGATCGTCAGCACGCTCTTCGAACCCGTCGAGACGCCTCCGGCGCCCAGCGTGTAGCTGAACCCATTGTCCCGGATCTCGTTCCGCAGGCGGCAGCACGACGACAGCGAGTCGGCGTTGTCGCTGATGTAGGTGAAGAACGAGTGCCCCGCGGCGTACATTTCGGCCGTGAAGTCGCCCCACTCGCGGTCCATCACGTCGCCGTCGCGGGTCAGCAGCGCCATCGTCTCGACGGGGAAGGTCAGCACGGTTTTCGTGCGTTCGCGGTTGAACCACGTCATAAACCGTTTCTGCAACCACGACAGCGACTCCCAGTGGGGTTTCGAGCCGTCCGGGAAGACGAATTCCCCGAAAAGCGACTCGAAATAGTAGCGGTCGTAGTAGGCGACGTTCCAGAACACGGCCTGGAAATTCCGCGCCCCGGTGGGCTGGTTGATCGAGTAGACGATTTGCTCGAAGCAGTCGGTGATCATCTTGTCGATCGTGCGCCGTTTCTTCGAGAGGTCGACCACTTCGTCGGCGCGCGTGTAGTAATCCTCGCCGTACTCCTGTTCGATGAAATAATTCATGTACATCAGGAATTCGGGCGTCGCGCAGGCTCCCGAGAGCATCGACGAGACGATGAAGACCATGTTGACGAACCCGCCGCAGAACGACTTGAGGTTGGTCGGGCGCGTCGAGTTGCCGCCCACCGACAGCGTGCCGCCCAGCAGCCACGGGTACATCGTGATCGAGGCGCAGTAGTTGGCCATCGACGTTTCGTCGTTCTTGTAGATGAAGTGGCCGTTGAGCAGGCGCAGGTATTTGTCCGACAGCTCCTTGCCGTACATCTCCTTGATGCGGTCGGTCAGCAGACGGCGGTTCAGGCGGATGAAGTTCCGCTTCGGGAGTTCGCCGATCAGCGTGGCGATGTTCTTGTTCTCGACGTTGGCGTTGGCGTCGTATTTCGATCCCGTCGCGGGGTTCTTCGCGTCGCAGTAGTTGATCAGAAATTCGAGTTTCTCGCGGTCTTCGCGGTCCTCGGAGTGCTTCTGGCGGTAGAGCATGTAGCTCTTGGCCACGGCGAAATAACGCTCGGCCATCAGGGCCACCTCCACCTGGTTCTGAATCTCCTCGACCGACATGCCGTCCGAGACGCGGACGCGGCTCAACACCGACGTGAGGTCGTCGTCCGTGGCGTAGCCGCCCACCGAGAGGAACGCCTTGCTGATCGCGCGTTTGATCTTTTCGACCGAGAACGGCGCCCGTTTGCCGTCGCGTTTGACGATGTAAATTTCCGAAATGCCCATATTTATCCCATATTTGTTGTGTGCCTGTGCGGTGCAAAACCCCGTTCTCTTCTGCTGCGGCCGCAGAAAAGGGCGGAATTCCCTCGAAAAACATGTTCGGTATAAAAAGGTCCGGGTATCGCCCTAAATCCCGAAGGCGGCCACCCTTCCCGGCAAGGCAGGTCTTCTGACTCGCCCCTTCCGCACGCCTTCCCGTCCCGGGGGACAGTGGCTAAAGAGTGTGCGGAACGCAACGGGGCTTACAGCTACGGGAATAGTCCCTGATTTTCACAGGAGTTCCCTTTTGATCTCGTGCCGACAGCCGTCGGCGGAGAACCTTGCACGAAAGCAAATATAGGGATAGTTCTCCGGAAAGGAAACATGCTTCGGGGCTTTTAATGAACATTTTGTGAACAAATGCACGCCCCGGGCGGATGGCTCCGTTCCGCCGCGGGCAAAAAAAAGACATCCCCAAGGAACGGGGATGTCTTCCACGGGACGTGCCGCTTCCGCTATTTGTCCAGATCGACCAACTCGTACTGCCGGCTGCCGATGCCGATGGCCTCGGCGTGTTCGAGCGTGTGGATGCCGTGGCGCGACTCCATGCGTTCGATCAGATGGACCTTGCCCTCGTCGGGCGAGGCGTACACCAGGTCGACGCACGCCTGGTCCAGCGCCACGGGGTCCAGCGAGGCGAGGATGCCGATGTCGCCCATGCGGGGCGGTTCGGGATGCGCGTCGCAGTCGCAGTCCACCGAGAGGTTGTTCATAACGCTGATGTAGAGAATCCGTTCGCCGCAATGGGCGGCGATCGCTTTGGCCGCTTCGGCCATCGACTCCAGAAAATCGTCCTGCGCGGGCAGGCTGCTCCACAGTTTCTCGGTGTCCTCGGTCTTTCCGGCCGAGTGAATCCACGCTTTTCCGGCCGACGAGGCGATGCCGATGGAGATGTTCTTGATCGCGCCGCCGAATCCGCCCATCGCGTGCCCCTTGAAATGCGAAAGAACCACCACGAAATCGTACTCCGGGAAGTGAGAGCCTACGATGTCGTATTTGAGGTGCCTGCCGCCCTCGACGGGCAGGCGCACTTCGCCCTCGGCGTCCATGATGTCCACCGGAGCGATGGCTGTGAACCCGTGGTCGGCGGCGGCTTTCAGGTGGTCTTCGGTCTTGGCGCGTCCGCCGCCGTAGGCCGTGTTGCACTCGACGATCGTGCCCTTCACCGACTTCACCAGATCGCCGATCAGGGCCGGTTGCAGGAAATTGTTGCCTCCCGGCTCTCCGGTCGAGAGTTTCACGGCGACCTTCTTCCCTTCGGCCTTCCGGCCCAGGGCCTCGTAGACGGCTTTCATTCCCGCGGGCGAGATGTCGCGGGTCATGTAGACTTTGGCGGGAGCCGCCTCCGCCGCCTTTTTGTCGTTGCCCGACGCACAGCCGGAGCCTGCGGCCGCGAAATGCAAAACAAAGGAGATCATACAGATTTTTTTCATCATGGCTATTTGCGTATTACGTACTTTATAAAGAGGTATCCGCCGAACACCTGCAATAACATGCCGGGAATCCCGATCCGGAAATCCTGCACGGCGGCCGTGAAGCTGCCCGTCAAGGCCCATTCCCCGGCCGATCCGACGATCTGGTAGAACAGCACGACGGCGGCGAGCAGCGCCACCGACACGCGGTTGAAACGCCGGGCCGCATACCCTGCCGCTCCGGCCAGCAGCGCCGATTTCACGAGGATCGCCGGCAGCGCCGTGACGGCGGGCATCCCGAACAGCGCGGCGTTCACGAGCGGCGAAGCGAGGGCTGTCAGCAGTCCCGTGCGCCAGCCGTATTTGTAGGCGCCGACGAGCGTGAAGAAGTAGATCGGCAGCATCGTGGGACCTCCCAGCTGCACGAGGTGGCACAACTGCGGCAGGACGATGTTGCCCGCCGCGAACAGGGCTGCCGCGAGGTATGTACGCGTCTCCCGGTAGCCGGTCGAATAGAGTGTTACAGAGGGTGTTTTCATGGTTATTTCAATTAAAGGTTTAACTTCAGTCCGCCGAAGACCGTCGCCCGGGGCATCGGGTATCCGGCATTGATCTCATAACGTTCGGCCAGCAGGTTTTCGCCCCGGACGAAGATCGTCAGCAAACGGTTTACGCGCAGCGACGCGCGCAGGTTCCAGAGCACGAATCCCGCTTCCCGGACTTCCGGATCGGGAGCCGCCGCCGTGTAAAGCCCTGCGATGTACTGCACGCCCGTCGACACCGACCAGCGGCCCTTCCCGAAATCGCCTCCGGCGTAGAGTTTGTGTTCGGGGGACGCCGGCACGGGATACTCCATCCGGAGCCAGCTGTAATTGGCATTGACGCCCCATCCCCCGCCGATGCGCCATGCGGCGTCGGCCTCCGCGCCCCAGTTTTCGATCCGAGCCTGGTTGAGCAGGATGTTGCGGCCGTCTGCCCTGCCGCGCCGGATGATGTCCTCGCCCTCGATATAAAAGAGGTTGACGCCGTACGACACGCTTCCTCCGGCCAGCCGCTGGGTCCACGAAAGTTCGTAGTTCCACAGCCGTTCGGGCTTCAGATCGGGATTCTTCACCCCGAACATGTAGAGTTCGCGGAGCACCGGGTTGCGGAAGCCCTTGCTCACCATCGCCTTCAGCGCTCCGTCGCGTGCGGCCCGCAGCGAGATGCCCGCCTGCGGAACCCACTCCGTGCCGGTGCGGGTGTGGTGGTCGATACGCACCCCGGCGTCGACGGTGAGGCGTCCCAGCGACTGCCGGAAATCGGCGTATCCGGCGATTTCGTCCTCCGCCTGGTCCACGATCGGCTCCTCGCGGCCGTCTGCCGTGAACCGGTTCCACGCCCGGCCCCCGAAACGCTGCCAGTCGATGCCCGCCGTCAGGCGGCTGCCGCGCCACAGTCCGGCGCTCTGATACCACGAGACGCCCAGCATCCGGTCCTTCGAGTTGAAACGGTAGTCGCGCGGCTCCTCGCCTGCGCCGTAGCCGTCATTGATCCGGTGACGGCCCCAGTTGTAGAAGAACTTCAACGCGCCCGAAGTCCGGTCGTACGAGTTTTCCAGTGAGACGGATGCCATGCCGCGCGTGATGCGGGAGTCGTTGTCGAAGACGGGCGCGGTGATTTCGCCCGGATTCGAGGCGTTGAAGTGTGTTAGGTTCACATCGGCGTAAGCGTTCCAGCGGCGGCTGATCTCGTAGCCGACCTTGGCATATCCGCCGTACTGCTCGAAACCCATGTCGGCGCGGTGGCCGTCCGTGCGGTTGTACGAGCCGGTCACGACGCTCGTGAAGCGGCCTTTGCGGATGCGGTTGGCTGCTTCGGTCTGCAAGGTGTTCCACGAGCCGTAGCCCACGTTCAGGTCGGTTTTCACGCCTTCCTCGCGCTGCCGGCGGGTGACGATGTTGATCACCCCGCCCATGGCGTTCGAGCCGTAGAGCACCGACGCCGGTCCGCGCACCACCTCGACCCGCTCGGCGAGCATCGACTGGTAGGCGTCGGCGATCGGATGGCCGAACAGCCCCATGTACTGCGGATGCCCGTCGATCAGCACGAGCATCTGGGCCGCCGACCCTCCGCCGATGCCGCGCAGGCTGATGCCTCCGGCCGCGCCGTCCGAGACGCCGTAACCCATCACGCCGCGTCCCGTGACGAACAGCCCCGGAACCTGTTCCGTGAGCAGCGGAAGCACCGATGCCTCCTGCCGGCGGACGATTTCGTCGCGGTCCACGACCGCCACCGACATCGGCAGGTGGCGGATGTCCGAGGCGTAGCGCGCCCCCGTCACCACCACCGAGTCGATCGCGACGTTCTTCGCCGCCTGCCCGGTCTCCTGTGCGCCGTATGCGGCGCCGGCAGCCGTGCAGGCCAGTAAAATCGAAAGAATCTTGTTCATTGTTCCGTATTTGATTTGTTTTTCGGTCTCCCCCGCCGCAGGCTTGCGGACGAAGGCTGTGGACGGTTCTTTCCGCCCTTCGCCGGAATTAGGGCGCGCCCTTGCCGGCCGTCAGAAACCCTTCGATCAGCGGCAGGCACTCCGCGGCGGTCCGCGCTCCGGCGCAGAGCCGCTCCACGGGACAGATGCCGTCTCCGGCGCGGTTGATGATGTGGGGCACGGCGACCGTGTAACTTACCGGAATCCCGGCTCCGTTCAGCAGTTCCAGCGCCGCGTGGCTCACCACGTCGGCGAAGAGTTCCCTCACACGGCCCGCGGCCATCAGCGCCGCGGCGCCCTTTCCGACCACCTTGTCGGCCACGAACGCGCCGTCGAGCAGTTCCGGCTCCTCGTGCAGCAGCCTCCAGAGGTCCCGGACGCCCCGTTCGCGGAATATCCGGATCGTGTCGCCGTTGCGCACGACGCACGAGCATCTCTCGGCGAAGAGCAGGTCTATGGCCTGCCGGTCCTTGTTTGCGTTGTCTGTTCCCATTTTTTCCCGAATTTGCGGTCAATAGCCGAATCGTTCCGCCGCGCGGCGCATCGACGCTACGATCTCCACGCCGAACGGGCAGCGCGTTTCGCATGCGCCGCACCCGATGCACTCCGATGCGTGGTGCGTGAGCGCGGCGTAATGTTCACGCACGGTTTCCGGGATTTCGCCCTGCGCCACGGCGAGGTTGTGGAATTTATGGACCGTCGCGATGTCTATTCCCGCCGAACAGGGGGCGCAATGGCCGCAGTACATGCAATGCCCTTCCCAGGTAAACCGCTCCATGCCGGCCATTGCGGAGGCATAGTCCCTTTCGGCGGGCGATGCGCCGCACCAGTCGAGTGCGGCCCGGATTTCGTCCTGCGTCCTGCATCCGACCATCACGGAAGCCACGCCCGGCCGCGTCAGGGCGTATTCGATACACTGCACCGGCGTCATGGCCTTCCCGAACGGGGAATTCTCCGCATTCAGCAGGTCGCCGCCGCCGTAGACCTTCATGGCGTCGATGCCCACGCCCGTCCTTTCGCACAGTTCGTAGAGCCGTTCGCGGTCGGGGTCGATGTTGCGCAGCGCGCCGGCGTAACTCTCCTCGGCCCACAGGGCCTCGACGTCGTCGTCGGCCGGTTGCAGGTCGTAGCAGGGGTTTACCGAGAACATCAGCACGTCCACCAGTCCCGTTTCGACGGCCATCCGGGCCACCGCGGGGTTGTGGCTGCTGATGCCGATATGGCGGATTCGCCCCTCCTCCCGGAGCCTTTGCGCGATTCGGATGATCTCCCCGCCGAAGACGCGGTGAAAATCCGCCTCGGCGTCGACGTAGTGGATCATGCCGATGTCGAGACAGTCCGTCCGCAGCTGTTGCAGCTGAAGGTCGAACGACGCGAGGGTTTTCTCCGGGTCGCGGGTGCGCAGGTACTGCCCGTTCTCCCAGGTCGTGCAGAGGTGTCCCTGAATGACGAAGTCCCCGCGGCGGCCTTCGAGCGCCGCGCCGATGTTCGTCCGCAGTTCGGGGTTCGGCGAGTAGATGTCGACGAAGTTGACGCCGTGTCCGATGGCGAAGTCGAAATCGGCGCACACCTCTTCCGGCGTTTTGTGGATGAAGCCCTCGCAGCCGAGTGCGACGGCGCTCACGCGCAGGCCCGTTCTGCCCAAAATTCTGTATTCCATGATCGTCCTCGATTTTCCGTTTCGCCGGGTTCCGGATTCCGGAACCTTCCGTTCACGATGCAAAGATAGTCCGAAAACAGGATTCCCGAAGTAACCGGATTACGGATGTTTCTACCTGAATTACTGATTCGGCGCTCCGGAAACGAACCGCCCGCCGGTCTTTCGACGGCGGGCGGCTTTGTCTTGCGCGGATGCGTTTATCGGTATATCTCGTTCAGCAGGCGGGCCAGGCGGTGTCCGCCGCGCAGGAACTGCCGTTCGACGACGGGCGTGTACTTGAAGAGGTAGTCGTACGAAATATCGGTCCCTTCGGGGGTGAAGCCGTAAATCTCCTTGCAGATTTCGTGCGTCTCCTTCACCCAGTCGGCCGGCTCTCCGGCGGCGATCTGCGCAGCCTCTTCGTCCGTCAGCCGGTCGATCTGCTGCTGCCACTCGCTGTAACTCCATTTGTGGACCGCCTCGGGAATGTTCGTATCCCAGACCGAATGCAGGTTCGTGTCGCGTCCGAAGAAACGCACGGGCCGCTTGTTGCCGCCCAGGTCGCTCAACCGTCCGAGGTGCATCGGGCAGTGCATGTCCCCGACCAGGTGAATCAGCATCTTGAGCGAGAGCGTCTCCTCCTCGGGTGTGAGGCGTCCCGACTTGAGTTTCTCCGTGAGTCGGGTCACCGCCGTCAGCACGTCGCCCCCGGGATTCCGGGACATGCTCTCCAGCGTCTCGCCTTCGTCGATATTGAGGTAGTGCCAGGTTTTCGAATAGGCGTATTCGGGCCAGTAGCTGGCGAAGTCGAGCCAGTTGGCGATATACACGGGCGAGTAGCCGTCGAGCGCCTTGCGGACCTTCTCTGCCGCTTCGGGCGTCAGACGGCATTCGGCGATATACGCCGTCACGTCGTGCCCCTTCTGTCCCCATGCGAACGCCCCGCGGGCGAAAAGAAGACATAAACTCGTCAGAATCAGCCTTTTCATCTGTACCCGGTGTTTGCGCTCCGTGCGGTTAGTGGTTCATCGTGGCGAGGAACTCCTCGTTGGTGTCGGTGAGTCCCATCTGTTTCTGGAGGAACTCCATGGCTTCGACGGGCGTCATGTCCGAGAGGTACTTGCGCAGCACCCACGTGCGGTTCATCACGTCGCGCGGCAGCAGCAGGTCTTCGCGGCGGGTTCCCGAGGCGATCACGTCCACGGCCGGGTATACGCGCTTGTTGGCCAGCTTGCGGTCCAGCTGCAACTCCATGTTGCCCGTACCCTTGAACTCCTCGAAGATCACTTCGTCCATCTTCGAACCGGTGTCGATCAGCGCCGTGGCGATGATCGTCAGCGAACCTTTCTCCTCCGTGTTGCGGGCTGCGCCGAAGAAACGCTTGGGCTTGTGCAGGGCGTTGGCGTCGACACCTCCCGAAAGTACCTTGCCCGAGGCGGGCTGCACGGAGTTGTAGGCGCGGGCCAGACGGGTGATCGAGTCGAGGAAGATCACCACGTCGTGGCCGCTCTCGACCATGCGTTTGGCCTTGTCGAGCACCATTTCGGCCACTTTCACGTGGCGCGAAGCCTGCTCGTCGAAAGTCGAGGCCACGACCTCGGCCTTCGAGTTGCGGGCCATTTCGGTCACCTCCTCGGGGCGTTCGTCGATCAGCAGTACGATGATGTACACCTCGGGATGGTTGTCGGCGATGGCGTTGATGATCGACTGCATGAGCACCGTCTTACCCGTCTTGGGCTGGGCCACGATCAGTGCGCGCTGGCCCTTGCCGATGGGGGAAAAGAGGTCCACGATGCGCGTGGACATGTTGTTGTGGCCGTTGCCCGTGAGGCAGAATTTCTCGCTGGGGAACAGCGGCGTCATAAATTCGAACTGCACGCGGTCGCGGATGTACTCCGGGGCCAGACCGTTGATTTCGTTCACGCGCACCAGCGGGAAGTATTTCTCACCCTCCTTCGGGGGGCGGATCGCGCCGTTCACCGTGTCGCCGGGCTTCAGTCCGAAGAGTTTGATCTGCGAGGGCGAAACGTAGATGTCGTCGGGGGAATTGAGGTAGTTGTAGTCGGCCGAGCGGAGGAATCCGTAGCCGTCGGGCATGATCTCCAGCACGCCTTCGCCTTCGATCTCCCCTGCGAAGTCGTCCTTGGTGATGACCTCCTCTTCGATGTATCGGGGAGCCTGTTCCGTGTGGGTCTCCTGCGCGGCGGCAGGGACCGCCGTTTCCTGCACCGCCTGCACCTCCGGCGTCGCCTGCGCTTTGGGCTTGCGGCCCCGGCGTTTGGGTTCGGCCTTCGCCGGCTCTGCCGCGGGCGTTTCGGCCTGCGGAGGAGCCGCTGCGGCTTCCGGTTCGGCAGCCGTCGCCGGCTTCGTCTCCATCGGGAGTTCCGGCTCTGCCGCGGCCTCCGGCTGCGGGGCTGCGTTTTCGTTCTTCGCCAGCCGCGGACGGCGTCCGCGCGGGGCCTTGGCCTTCGGCGCGGCGGTCTGCGGGGCTGCTTCCTGCGCCGGCTCTGCGGCGGTTTCCGAAACCTCCCCTTTCGCTCCGGCCTCATTTTCCGCAGGAGCCTCCTCCGGGGTGTCCGTCCCGGCTATTTTCTCTATCAGTTCGCGCTTTTTAATCATAACGTTCTTGATACCCAATGCTTTGGCTATCTCACGCAACTCGGCAAGGCTTTTCCCTTCCAGCGCTTTCAGATCTTGCATAGTTTATTTCCGTTGAATGTGATTTTCAGAAACAGGACGGTCGCCCTGTTCGTTGGAATTCGCATGCAAAGATAGTGCATTATTTTGAATTACAAAATAAAAAAGCGCCTTTACTTCCCTGAACGGCAGGGTGAAGAGCATTGTCCGGGGCCGAAATACCTACTAATGGCGATTGCGGGTCCCGGAATTTTGCGCGACCTTTGTCCCGAAAACAATGAAACGGGGATTTTCGGCCATTGCATTGTTTGTATTGTTAATGTTTGTGTGTGAAAAACCCTTCCGCGGCGCGGAAGGGTTTTTTGTGTCAGTTTGCGGTCCGGTATTCGTTGGGCGAACACCCCACCACCTTCTTGAACAGACGCGTGAAGTGCTGCGGGTAGCGGAATCCCAGCGAGTAGGCGATTTCGCTGATCGAGCGTCCGGGGTCGAAGATGCGTTCCTTGGCGATGTCGATCACCTTGAGCTGGATGTACTCCTGGGCCGATTTCCCGGTCTCCTTCTTCACCAGGTCGCCGAAATAGTTCGCCGACAGGTGCAGCTGCTCGGCGCACCGACGGCACGCCGTCCCGCTCGGGGCGGTCTCCTGCGAAATAGTCGCCCAGCAGACGCTCGAATCCGGCCAGCACGTCGCGGTTGACGTTGTTGCGCGTGATGAACTGCCGTTCGTAAAACCGTGTGCTGTAATTCAACAGCAGCTCGATGTTCGAGACGATCAGCGTGCGGCTGTGTTTGTCGATCGCATGTTTCAGCTCCGATTGGATGTTTTGCAGGCAGTCCATCACGACCTGGCGCTCCTGCTCCGAAAGGTGCAGGGCCTCGTTCACCTCGTAGGAGAAGAACGTGTAGCCCGCGATGTTGCGCCCGAGCGAGGTGCCGCGCAGCAGGTCGGGATGGAACAGCAGCGCCCGGCCTTTGGGCGGAACCTGCGGCTTATCCTTCACCTCCACCTCGACCACCTGCCCCGGAGCCATGAATACGAGCGTTCCCTCCTGATAGTCGTAGTAGTTACGTCCGTAGCGCAAATCGCCGCACTTCACGTCCTTGAGGAAAACGGCGTAAAATCCGAAGCAGTGGCGGTAATGGCCGGGAGGAATGGGTTCCGCCTTCGAAAAGTCGATGACGCTCACCAGCGGATGCAGCGTCTCCACGCCGCGCGATTCGTTGTACTGGAAGATGTTGTCGTATTTGACCACCGTGCCCATATGCTGAAATAGTTTTGTTTGTCGCAAAATTAGCGGATTTTTCGATACCTGCTCCGCCTTCCGCCCCGAATCGGTAATTATGGTACGACGAACCGTAATCGGGGTATGCCCGGCTCCCGGCGTCCGCCCTACTTTTGCGGTGTGAAACCGTGTAAATGGATAGAACGATGAAAAAGAGACTTATTTTGGCGACGATGGCGGCATTCGCCGTTTCGGGAGCCGGGGCGCAGCAGCCCTCCGGAAAAGTGCTGGTGGCCTATTTCTCCCACAGCGGCAACACCCGTGAGGTGGCGCGGCAGATCAGCGAGGCCACGGGCGGAGATCTGTTCGAGATCGTTCCCGCGACGCCCTACCCCACGGAATACCGGGCTGTGGTCGACCAGGGCAAAAAGGAGATCGAAGCCGGGGTGCGCCCCGCGCTGAAAAACCCCGTCGGCGACCTTTCGCAGTACGACGTGATTTTCGTCGGCTCGCCCTGCTGGTGGGCGACCATAGCGCCTCCCGTGGCGACGTTCCTCACCTCCTGCGACTTGGCGGGCAAGACCGTCGTGCCGTTTATGACTCACGAGGGCAGCGGCATGGGACACAGCGAGGCCGACATCCGCAGACTCTGCCCGCGGTCGACCGTCCCCGACGGACTCGCCGTCCGCGGCAGCGCGGTGCGCAACTCGAAGAATGAGGTCGGCAGGTGGGTCCGCGCCCGCTTGAAAAACGGATTTTAGAAAGCGGCCGGTTGCTTCAGCGCGCCTTCCTTCCGTTTCGCGCCCGGATAACCCGAACGATTCGGGTTTCCGGGCGTCTTTATCCGCAGAAATAGACGCAGCCGTAGATCAGTCCGGCCGCCAGGGCGCCCCTGTCTCTTATACACATCTGACGCTGCCGACGAACTCTAGGGTGTAGATC